>Ga0268262_10003649_pt1 | contig 16514 bp, 17 predicted proteins | sample TergutNc150P3_FD_190354 | JGI IMG/M metagenome (GOLD analysis project Ga0268262, IMG submission 190354) | Nasutitermes corniger P3 segment gut microbial community from laboratory colony in Florida, USA - Nc150 P3 (SPAdes) (version 2) | ecosystem: Host-associated > Arthropoda: Insects >... | reverse complement strand
AGTCCTATTGCCGCTAAAATAACAAAACCACGGAGGGTAGGATAGCGGCTATTCCGCCTGGTTTGGGACCAGGATGTCGGGGGTTCAAATCCCCCCCTTCCGAATCATTTTATCAAGTACTAATAAAAAATTCATATATAAAAAATCTTTTAAGTACTTGTTAATCGGGGGATTTGAACCGGAGCGTTCCTTTAAAAATTCCAAGGCGAAAGCCTTGCAAGAATAAATGCGGCGCATGGACGCGCCGGGGAACGCGCAGGCGGGGGTGAAGGGAGCCGACAGGAAGTCGGCGACCGTAACCCCAAATCCCCCCTTCCGAATCATTTTATCAAGTACTGAAAAATAGTTTAACATTGTATATAATCAGTATAGGGAGAATTAAAAAATGATCAAAAAAACAGTATTGTGTTTATTTTTTATAACGACCATGATAACTTCAGTTTATTCCCAATTTGATTCTTTTGGACCTAAAAAAGGTTTTATCGAAAAAGATTTTGTTTGTGAATATATTAAAAATGGAAATAATGTTTCTTTAGCTTTAGAAAATGAATTTGGTGATTATTCATTTAGCGAAGAATTTGACCGATTTTACATAAATAACGGAAAAAAAGCAGGAACTTATATTTACGAAAATAATAAGTGGATACTTAAATAAAATATTTATTATAGATAATGAGAATTCCTAAAATATTGAATAAGAATGTAAAAAAATATACTTGACATATTTATTATTTTATATAAAATATAATTTAAATAATATTTTATGAATAAAAAAATATTTGTTTTAATTTTGTTGCTTATTGAAATAATAATAACTATATCTGTTATTATTACATGGGCAAATTATGTTTATTTCTGGAAGATAAATAGTTATGCTTTTACATGGTTTTGGGTAAAAGGTCTATTGGGAATTATATTATTTATTTATGAAATAAATAATAGTAGGATTATATTTAGAATATCTTTTTTAGGTTATTTAGTATTTCCAATGATACTATCTGTTTATGAATTTATACGTATAATTAAAATGTGTATGGATCCCTTTTATGGATTACAAAATGAAATATTAAGGAGCTTAAGTATTATTATAGGATTTCCTCTATGGATAGTTTGTTTATTGCAGGAAAGATATAAAATAAATAAATTTTTAATAGGATTTTCGAGTATATTAACTCCTATTATGATTTTGATTGTTTTTTTAATTGCAAGTGGTATGTAAAAAAATATATAGATAAATATTTTTGAGTATCACAAATGGCGAAAAATGTTAATATAATAATCGACATTGATTATCACAATTATTTCAATAGAGATACTATCAAAGTTTATAAAGAATGTAATAAAGAAAGCGAATCTTTTTTTACAACAAAAGAAATATTAGAGTTTCGTAAAATTAAAGGAATTAAAGACTGGCTGTATTTGAGATCCGTCGTGTTGATGGCAGTATGGATTATCAGCCACCCGAATTATTAAGCGATACCAACGATAATGTTTTTCAAGCGCTTTCTCAAAACAACGCCGACAAGACTTCCCTTCCTGTTTGGGTGTGGTTCGTTTTTATTATCATTGCGCTTGTGGTATCAGGCGGTATTGTGGTGTTTGTGATAAAGCGTAAGAAGTAAAACAATAATATAATTAATAAGTAGTTAGGCGCAATATTGGAATATGAATATTGACAATATTCAATCATAGTGTTATTATTTATATAATTATGGAGAATATTGCTGGGAATGAAAAATTGGAAATTCCGATAAAAAAGGTCTTTTTTATATTTCCAATTCTTGGTTCAATTGCATTTGTTATTTCTGGAATATATATAATAGTATCTTCCTTTTCTAAATTGTCAGAAATATCAAAAAATAATTTTTTTTCTAATCCATTTGTTATGGTATTTATAGGAATTTTATCTATAACATTTTTTGGTTTTGGACTCATAATACTATTTCGTAAATTTCTCGATAAAAATCCAGGGCTTATTATTGATAGTATCGGAATAATTGACAATACAACAGCTTTTTCAACAAAACGTATAAAATGGGAAAATATTAAAAAAATTAAAAAATACAATTTATTGTTTGGACTTTTTGGACAATTTATAGTAATTATTGTGGACAATTATGACATATACATAAAACAATTTAATAATAAATTATTTCAAATAATGGCTAGATTGGATTACAAAATGACTGGTTCTCCAATTAATATACCGTCAAATGTATTGAAATGTAAGCAAAAAGAATTAATAAATATTCTACAAAATGAATTAGCAAAAAGAAATTTAATGAATAAACAATAATATTATATAATGCCAATACGGCACATAACAGGTCGGTAACTGTACGCAGCCTTTCGGCGGCTAGGCTACGCAATACGCCAGTCGAGCTTGCGCCCTATGTGCATTTTTGCTCCGCCACATTTTTTTGCGCCAGTAAAAATGCTTCGCATTTTTCCTTATCGGGCAAAAAAAACGTCATATACAGCCAGATCGTTAGGCGCAAGATTTGCCAAGAAATATAAAAAACATTTTTCTGAAAATAAGATAAATTACATAATTATTTAGGTAAATACGCATTTATAATAAAATGCAACCGTTTGTTTCCAATTTTACAGTAGAATGCAACCAATGGTTTCTTGTATAATTACTAAAAAAATGTAGGATTTACGGTATATAAATTATTCAAAGGAGGAATATATGATAGTCGGTAAAATAATAAAAGAAATTCGTGAAAATGCCGGATTAAGTCAAGAACAATTTGCTGAAAAATTGTCAATTTCACGGCAGGCAGTCTCTAAATGGGAGCGCGGCGTAGCATTGCCTGATATTGAGAATATTATGTATATCAGCGAACTATTCAATGTTTCTTTGGATACAATCGTGAAAGGAGATGAAAAAATGACAAAAAAAATTATTTCGGACAGTAAAAATATAAAAATTACGAATAAATTATTTATCAGTTTGGGTTTTGCGTTGATTGTTTTTGTATTCACTACTTTTATATTAAGACTTGATTTTATTGGTTATAGTTGGTTTTTAGATTTACGTGCCGTGTTGATTGTAATAATATCACCCTTAATTTTTATGTGTATATTTTATGGATTTAAAAATATAAGAACGGCATTTTCCATAATTTCTAAAAATTATGATAAAAAGGACTTATTATGCGTAAAAACATTTTTTGAAATTTATGGTATAACGGTATTTTTAGTGGCGTTTATTGCTTCCGTACTATCATTTATCGCATTGTTGAGATATCAAACAAGAGAAGAATTTGGACCGGCTATTCTTTTAATCGCAATTTCATTTCTGTATGCCGGTATAATAAATTTGGTAATTGTAATACCATATTTAATAATTATAAAAAAGAAAATAAATGAAATGGAAAATTAATAAAAAGATTTATATGAAAAAATTTGCTTTTTTAGGGCTTTTGTTTTTTATATTATTTTCTCAAGTATTTGCTGATAAAAATACAAATAAATTTAATAATATTTATTTCAGTTGGTCTGCTATGAATGAAAAAGAACGAACTATTTTTAATGATACATTGAAACAACAAAATGAATAAACTGGTCAAGTTCTGTCTGGCTACTTTTTCCCCTCACTCCATAACTTTATAAAATCCAATCTGTCAATGTAAATCACTTCTAATTTATTATTTTGATTCTATAGTAATAACTACCAATTCAGGAGGGTTAAATATTCGGGGAAGTATTGGGCTGACAGAAAGTCCCCTGCTGATAATAAGCGTTGTATTTCCAGGAGTATAAATTCCACCGCCATATTTCGGGAAAAACCCCTGATTGGGCGCATATAAACCGTTTATAATATGCGGAATTATTACTTGCCCTCCGTGCGTATGTCCGGATAAAACCAAATCAAATGAATAATTTTTATAATCTTCAATCTTTTCAGGACGATGCGCTATTAATATTTTATATAATTGTATTTTATCCAAATCCCTGAAAGCTCTTTCCATACTGTCTTTTTGATTATAATGCGGCATTTCATATATTCTTTTATAGGGATCCTCTATTCCCGCAATAATTATTTCAGTATTATTTACCTCAATTCTTTTATAGTTATCCGATAAAATAATTACCCCGTAAGATGTAAGTTCTTCCCTGATTTTCCGTATATTATGACTCATATATTCATGATTACCCGTAACATAAAAAATCGGCGCAATGTCTGAAATTCCCGCCAATAATAATTGAGTTCCTGTCATCGGAACAACGTCGTCAAAAATGTCGCCGGATAATACTATTAAATCTGGATTAATATCCTTAACTTTATTGATTAGTATACATTGATCTTTTCCGTAAATCGTACTGTGTAAATCTGAGATTAAAACAATTTTTATATTATTTTTTTCCTCCAACAGAGTTGTTTCTAACTGATAAGTCTTTGTAGATATTGAAGTACATGAAGTAATCAAGTAAATAATTACAATCATAAAAAGAATAAATATATTTTTTATACCTGACTCTTTCATATATTTATTTTATATAATTTCATACGATTTTGTCAAATAGTATTGCACATAACAAAAAACTTACCGCCATTTTTTTACGCCGTTTAAATACTCAATAACTCTTAACCCGTCAACTGCTTTTGAAACAGGCGCATGACGCGGGTCTTTAACACAGGTAACAGCGTCTTTTAGCATATTGGCAAAGTAACCTGTCTGCCCTGAAAAAACTTCGCCTGTGTTTTTAAGGGAGCGGAATTTTTCAGCGTAGGGGCTTGGGACGCTTTCTAAAACTTCAAAAACGCCGTTACCGATACGTAATCTGCCCTTTTCGCAGGAAAATTCAATCTCAAAAACTAAATGATCGCGTCCTGCGCCTATTTCCATTAACAAAGGGATAGGCGGCTCTTTTTCCTTGATTAGCGAACCTTCAAGCCATGCGGTTCCGCTTCGGGAAGCAAGTTTCGCGCCCCAACTTCGGCGGTGTTTCAATACGGCGTCTGTAAGGAACATTATCGCGTCCGCAAGGTGGGTTCCGTCGTGCCACAGAGCGTCTACAAGGCGGGTAGTTTTCCCCATGTAAAGAACTGAGTGGACGCATAAAATAGACCCCATTTTTCCCTCTTGAAGAATTGCTTTGGCGCGAATGTAATCCTGCGAGTAACGCCGCTCATGGTTTGTGATGATGACGGGATCGCCTCTTTCAGAAAGACGCGCTATTTTTCGCGCCTTCCCGATGTTATCCGCAAGCGGTTTTTCGCAAATTACCACAGGGACCCTCATTTCCGAAGCAAGGCGGCAGTAATGGTAGTGGCTGTCGGGGTGCGTCGCAATTATTAAAATTTGAGGCTTATGGGTGTTAATCATTTCCGCCGCGTCAGCAAAGACGGGAACCTGCCATTTTTCGGCGAAAAGCTGCCGCCTTTCTTCATCTGTGTCGCAGCCTGCGGCCAGAACACAATCATCGTTAGAGGCAACCGCCCCCGCATGGGTGCATGGCTTTTCGCGTAACGTGTCTTCTTCAAGAAGGGAGGCTATTCGTCCAAGCCCGACAATGGCGGCTTTTATTTTTTCCATAGGTCAATTCTCGGATTTATTCTTTTTATCATGCCTTGAGTTAAGAACGGAATACATTACGGGAGTAACAAAGATCGTCATAAACGTACTTACAATAAGGCCGCCGACGAAAGTTTTTCCAATCGGCTGAATGGTATCGGCTCCCGCTCCGGGGAAGAACGCAATCGGCGCCATTCCAAGAATTGTTGTAAGGCTTGTCATTAAAATCGGGCGCAAACGCCTTTTCCCGGCTTCCAGACACGCCTCGCGCACCTTCATACCCCGGGCGCGCAATGTGTTTGTATAATCAACCAAAACAATTCCGTTATTTACGACGACCCCGACAAGGGCTATAATACCGACGATTGAAAACATCGTCATGGCCTGTCCGCCTATCTTGTATATCCATATAACTCCTATAAATAGAAGCGGTATCGAAAAGAAAATAATTAACGGATCGACAAAAGATTCAAACTGGCTTGCCATAACTCCAAAAACCAAAAAGACAGCGACGGCTACTATCAGTATATAACGCGACGTATAAGATTGAATATCGTTCGCTTCCCCGAGAAAACGCACCGTTACTCCCTCACGTTGAACAAGCCGCTGATTTACGGTTTCTATAAGGAGTTTTTGCATATCCGTAGCGGCGATTCCCGGACCAAGACCGCCCGTTATGCGAATAACACGCTCCTGTTTTTCGCGCCGTATGGAGGAAGGCGCTCTTCCTTCGTTAATTTTCGCCACATTGGAAAGCGATATCCGCGCCCCGCTTCGGCTGATTACGGAAACCGCGTCCAGATTGGGAAAGCCCTGCCTGTCCTCGCTTCTTAAACGCACCTGTACGTCTATCAGCCGCCGTCCGTTACTCATTGTGGTAGCCGCATATCCGTCCATCGCCGTGAGAATTTCGGACGCTATCGCGGAAATAGACAATCCAAAACTTGCCGCGCGGTCGCGGTCAATATCTATCTGTAACTGCGGGGCTCCTTCATCGACATTTACCGTAGGATTCTCTATATCCGGCAGATAATTCATAATAATATGTTGAATATCCCGGGCCGTCTCCATTAACGCCGCGTAATTTTTTGAACTAACGGCAATTTCAATCGGCGACGTACTTCCCATACCGCGCCCCATCCTGAAACTTATCCGAGTTCCGGGAATTGAATTAAGATAGGGGGTAAGTTTTTTCATAATTATATCGGGAGTGTCAATTTGCCTGGCGGGAGGGGGAAGAGTAATCTGTACCACCCCTTGATAAGTTCCGCTTCGCATCGCCGTAAGAACAAGGTTATTATAACCTTTCACCTCACGCTTGACAAGTTTTTCTATGTCAAATAACGTTTTTTCCGTAACGTCGATGGCGGTTCCCCTCGGCATAGAGATATTGAGAGTAACATTGTCGTCTGTGCGCATACGGACGTACATATTCATTCCGATGCCGCTGAATTGGAGAAGTGAAAAGACAAGAATAAGGACGACAAGGGCGATAATTATAAGCCTGTGTGATAGGCAGTAATCAAGCGCGATTCTGTAATTTTTCTCAATAAAGAGCAGGGCGGATTCTATTTTTTCGTCTATTACGCGCAATATTTTGGATTTTATCGGTTTTTGTATTCTTGTGTCGAGCTTTAAAATGGAACCCGAAAGGCTCGGTACGAGAGTAACGGCGACGATAATGGAAACGGTCAATGTTATTACTACGGTAAAAATAAGATCGTTAAACATAAGCCCCATTTCCTTAAGATCGTTCTTATAAATGATAAGCGGTATAAATACGCATAGGGTAGTGGCGGTCGATGCCGTAATGGCGCGTAACATCTCGCGGCTTCCTAAAATCGCGGCTATCGACGACTTGGCTCCGCGTTCGCGGTAACTGTGGATATTTTCAAGAATGACGATAGAAGCGTCAAGCGTCATGCCCATGCCCATAATAAGCCCAGTCATGGTCATAAGGTTCAATGTAAAGCCGAAAATAGACATTGACATAAGGGTCAGCAGCATGGAAATGGGAATTGAAAGCCCGATTATAACCGTAGCTTTTATATTACGCAAAAATAAAAGAAGTATGATCATGGCAAGAACGCCGCCTTGAATGGCGTTATTGTATACCTGTTTCATTGTCGCCCGAATCATCGTTGTGTTATCTGAAAGAACTCCCAGAGTAATGCCCTGCGGAAGAGTAGAATTAATCTCGGCGAGAGCGGCCTGTACCCTGTCGGATACCCTAACCTGATTACTGCCGCTTTCGCTTGTTACCTGAATATAAACTCCGTTCTGACCGTTTATGTTAACTCTGGATGCGTTGTCATTGTAACCCATAAAAACATCGGCTACGTCTTCAACGCGAATAATCTGATAACGCGCCGTCTGTCCCGTTCCCGAAATAGGCACGGATTTTACCGCCAGCCTTTTTATCTGTTCGACGCTGACAAGTTCTTCCTGAGTCATAATCTGATACTCACGCGTCCCGCGCCTTAGGTTACCGCCCGAGGAAAGAACGTTTTGCCCTTTTAACGAAGTTGAAATGTCGTTTAAGGTCAGATTAAAAGCCGCGAGCCTGTTAAGCGAAACTTCAACCTTTACAATCTGCGTAGTGCCGCCGGTTACTTCTGCCGCCGCCACACCTTCGATTCTTTCTATGCTGGACTGGATTTCATCTTCGGCGAAAATACGCAGTTGATCCGGCGGATAATTTCCCCTGACAACAAGGCGCATAATCGGCAGCGTACTCATGTCAAAACGGCGCACCGTAGGGGTTTGAACTCCGTCGGGAAGCGAATTGACAAGCCTGTTGAGAAGTATTTGCGCGTCGTTAGCCGCTTTATCCATGTTTGTTCCGTATGCGAATTCAAGATTGATAAAACTCCCTTCAAACTGCGAATTGCTTGTCATATTAACAAGTCCCCTTGATGAAGAAAGAGCGCGTTCAAGACGTTCCGTAACGTTGCGTTCAATGTCTTCCGGCCCTGCGCCGGGGAAACGGGTATATATTGAAAGAACGGGACTTGCTATGGAAGGGTAGAGATCCAGCGCTAAATTAGCCAACAAAGTAATGGCTATGCCGATAGTAAGGGCAAACAGTATCACAACTGTTACGGGTCGTCTTACGGAATATTCGCTGATAGTCATAGTTACTCCGTTATTCCGCAACCCTTACAGGATCGCCGTCGGAAAGAAAATTCTGTCCCGCGCTTACTACATTTTCTCCCATGCTCAAGCCGTTTAGTATTTCAAAATAATCTTCGTTATCAATACCCAATGTTACTTCGCGCCGCCTTGCTATATTATTTTCGTCTACTGTAAAAACAATCCATGAACCGTAGGTATTTATGACAGATGTTCTTTGAATAACGGGAACATCGACCTTGCGGCTTGTGATAAGGCTGATGGTGGCGAACATTCCCGCCTTCAAGCGCGGATCGGGATTTAAAAACCGCAGGCGTATTCTTAATGTACGGCTTGCCGGATCAATCACGGGATTTACTTCGTATACTTCGGCGTTAAAAGTCTCGCCGGTTATCGCCTCAACCCGTAACTGCGCGCGCATTCCCTGCCTGACAGACGCGACAAACCTTTCCGGTACGAAAGTTTCAACTAACAGAGATGACAGGTCTCCGACTGTGTAAACGGCCGATTGCGTTGTAAGGGTGTCGCCTATGCTGAAGGGAGCCTGTAAAATAGTTCCCGATACCGTAGAAACAACAGGGCTTCTTGAATAAACTTCTCCGGGTCTTGAAGGATCTACCATCGCGACAACCTGTCCGCTTGCAACCCTGTCCCCGATGCCCAGTCTAGCCTCGACAAGTTTTCCGCCGATTGTGGGGTAAATGGTTACCTGGTTACGCGCTAGAATTTCACCGTTTATAATAACGCTTTTTTCGATAGTGCCGGCGGAAACAGGAGTAACGCGGACAGTCGTAGCGTTGCGTGAAGACCCGCCTCCGGAATTACCGCCGCCGGAACCGCCGGCATTACCGGTTCTGCCTGCATTACCGCCGCCCGAACCTCCTGCGCTGCCGCCGCCGGCAGAACTGCCCGCTCCCTGCGTCTGAGCGGAGGTTTTCGCTTTTAACGGAACCAGAAATTTAAGCGCGATAAGGACGGCAAAAAGCGCAATAAGCGAAATAATCGCGATAGTAATAATTTTAGATTTTTTCACTTGACACTCCAAAAGTTTGAATAAGATTCTTCCAGTCGATATTCAGGGCGGATGAAAGATCCAGAATCATATTAAAATATGAAAGTTCCGTTTGCAATAAACGCTGTCTTGCGTTTGCCATATTATTGCGCGCATCCTGCAATGTTAAAGATTCAACTGTTCCGTTATTAAACCCCTGTTCTGTCAACTGATAACTTCTCTGCGCCGCGGTAAGGCTAAGACGGGCAATCAGTATGCTGTCCCATGAATTGCGAAGAAGGGCGCATAGGGAGCGTATCTGTGTTTTTGCGGAATTTTCAACTGTCGCAAGATCAAGTTTTGCCTTTCCTATTGAGTCAGAGGCTTTTGAAATAGCCTGATCTTTTGCTGTCCCGGGAACCCATGGATCAATCGGTATGCTAAGACGGGCGGTAGCGCTTAAGGTGTCAGTAAAAGGATCAAAATTAGGACTGTTCCATTCTACCGATAAATTTAAAGAAGGAGCTTTGGCCTGCAATAAGGTTTGCTTTTGCAGCAAGGTAAGCCTTTCAATTTCCTGATTCGCCCTTATAATATCAGGCCGTTTTGGAAGATACTCATTTATAAGCGGTTCCGCGTCGGCTTCAATTTTTACAATTTTAACTTCACCTAACAATATAATGTCCTCGTCGGACACTCCAAGCGTGGCAAGAAAATCCGACATATTATTCCTGTGAGCGGTTTTTGCCGCGCTTAAATTGTACCGCGCGTTTTCAAGCGTAAGACTGCTCTGTATAAGGGAAAGCTCCCCAACCAGCCCGTTTCTGAATGAAACTTCGCTTCTTGAGTATTGCCTTTGCGCAAGATTAAAAATTTCTTCAAGGAGAAGAAGGTTGTTTTTTTCCGCGACAAGCGAAAAAAATAATTTGGTAATCTGGATTGATAACTGGTTACGCGCGTCCTCGTATTTTAAAATATTTCCCTGATGAGCCAATTTAATATTTTTCAATGTATAAGGGAGTCCCGCGTTCAGTCCAAGGCTGACGCCAAAACCGACGCTGTAAATAAAACTGGAACCGGAAGGAGTAACGTCGCCTAAAAGATTGTTTTTGTACCCGGCGCTGGCATTTGCGCTAATAGAAGGAAAAATTTCCATCCAAAGATATTTTTCCGAATAACCGCTTGCCGCAAGATCAATCTCGCTCTTTTTCAATGAAAGATTATTTTCCAACGCAAGATTAACCGCCTCCTCAAGCCCTAACTCGGCGGCATGAGCCGGCACATAAAGGAAGAAAATAGTAAAAAAAAGACTAATAATGGGCAGAAAAAACGATTTCAGCGAAAAACCCCCTCTTTCGTATGGCGGTTTACGACGTTCTGCCGAAAGCAGAATGTAGGGCGGTTTAACCGCCCGTAAACCGCTGCGATAAGCGACGTTTTAATGTCGCTTATCGTGATAGTATCTGCCGTTTTAATGGCAGATACTATTTAAGTATATACTAAAAAGAAAAGGATAAAAAGGCGTAAAAAGTTACATTTCGGGCAGGTGTTTCCAGTAACGTTTGGGCATTAATTGCCGTTGTAAATCGGTATTTTTACGGTCTTCATTGTTAATCGTTTTGTGGTAGTGCTTCCAAAGTTCTTCCCATTCATCGCTATTTGCACAGGGAAAGCCCTCAAGGGATTCTTCTAAAATATTGATTTTTGCCCGTTCTCCCGGCTTGCGTCCCAGGCGCAAACCCCTCTTTTCATCAATAATTGCCCAGGGAGTATCTCCAAAACGGGCGGTAAAAAACTCTTCAAGACAGGGTAGAATAAAATGATCAGGTTCGCACCTTGCGATGAATACCCCGTTTTCATTCACGGAAAACCGTAAAAGACCCTGCATTCTGTGAATTTCAATCTGAACTTTACCGGCCGTTTTCAACACTGTTAACGCGTCACAGTCCGCGCGGTTATTTGCGGCTTTATCCGCCGCGCGGCGTTTGTCATCAAAATTGTTAAAATTTTGAGCGGCGGCTAAAATACCCCTGCCAAAGGAAATAATTTCTTTTTCTATCGGCAGTTCGCCGCACCACGCCAGAATTATGCTGTAAAAAGCGTTAGCTGACAATTCAAAGAGGTTTCGCGCCGTTCCTTCCAGCGCGGATATATTAAATTCAGTTGAAAAATAAAAAGTGACAAAATCAATATCCTCTTTTTCAATTCGCTCCATATGTTCATCCGCGCTAAGATCAAGTAGCTTTTCTTCACCGGCGGCGCAAGAGTAGTCCCCGCCTATATTGGCAAACAGTTGATCAAGGTTTATTCTCATATTAAAATTCAAAAAGTGGCAATTGAAGCCCAGCTCCGTCAGCGTCAGAGAGCAGACGGCGGATACGGATTGGATCGTCAGGCCGGTCGATATACGCGCCGCCGGCTGATAAAAAATAGCGGGCGCGTTTTAACGTCGCTCCCATTCTGTAAAGGTTTTCTATTGTCAAACTGCGCGAACGACGGCTCTCTATTATGCGCCGCGCCGTTTTTGCCCCTATGCCGGGAATACGCAGCAAGGTTTCGTAATCGGCTGCGTTTATTTCTATTGGGAAAAAATCCAGATTCTTTAACGCCCACGCCGTTTTAGGATCGATATGCGTGTCAAGAAATGGCTCGTTTTCCGTTAAAATTTCACCGGCTTCAAAATGGTAGAACCGTAAAAGCCAGTCCGCCTGATACAAACGGTGTTCCCTGACCAGCGGCGGTCCGGAAGTTTCAGGCAGGCGCGGATCTGAAATATTTTCTTTATTTGCGTAACTTCCCGGATGAATAAAAGCAGAGTAGTATACGCGTTTTAATAAAAATTTATTGTAAAGCGAGCTTGTCAAATTGATGATCTGCCTGTCATCCTCGTTTGTAGCCCCTACAATAAGCTGTGTGCTTTGGCCTGCGGGCGCGAATTGAATTGCCTCTGTTTTTCCCTTAGGAAGAAATTTGCTTTTTTGTTTTGTCTCTTCCATTTCGCGGCTTAAACACGAAAAATCATTCATCGCGCCGATAATCGCCTTTTTGGATTTTTCAGGCGCAAGAGATTGAAGGCTTTTTTCCGTGGGCAGTTCGATATTGACGCTTAACCTGTCAGCCCATTTTCCCGCCTCTCGGATCATTTTATCGCCCGTGCCGGGAATTAATTTTAAGTGAATATAACCGCCAAAGCCCATTTCCGTCCTGAGCGTTTTCGCGGTCTCGGTCAATTTTTCCATTACGATGTCAGGGTCTGCAAAAATTCCCGAAGACAGAAAAAGCCCTTCGATATAATTTCGTTTATAAAATTCGCAGGTTAATTCAGCCAGTTCCCTGACGGTAAAACTTGCCCTTTTAATATCTGCGGACGCGCGGTTTACGCAGTAAGCGCAGTCGTATTTACAAACGTTGGAAAACAAGACCTTTAGCAAACTAACGCACCTGCCGTCCTGCGTCCAACTGTGGCATACGCCCATAGGCAGACTTGTACCAAACTTTTTCCCGCCCTTCCCCTTAAAGCCGTCGCTTCCCGAAGTGGCGCAGGACGCGTCGTACTTTGCCGCGCTTGAGAGAACAGATATTTTTTCGCGCAGATCCTGACCCATACAAAGACTATACATGTGTTTAGGATTGTTGTCAAGGGGGAAAAAAGATATTATAATTAATTATAAATGGAGGTATGAGACATGGAAAGCAGAGTCGCAGTAATAGCGATAATTGTTGAAAACGCGGACAGCGTTGAAAGCCTTAACGGGATATTGCATGAATATGCGCAATATCTGATTGGACGAATGGGCATTCCCTATCACAAAAAAAATATTAACATTATCAGTATTGCCGTTGATGCGCCGCAAGATACAATCAACGCGCTTTCGGGAAAAATCGACAAACTTAACGGAGTGAGCGCGCAAGTTGCGTATTCAAAGTGAAGGATAGTTCACTTTAAATCCCTTCCGAATATTTCCGTATAAGTTAATTTTCCGCTAATACGTTCCGACCTCATAAGACTAATCCGGTTTACCGGGTATATAATCTCTTGTTTTGGGATAATAATAGGCGATTCATGCTTTATCTCCCTGCCAAGGGTAATGTGCGGGTTAAAAGACCTGTTATCAAAACGAATGCCATTTGAAAGTAAAGCCTCTGTAATCCGCCCTCTGATTGTTTTTAGAGTATCAAGGTACTTGTCATTATGATCCGTCCCAATCCACCATAGCTCTTTATTACTGTGTTTAAAACAACCTACCGTTGTGAAAGTAAGCGCAAAGGGCGCGACAGGCGGTACAAATGCTTTGTCAATTGCGGAAATTATTGGCTTTATTGTATCATCGGGAGTTTCGCCAATAAAAACAAGCGTTAGGTGAATATTTTCAGGCAGTGAGAAATTTCCTTTTATTGACAGCGATTTAATTTTTTCCTGCACGGAGAGAATCTGTTTTTTTACTTTTTCATTACAGTTTACCGATATAAAAATTCTCTGCATACCGTATTTCCTTAAAGACTTTTTGTGCGTTGCGGCAGTATTGTTAGATATACTCCGGCAAGAACCAGAACCGCTCCCGCCCCTTGCAGAAGTGTAAGCCTTTCATGCAAGACAAGAAATCCCGAAATTACTGTTACTACCGGAATTAAATTGATAAACACCGATGTTACAGATACTCCCAACACTTCCATCGCGTGGGCGTAGAGCCAGTACCCAAGAGCGGAACAACCCAACGCAAGAAAAATCACATGAAGCATGACAGGCAAAGTGGGATTGCCCCAGTTTTTGTATTCCAACATTGTAAAGGGAAGTAATCCGATAAACCCGAAAAAATTTTGCCAGAACACGATATAGAGACGGGAGCGTTTTCTGTCAAAGAGGGGACGTGTAAGCAGACTGTAGCCAACCCAGCACAATGCGGCTCCCCCCATGTAAAAATAGCCGGATATGCTCCCTGAAATAGAAAAGGAAATTCCGGCGACAAACGCGACTCCGGCAATGGAAATAAACGCCCCCAACCAAGCCTTCCAGCCAAGATGCGGCGCATTATCATGGAATGATGATTTTGCCATAAGCCAATCGGCTATCATTGTAAGCACGGGAATTGCCGCCGTAATAATGGAAGCTTCCGACGCTGTAACCCTCATCACGCCGTTGTTTTCAAAGAAAAAGTAAAAAGTAACTCCCGCCAAACCTGAGCCTATTAGCAAAGGCATGTCCGATTTAAGCCCTTTATTTGCGCCCTGCCATTCCTTAGAAAAACGGTACATTAAAAAAAGCACTACAATGGCGATTGCAAAACGCACGGCTCCCAGCGTCATTGGTGGAAAAACCGGCAGAGATTCTTTAATGGAAATAAAAGAAAAGCCCCATAATAAAACGCAGGCTATTATGGAAAAGATCGCAAGTCTCCTGCGCCTTTTTATCACAGGGGAAATGTCGTATTTTGCCCCTTCTGGGAGAACAGATGTTTTTTCGCGCAGGTCTTGATCCATAAAGTGACTATACGTATGTTTAGGAGAGTTGTCAATAAAGTACACAGACAAAAGTTAAAAAATGGTGCAAAATATAATATAGGTAAAGAGTATAAGAATGGCAAAAATACAGGATCTTATTGAAAGGGCGGAAAGGTTGCACAATTCAAAAATAACCGAACCCGCATTCAAGTCATGGAGAAACGACTCTATTAGATTTTTAAAAAAAGTATTCGGCGAGGAATCAAGCGAGGCGATTATTTTTGAGAACATCGAATTTTCCATTACTTATTTTTCCTTTGACTTTTTAAAATTTGGCTGGAAAGAAAATTTATTAAAAGAAAAAGATACCTTTGAGAAAGGATTAAAATACGCCATTTATTATTTAAAAACCTTCGAGTCGGAAATTCGTCACGATGTTGATATTTCAGAAAGAGGGCAGAGAGATTCAAATAATGCGTCATATAAAGAATCACATAAAAGAAATATATTTATTGTTCACGGTAATAACGACGGCGTTAAAGACAAAGTCGCAAACTTTATATCAAGATTGGGCATTGAGCCGATAATCTTAAACAAACAAATAAACAGGGGACAAACGCTTTTAGAAAAATTTGAAGAGTACTCCGACATAAAAGCGGCGATAATAATATTTACAAACGAGGACATAAGCGATTATAACAATGATTCCGAATATGAAAAAAAAGCAAGACAAAATATGATATTTGAAGCGGGCTATTTTCTTGGAAAACTTGGAAAGAAAAATATGATTGTTATCGCCGAACAAGGCTTAATGCTGCCTTCTGTTTTGGAGGGATATACCTGTTTTATGCTGGATCAAGAAGAAAAATGGAAAATGGATATAGCGAAAAAATTAAAAAGCATGAAAAGATTTAGTATTGATATGAGCGCTTTGAGTTGAATTTAATTGCTCTTGCTCCATGAGCCGTTTTTGTAAACATAAGTACCCGCCTGTTTGCCGTTATTATCATAAAAGACGTTAAAAATAAATTCAAATGAACGTTCGGAAAGCTCAACATTAGAACCGATGGTTATACTTGTAATTTGATTATTCTCAAACGCGCAATATTTGATATGGGTGACGCTATTGGGAATAGTTACGCTTGTAAGCTTATTATCCTTAAATGCTAAAGCGGCGATGGAAATAACGCTATTGGGGATTGTTATATTGGTAAGTTTATTATGCTCAAACGCGTACTCTTCAATGAAAGTAACCTTATTTGGAATAATTACGCTGGTAAGTTCGTTATATGCAAATGCAGATTCACCGATAAAAGTAATATTATTTGGAATAATTATGTTGGTCAGCCCATTATTTTTGAATGCAAAATGTCCAATGGAAGTAACGCTATTGGGAATGGTCACGTCAGTAAGTCGATTTTCCGCAA
>Ga0268262_10003648_pt1 | contig 16517 bp, 8 predicted proteins | sample TergutNc150P3_FD_190354 | JGI IMG/M metagenome (GOLD analysis project Ga0268262, IMG submission 190354) | Nasutitermes corniger P3 segment gut microbial community from laboratory colony in Florida, USA - Nc150 P3 (SPAdes) (version 2) | ecosystem: Host-associated > Arthropoda: Insects > Digestive... | reverse complement strand
ACAAGGGGGCAACCATTCCGTTAAAGGCATTTGCCACGCTGTAGCCTGCCATTCCAACCGCAAACAAACGGATGTAGCTTATAATATCCACAAGGTTGTTAACCAAATTCAAAGGAAACATTCCTACGTTAAACCAATCGGCTTTCAGAATGGTACCGGTTAAAACTAGCACAATTCCGCCTGCACCCAAGTAATAAGCTTCGTCTGGGAAAGCGTGATTAACTATCATTTTGCCAGCTAAAAAGAACATCATCCAAGTTGTGCAAATCCAGCCCATTTGCGTGATTATTGTTGCTTTGCTGTCTCTGTTGGTATAGGCATTCCATATATGAGCTATGGTTAAATGTATAACTGCCAAAACAAAGCAGAGAAATTTAGTGTTGTTTTCATCTCGAATCCAAGCTGCAAAATTTTTCAAGCCTTGGGGAGACCAAGAGGCTCTGCATATATCCAAAACGGCTGGAACCATCATGGGTTTGCCTACTTCTGTGTTTAATCCCAAATAGCTCGCATTCAAAATGCCCCAGACTATTGTGCAACCACTCATCAAATAGAGGAACTGGAAAGGGTAGCGCGGGGCATCTTTAAATTTTTTTGAAGCATAGAAGGTTATTCCAGCAAAGAGCAAGCCATAAACAGTATCACCCACAATCATGGCAAAGAAAATGCTAAAGAAACACAGGAACACAGGGCTAACATCTATTTCGCGGTATCCTGGGGCTATGCCTATAACGTTGTAAAGGGCATCTATTGGCTTAACTGCTTTTTTGTGCTTTAAGAGTGTTGGAACGGCTTCTTCTTCTGTTGGTTCCTCAGCGGAAATTCCCCAGCCATTTTTTGCTGCTAGTTCTTTTAGCGATTCAAGTTTTTCTTTTGGAGTGTAGCCTTGTATAAAGCAAACCCCTATTTCCGAGCGCATTCCAGCTTCTGCGGATTTAAAGGCAAGCTCGTCAGAAGCCTCTACCACAAGCTCCCCTATTTTATTTTTTTTGCTTGCATAAGCTTTTAATTTCTTTTTGCATTCCTCAATTGTTTTGTTTGCGTTTTCAATATCTTGCTTTATTTCTTTCACGGGTTTTGAGGGTAGGGTTATTTCTGCATAAGGCAAATCTATTGGCTCTTTGCTTATGGCTGCAAAAAACACTTTGTCGCCTTCTTTTTTGAATTCTTTAATCACAATATTATTATATGTATCTTTGAATGTTTTTTCGTTTGCGCTGTAAAGTTTTATGTTTACGTCGTGTTTGATTAATTTTCTCACTTTGTGAGGGTCAAATTCGCCAAAAGCCTCAACCCTTTTCAATTCTGCCGAGCTTAGAGCCAAGGCTTCTTCCGCTTCTTTTCTGCTTTGTATCACTTCGTTTATTTGAGTGAGTAAATCGTGCTCCTCTATTGCATTTTCTGGAATTTTGCTCTTTCTATAAGAAATGGCTTCAAAAACTTTTTGAGCATTATCAAAAGCGGTTTTGGCAGCCGTTACCTTCTCGCTTTCTGGAGTTTGAAGGGGCAAAATGTGCAATAAACCCCATTCTCTGAGGCTGTTTAGAGTTTTTTCTTTGCTTTCATCTGTGGCAGCAACCACAACTCTGCTCATTTTAGTTATCATATAGGGGAAATATAGTAAAAAAACCTACCTTATAACCCCTATCCTGAACCATTTTTCCTTTTTATTGCCGCTTGCAAATTTAACGGTTAATCTTGCACTGTAAACATCACTGCCCAGTTTTGAGAAATCTAAGCCTTCTATTTGGTTTGAACCGTTGTTTATGTTTGTGATGTTCTTGTTGAATACCCTATGGCCGGTTATGTCAAAAATATCCAAGGAGGCACTGGTGGCAGGGTTTAGAATTCTAAATCTCGCATTAGCTTTGCCTCCTCTCACAGGGTTTGGGAACACAAAAAATTCCTCTATTTTATCTTCACTAGGTGCTTGTTTTTGTTGTGATGAAAATGCCTTTGCTTTTGGCAAATAAAAAGCGCTTATGTTTCTCCTATGTTTGGCAAATAAATATTTATAATCAGATGAAATATGGAGAAGTAAAGTATCTGGTTTATCATATTCAAAAGTTCCTGCCGCAAGAGGAAATTCTTCGCTTAACAACTTGCCTTTGTTGTTTACCGCCAAAATTAAACCATTGTTTGTTGGAACCAAAATATGAAGTGAACCATCTCCGGTTAAATCAATAGGAATAGGCTTTGAATGAAAATATGTAAAAGGCTCGCCATTGGAGAGAATAGCTGGAAAATTTGGTAAAGGAACTCCATTGGAATCAATGAGATGAAGCCTATTGTTTCCCAAATACATAATGGAATTGTTACTTATGGGAATGTGCGTAAAATCTGGTGTTGATTTAAAAACAGTGTCTGCCTTCGCATAAGCAGGAACTGAATCTATTGAAACTTGTCTTGCAAATTCACCTACTCTTTCTATTTCAACCAGAATTTTCGGCGCTCGCCAATTTATAACGCTATCACCTGTGAACATATTAAAAGTTCTTTCTTCCTTTGCGTCTTTTGGTATTTTTGCCGTTATTTTTATGCCAGAATATCCGCCAAAGGTAGAGGCTGTGTTCGCATATCCAGAAGGTTTTATTGAAAAGGTAGTATCATGTTGTTTTTTTCTTTTATGCGGAATTAAATCACTGCCAGAACCGAAATAAAAAACGCTCTCACCTCCATTCTTAAATTCTTTACCAAGCCCTAAAATTCCATCTGCTTCAATTAAGGCTATGCCAAATTGATGGTCTTTTAAAGTATCGCCATTCCAAGCATTTATCGCACCATAAGAGAGAATGCTATCTATATACCATTTATTCACATGCCAAGCCACTATGCCGCTTGCAGGCAAGGCGGCATCTGTTTCGTCTATGGATTCTATTATACCTGTTTCTTTTTGCTTTTGCATATCTGAAATCAAAAAATGAGAATACAAGCTATCAACTAGAATTTCAACTAATTTTCCTCCCGCCATTTTTACAGAAATTTTTCCATCTGTTCTATATGTTCTTTGCCTATTTTCTAGCAAAATATATTCGTTGTTATTTATTGGAATTTTCACTATTTGTGTGGTTCCTCCACATTTATCATAACCTGTGGCACAAATTTCAATACTATCTTTTTTATTTATGCCCGGCGAAATTTCCTTAACACTTGCCCACCCTTTGTGGTATCTCATCCATGCGCTTGGCAAGCTGGGGAAAAAACCGTTTCCGGCATTGCTCCCCGCGAAATCCATTCCATCAAAATATCCAAGTCTTGAATAGCCTTTTACAACATCATAAGAATAGGGTAGCCCAAGTTCGCGCCCTATTTGGCTTGTTATTGTTCCATTAATGCCCCAGTTTAAACCGTCTTGCGAAGCGGTTTCGCTCACCACCATAACAGAAGTGATGGTGTCGCCATTTCCAGCATCAAATCCTCTCCAAAAATCGCCCCAGGTGGTATCAACATAAGCATCTATAAAATCACCAGGGGTGTTTGCTCCTCTAACACCCAAGGTTCCGCCATCAATAAGGCGCGAAGAACCAGCATGAACTATCAAAATAGCTCTTTCTTTGGAATAAGAGAGGGGATTTGCAGAATCTTTTTTTGCCAGTTTTAAAACATCATTTACAAAGCTAGCATAATCCGCTGCCCTTGAAGAATCAAACTCAGCCAGTTTTTCGCCTTTTTTGCGGCTTGTGCGGTTGTAGTCTATTATGTGTTTATCCAGTTGGTAGGCTTTTTTGTTTTTTGGATAAATTTCTGTTCTTATTGAGAAAAGTTCATCGCCGCTTGCTTTTTTAAAATAATTTTCGGCAAATTTTATATGGCTAATCCAATATGCACTATCTCCCCTTGCCCCCTTTGGGTCTAGTTTGTAATCATCCTTTGCGTCTGAATTGAATGTTCCATTGCCAGTAGTCAAAGAATTATCCGGTTCTTCCTTTTTAAATTCAACTCGTAAAATGCGAATATCAAGAACATTATCTGCCGCAAAAACACATATATTTGCGAGAAGCAATATTAGAAGTAACGCCATTATCCCATCTTAGTTGCAGTTTCATCTTTTTCAGATGCACTGAGAACCTGTTCTAAAGTAGTTACACCGGTTCTGGCTTTTTCCATGCCGTCCATGCGTAGCGTGCTCATACCTTGCGCTAGGCACACTCTTTTTATTTCGTCTCCGCTCGCTCTCCTTAAAATTAGGTTACGAACTTCTTCGCTTGGAACCAAAAATTCATAAATACCAGTACGACCTTTATAACCTGTGGAATCACATCTATTGCAACCTTTGCCCCTGTAGAATTTCACATCTGCTGGAATGCCCAAATCTTTTCTAACTTCTGGATCTATTCCGGGGTCTTCTTCTTTGCAGTTGGAACAAATTCTGCGCACAAGTCTTTGAGCCAAAACGCCTTTTATGGCAGTTGCCACAAGGAAAGGCTCCAGCCCCATTTCTAGCAAACGAGGAAAGGCACCTGCGGCATCGTTGGTGTGCAAGGTACTAAACACCAAATGACCAGTTAAGGCGCTTTCTATTGCCATGCTCGCTGTTTCTTTATCGCGCATTTCGCCTATCATTATAACATCAGGATCTTGACGCAAAATTGCCCTTATGCCAGAAGCAAAGGAAAAACCTGCGGCATTATTTATTTGCCCTTGGTTGACACCGTCAATATTCATTTCCACTGGGTCTTCCATTGTGGTTATATTTATGGTGTTATCTAAAATGCGGCGAATAGCAGCATAAAGGGTGGTTGATTTACCAGAACCTGTTGGACCTGTAACAAGCAAAATTCCATTGGGCAAGTGAATTGTATAATCCAATTCCTTAAACACAGATTCCCTAAAACCCATTTGTGGAAGTTCTATTTGACCCGAATTTGGGTCTAATATACGCATAACTATTTTTTCCACCACTCCTCTTTTGCGCAGAGAAATTGGGAAAGAACTAACACGCAAATCCACTTCCTTGCCGCGAAAACGCACGGTAAAGCGGCCATCCAAGGGTTTGCGTTTTTCTGCAATATCCATGCGCGACAAAAGTTTTACCCTAGATAAAATTTGAGGCATTAATCGAGCAGGAATTGGCGGCATAACGCTTAAATCGCCGTCTATGCGAATGCGGAGTTTTAAAAAAGTTTCTTGGGGTTCCAAATGTATATCAGAGGCTTTGCGCGCAATGGCATCTTGGATAATGGAGCTAACCAATTTCACAACTTGCTGCCCTTCTTCGTCTGATAGTTGGTCTTCCGAACTTCCCTCTTCTTCTTTGTTTACGGTTTGCAGGTCTTCAGTTTCGTTGAGGCGGGAAAGTTCTTTCATTGCTTCGCCGCTCGCATGTCCCATGTAAATTCTATTTATTGTTTCTAATATGTCTTTTTCGCTTGCCATCACAGGGCTTATTTCTTTTTGAACCTTAAATCTTATGTGGTCAATGGTTCTTTGGTTGCTGGGGTCGTGCATGGCAAGGGTTAAAGTTTTACCCATAATCGCGAGCGGCACAACTTTATATGAACGGCAAAATTCCTCAGTCAAAAGATGTGTAACTTCTGGTGAAATTGATAGTTCGTTTAAATTTGCTGTTGGAATTTCAAGCTGAGCAGAGAGAATTTCTATTAAACGCTCTTCGGTCATAAAACCGAGTTGCATAAGCATTTTGCCAAGACGTAGCCCTGTTTTTTTTTGCTCTTCAAGTGCTTTGTCACGTTGTTCTGCGGTGATGTAATTCCTTTCTACAAGCAATTCGCCTATGCGCTTGTGTTCTTTATGCTGCAACTGCTCTCCAAGTATAAGAGTCATTTGCTCTTCGCTAACAAAGCCAAGACGCGTTATAATTTTGCTTATATGTAAACCGGTACGCTTTTGTTCCCTAATTGCATGGGCTAATTGATATTCATCTATAAGCCTCTTTTGTAAAAGAATTTGCCCAATTTGCAATTTAGGATCTGGCATTCTACTTACTCCTTCTTACCCCATACATTTCTACAAACTCGTCTTGGTCAAATTTTAATTTTTTAGTATCTTTATTAGCATCTATGTACTCTATTTGGAAATAGAACTTGGTAATTGCCACATAAGCACCAGAGCCTACAAACCTATTTTTGTTGGTTTTCAAATCCCAAGCTAAATAGAAATTATAGGCGTTGGAATAGCAGTTGTTGCTGGAATTGTTGGGACCATCTTTCTTTTGGAAAATTTTATCTGTGCAATTTGCCTTAACTGGGTTTCTGTGCGCAGTGTAATTTCCAAGATTAGTATGGTAATAAACACTAGCATGTAGAGTTATACCTTCGGCAATGTTGTCTGTGGAGAGCGGTTGTCCTTTTGAGTTGCTACAGATAATATTCCCATTTTCGTCGGTGCATTCTTTCATAATATTGCCTACTCTGGTGTTAATGTCATTGGAAATAAGAAAAACAGTACCTACCGAACCTTTATAATCCACCTTTACTCTGTCTATGGGATAGTTATTTGATGGTATTGGCAAAAATGCCGCTACATCTCCGGGTTGAAATAAATTTCCATCGGCGTAGTCTTTAGCAATATCGCTAAGCCAATAAGCGCATGGTTCCCCTCTGGTTGATGGAGGGCATGGTTTTGTGCTTCTATCAGAGAAAAGCCCATGAAGCACGGCAGAATCGGGATGTGCAACAATGTCTGCTGTTTTTACCTGCTCTTTTCTGTAATAATTCGAGCCCGATATACGCACACCTATTTCTCTTGGATTGGCAGTATTGCCTTCAGCATCGTAGAACACATCAACACCACCATTTTTCGAAGAGGCAACAGGCCAACGAATTTTTATCCAGTCCTCTGCTTTTGGCATACGAGTTTTTTCGTCTCCAATGTTGTAAGCGTAATAAGTTAGATCAACAATGCTATCGCCTTTGTTTACACCATCATAATAGTCTTTAGGAAAGGCTCTCTTGCTATTTGGCTTGTAGGTTACTAAATGGGAGGTATCTTCTTGGTTTTTCTCCTGTGGCAATTCCCACTGCCATTTTGTAGTATTTACGGACTGATCGTGCCTATTGATGTTCTCTCCTTTGGCGCACTTGGAATTTTGGCTATATTCAAAGCAATAGCTAAAAGGATTTTTAACTAACAAAGGATCGTCATTTGCATTTGGAGCTGCATATATAGATTCAGATAAATAAGCCACTAGCGATTCGCGGCAACTATGGTTTTTATCTGAGCCACAATTTTTTGATTTAGTATCCATAGCGTACTCGGCTCTAACCACAATGGGCGGAATGCGGTCGAGTACAGAGGCTTCGTAACCGGTATAAGTAAACGCATCATCTTTACATGTAGCCCCTGTACACTTGCCAAGGTCAATGAATGGAGTATGGCTTATAATATTACCTTTTCCCACTGTTAAAATATTTCTAGAGAATGCTGTATTTGGTTCCGCTATTATCATAGTGACAGTATCACTATTTAAATAATTTTTCCAGTATTCACGATTGTCATCAAAGAAGCTCTTTGTTTTGTACAGGTTCATAACATACTCTCTCTTTTTTAGGTCATCTAAGTTATATTTAGGACTGTGAAAAGCCACGGTATATCCTTGTTCCCAAGTAACTTCTATGAGAATAGGTAGCAAACTATCATTAAGAACGTCTTTACTTTTAAAGAAAGACTTGCTGAACTTAATTACCAAACTATCTCCAACACCATCGCCATTTCTATCATAAACAAAACTTTCTAATGGCATTGGAATTGGTGCTTTCCTGAATTGCAATTTAGTCCATTCTGCATAAGTATAGTCTGGGCTAAGTCCGTAAATTTTCCATTTAGCAAAATCAGTCTTTTCAACAACATCTCTGCCCCTCATAAAAATAGTCCCTTTACCGTTTTTTATTACCCTATCGGTGCTTGGACTTTGAACAATGGCATTTTGCCAAATTCTGTTTATAGAGTCATTGTTCGTGGTGCTGGTTTCACGGAGCGAAAAGTTACAATGGCTACAAATTTCTCTTTCCACTGAATCCCAAGCCACAACATATACATCCAAGGATTTGTCCACAAGGGGAGGCAATGTATCGGGTGGTGTTATCCAACGGCTATATCCACTAGGGGTAATAAAGTTTGGAGTTGTAAAAGCACTATCTGTGAATCTAAGTTCAGGTTGATATATGGTTAGTTTTAGAGAGGGTGTCTCTGCCGATACTGAAATACCAGCCAAATTTATACTAAATTCCTTTTCGCCCATAGAGAAATCACCCTTTACCCACAAGGTATCTATTCCGCTTAAAGGAAGTTGTCGCGGGAAGTCGGCTTCTACTTCGCCAAGTTCATCAGAAGTAACTTTTAGCCCTTCCGTACCCGATAGAGAATATTCTGGGGGGATATCTGTGGGGTCTAATTCTATGTAATTAAAGGATTTATATTTTGTGTCTGTCCATTGACCGGCAGCTATGTAAATTGGTGTAGGTTTTTCAGCAATTACGGACTGCTCCCTTGTGGTTTTTCTTTCATAGGCATCGTCCAAGTCTAGAATATTACCATGTTCGCTATGCAATTCACCCCAAACTATGCGGGCATTTGTAGCACTCTTTATATTGTCTATGTTAAGGGGTTTGCTACCTGATATCGGCTTGCCTGTTCTGGAGTCCACCAAACGAGCATATACAGTATAGTTTCCGGTTGGTACCTCAACTTTGTTAAGTGCTTCTTGGCTGCTTTTGCACTTGCCTCTGCCGCCGCAACTGTAAACTGCCTTATTCACAGTAATGCCACTACCTGCAACACCATCTTTTGCAAAGCAGGTAAATTCAGTGGCACTGCCTTGGCAATTTGTTCTGTTTTTAGTGCCAGAAAGCCATATAGTGTCTTGCTCTAAACCGCGTTTTACCATATAGAAATCCACGGAGTAGGTTCCATCATCTATAAGGGCATCGCCACAAAGATTAACTTGAGAACTAGGACTTGTAGCGTTCATTTTGCTAGCACAATCATTTCCGCTGCTGATGTTTGCGCACATCCAATTATCAAGTTTTTCTGGATTGTCGTAGAATGTACTCTTTTGCACTATATACATATTGGTGCTAACACGCACATTTGATTGGGTTGCCATACGCTCGCAAAAGAATATATCTATAGGGTATTTTTTGCCTGCTTCAAGGCGTGTAGGAGTTTTTATTGTATCTAAATCCACATAGCCAGGAGCAGCATTATGAACACCGCCTAAATCTATAACAAGTTGGTTGTTTATGAACACCCAAATATCATCATCACCTCTGAAAAAAAATTCTTGCCCCTTTTCATAAATAAATTCCGCATGGCTTTCAAAGCAGAAACTTAAATTGGCTCTACCTTTACTTGCACCATCAAACCCAGGGCGAGCAGTGTTGCAGCCAGCCGCACCACCGTAATAACCACCAAGCGCAGTTCCATCACGGAAATATGTGCGGTCAAAGGCTGCGGCACCTGTGTATGTGGAGTCTCTCCAAGTAACTGGTGCTAAATTGTTAAGGGTAGTACCTCCCAGTCTATTAAAACAAGCTACAGTATATTCCCTTCTGCAAGTAGGGCATTTTGAATAATCTGCATCTGAACCATCTGGGTCTTTACTATATGCGCTATCTAAAATATAAGGGAAAAAACCACCTACCAAATTTGTGGTGCCAGCTGGATTTGGTGGACGCATATTATCGCTATCAAATTCCCAAGTTCCATTTGTGGACCTGCCAAAAGGCATATCGTAGCATCTTGGTACGTTAGATACTTTGCCATTATATTCGCCTTCGGGAGTAAAGGCGGCGTTGAAAGAAGCCGCGTTTCTCCAATTTGCGTAACCGTCCCTTGCTATAAAAGCAGGTTTTCTTGTTGTTGTATCCAAGGTTGGAGCCACTATTCCTCTTCTTATACTCTCATTTCCAGCTGTTAGTGCAAAATAGCGGCCGCTGAAACTTGGATTGACAGTGCTATCTGTATCATAAATAAAGGCAGCCATTTTATATGAACATCTACCAGCGGCTTCTTCGCCCAAATTACCAGGGGCGGTAGTTCTAAACCTAAAATCTGAATCACCGCTAGAAAGGTCTTGATAATAATAAAGTGAGGTATTTGTTCCACCAAATCTTGTTTTTAAGTTAATCCATGCTGGATCGCTGTCAGGGTCGGCTCCTGTGCCTTTCATATCTAATTTGTCTCTTCCTTGGGAGCCAAGGTAAATCAAAACGCTGTCTGGAACATCATTTCTAGAGGCGAATGTCTTTTTGAACCAACCGCACCTAGTATCAACTTGCATTAATTCCACTGTTTTTTTATCCCCATCGTAGAGATAACTATTGCCTGATACCCAGTTATCATTGTCTGGGGGCAGAAAATAAAACGTAACGGCTTGGGCAAAAAGCGCATGGCATCCGAAGACTAGGATAGCCAAGATCCTTTTTAAACAAACGGAATTTTTCATAAGGTACCTCAAAGGTAATATAGAAAATTTAATGCGGATGAAAGGACTTGAACCTTCATGCTGTTACCAGCACTAGAACCTGAATCTAGCGTGTCTACCAATTCCACCACATCCGCATTATATAATCAAAATGCCGTGCTAATATAGAAAATTTACTACTTTGCCCACATAATGCTTAAAATTCGTGAAATGTTCAACCAAATACATAAGAGATACGACATGCTCAATCATTTGATGTCTGGAGGCAGGGATATTGCTTGGAGGAAGGCTTGCTGCAAAAAATTGCCGCAAAAGAAAGAGGCTGTGGTACTGGATTTGTGCGGTGGAACAGGGGATTTTATGCTTTCTTACTTAAAAAAGGCAAAAAATTGTAAACTTCCTATAATCGGCGATTTTGCCGAGGAAATGCTTGGGGTAGCGGCTAAAAAAAGCCCAGATTTGCTCCCCGTTCAAATGGATGCAACTCAAATACCACTTGCAAATGGCTCTGTGGACATTATTTTGAACGGTTTTGGAATGAGAAATATTCAACATCTGGATTTGGCTTTGAGCGAGGTTTTTAGGGTGTTAAAAAAAGGTGGTTATTTTGCCACTCTTGATTTTTTTAAGCCAGAGAAAAAAGTAGCAAAACTCTTTTACCAAAGAATTGCGCCGCTGGCTATTCCATTTGTAGGTATGCTATTCAGCAAGCACAATGCTTATCGCTATTTGGTGATATCCATTTTGAATTTCATAAACCCGGTGGATTATGTGACAAAAGCTAGAAATGCAGGATTTACTCTGCGCAGCATAAACTCATTGGATGGTGGGCTTGCCCATATTGTGATTTGCGAGAAAAAATGAAAAATTCACCGCTCATACTTGGAATAACTGGTGCATCTGGCTCCATATATGCAAAGCGTTTTTTGAATTTGGCAAAAAAACAAAATATTGCGGTTGAGCTTATCATCACAAAAATGGGCGAAGCAGTGCTTAAGCACGAGGCTTGTGAGTCCATTTTGCAACACAAAAAAATTCACAAAATAGATAACTTTTTTGCCCCACCTGCAACAGGTAGCTCAAAATATTCAGGGATGGTTATTTTACCTTGCTCAATGGGAACCCTTGGAAAAATAGCCTCCGGCACAAGCAATAATCTGTTGATAAGAGCCGCCGATGTATGCTTAAAAGAATACCGCCCTCTTGTGATTGTCCCAAGGGAAATGCCTTTTAACGAAATACATTTGGAAAATATGCTAAAGCTAAAAAGAGCAGGTGCAATTATTATTCCTGCTTGTCCGCATTTTTATAAGCACCCAAAGAGTGTTGAGGATGTTGTGGATAGTGTTGTGGAAAGAGTTTTTAATTTCGTAGCTCTGCCCCAAAACTCTTCTGCAACTTTTTCATAACAGTTTTTGCATAACTCTCAATCTCTTCCGATGTCAAAGTTTTTTTAAGCGAACCTATTACCAATCTAATCGTAACAGATTTTTTCCCTTCTGGAACTTGGTGCCCTCTGTATTCATCGACAAAAGATATGTCTCGCAACAAATCGCCCGTAATAACACCGCGTATTTCTTCCCATTTAACCGATAAATCAAAGAGCATTGATATATCGTATTCAGTAATTGGATATTCTGGGAGATGAACAAATTTATTTGTTCTAGAAGGATAGGGTTTTAGCGAATCTATATCAATTTCAAATATTATAACTGCGCTGTTTTTTATTCCGCAATCAAGGGAGGCTTTTTTTGACAAAAGTGCTAAATTGCCTATTCTCTCACCTCCGTGAAGAATATTTAGCCACACAACACCATCTGACCATACAGGTTTTTCAACCTTCTCAAAAATTATGGGTTCTATATGCACACAGCGAGGTAAATAATGGATTATACCTTTTGCTTTTCTGAAAAGAGAATTTACATCACTGGTATCGCCAACAAAAGCTCCCGCAATGTTTCTGCGTTGGAGAGGGAGTGATTCACGCTTATCATATATTGCTTTGAAATCTCTATTGAAAAACACTTGGGCAGATTCAAATATTGCAAATTCTTTGAAGAAACGCAAATTGCTTTCAATCGCTTTGCAAAGGTTTGGCAGTAGCGATGAGCGAATATAGTGTTCATTGGGTGAAGGTGGCATGGATAGAGATAGCATATCTTTGTTGCTGGGAAATAAAGCGTTTACATATTCGTCAGTCATCCAAGGATATGTAAATATCTCTTGCATACCACATCTGCAAGCTAGGTATTCTCTGCTCTTTCTGTCTATATCTATATCCAACTGATTTATTGCACCGTTGAATGTAGTTGTTATGGGTGTTGGCTCAAAATTTTCATAACCGTACATTCGGGCTACTTCTTCCATAATATCATCGGGTATGGAAATATCGCCTGTTGAACGCCAAGTTGGTACAATGACGTGCATATTGTTTTTGTCAAAGTTCACTTTAAAACCTAAGCGTTCCAACTTACAAGCTATATCATCGTTTGGAATATGTTTGCCAAGGCGTTTTTCAAGCCAGTCTAGAGAAACATCTATCTCTTTTCTTTTTAGATGTTCGGGATAGCTATCGTTAAATCCAGTTATGGATAATTTTGGGAAAAAGTCCGCAAACATTTGCATGGCAAGAGAGAGGGCAATATCGCATCTCTCAGGGTCTATTCCTTTTTCGTACCTGATGGCTGCTTCTGTGCGCACTTCATAGCGCATAGCGGTATGCCTTATGCCTTTGGAATCAAAGTTTGCAATTTCAAGTATAACCTTAGTTGTTTTTGGTAGCACAGAATCTTTGCTACCGCCCATAACACCCGCAAGCCCAACTGAGGCTTCGTTATCTGCTATAACCAAATCGTTTGCGGAAAGCGATAATTCCTTGCCGTTCAAAAGCAAAAGTTTTTCCGATTCGCGAGCGCGACGCACAGTTATGTGCCCTTCTATGTTATCCGAATCAAAGGCGTGTGTGGGTTGACCAATTGCAAGCATAACATAGTTGGTTATGTCCACAATGGCGTTTATGGGGTGCATCCCAACTCGCCATATACGGCTTTGTATTTTGAAAGGCGATGGCTTTATGGAAAGCCCTTCAATTTTAACGCCGATATATCTGGGGCTGCGTTGCGTATCTTCCAAAGTTATTTCCAAATTCGGCACAGATTGCGGTGTGAATGGCGCAAATTCTTTTAGAGGCAAATTATAGAGTGCCGAAATTTCCCGGGCAATGCCATAATGTCCCCAAAGGTCCGGGCGGTTTGTAAGCGATTTGTTATCTATTTCAAGTATAACATCGTTCAAATCAAGAGCCTCTGCGAGGTTTGTGCCTGCTGCTGCATCAAATGCCGAGAGGTCAACGATTGTCGCTTCTTCTGTAGCAGGGAACAAATCCGCAAGCCCAATTTCCGAAGATGCGCAAATCATTCCATAGCTTTCAACGTCGCGCAATTTTGAGATTTTGATTTCTACAGGTTCTCCTGCTCCGTGCCAGCGAACCATTGCGCCAGGGCAAGCAACAGCTACTTTCATGCCTGCGTTTAAGTTGCTGCCTCCGCAAACAATTTCTTTTATTTGCCCGCCTCCGATATCAGTTTTGCATATTCTCAGTTTGTCTGCGTTTGGGTGAGGGAGAACCTCGTTCACCAAGCCAACTATAATATTGCTAAAGTTTTTGCTCAATTCGGTTATGCCTTCCACTTCCACCGTTGACATGGTGAGGTCGTAAGCTATGCGGGATAATTCCAGATTTTCTGGTATTTTTACATAATCTTTTATCCAATCCATCGATAATTTCATATTTTTCTCCTACCTGAACTGCCTCAAAAACCTTAAATCCGCACTGTGAAATAATCTAACATCATCAACTCCATAACGCATCATAACCAAGCGGTCTAAACCTATGTTCACATAAAATCCGGTGAACTCGTCAGGATTCAATCCCCCTGCGCGGAGCACATTGGGGTGCGGCGTACCTCCCGGCATAATCTCTATCCAACCAACATGTTTGCAAACACTACATCCACTTCCGCCGCACACAAGGCAGCCCATATCTATTTCAAATCCAGGTTCAACAAAGGGGAAAAAACCAACGCGCATCCTAACTGGCACGTCTCTCCCAAATACTTTAGATAAAATGCTTTTAATCATAACCTTGCCCGCAGAAAATGTGAAATCGCGGTCAACTATCAGTGCTTCATATTGGAAAAATGCCCTTTCGTGCCGTGCATCTGTGGTCTCATTGCGGTAAACTCTCCCGGGGTAAACAAAACGGTATGGAGGTTTATGCGTTTGAAGATAGCGCACACTCGCTCCGGTTAAATGCGGACGAAGGCAGAGCCTTTTGCCACCGTGTTCGGTATCGTGCCCTGCGAGCCAGTAAGTGTCCATGCTCTCTCTTGCGGGGTGGTCTGGGACAAAGTTCAAATTATCAAAGGCATAGAGTTCGCTTGTTATATCGGATTCTTGGAATATTTCAAATCCCATTGAGCGGAAGGTGTCATTTAAGTCGTAGCACATTTGGGTAATTGGGTGCAAGGCACCATCAAGAGGCGGCACTCCCGGAACGGTGAAATCAAAATCGGCGGGAATTTCAGATGCTTTTAGGCGAATTTCCTCTTCACGAGATTCTATTATAGCGGTTAAATTTTCTTTTACAACATTGGCAGCTTTGCCAATTTCCGGGCGCAGAGAAACATCAATATGCGGCAGTTCTTTTAATATATTTGTCAGCGAGCCCTGTTTCCCTAGCAAAGATGCTTTCACATCCTGCAATTCTGCAACGGTTTTTGCTGCCGCAATTCTCGCTTTGCCATCTATCATCATAGCATCCAATTTATCTTTCATAAATATTTCTCCGTTCTAGAAAATAGCAAATTTTCATTTCTGCTTAAATCTAGGAGCAAAATTCTTTTTAGGTTTTTTAGGAATGGGGAGTTTTCTGCCTAAAAGTCCAGCTCTATCTGGTACAAATAGCATTGCTAGTTCCAGTCGCTTTAACACTGGATGCCATTCTATTGGCATTGTTTTTCTCAAAACATAACCTGCGTTTCGCCAGCGGTCTGCCTCTTTTGCCGCATTTTCCAAATCCCCTGTGATGTGAACCACTCTCTCTGGCTTTGCATTTGCTATTGCCTCTGTTAAGGATTGAGTTAAAAGTTCCCCAGAAGGTGGATTCAAAATAATGGTCCATTTGCCTTTGTTGATTTCACCTGCGAAAAATTTTTTTACCCAATTAACATCTAATTTGGAGTGGTAAAAATGGGCGTTTTTTATTCGCAAACTTTGAATATTCTGCGTAAAAGATAATTTTGCCCATTCCCTTGCATCAAGGCAGTGAATGTCTTTGAAGTTTTTGCAAAGCTGCATAGTTTCTATTGCCGCACCAGAGTAGCAAGAGAGCAGTCGGTCATCTTTTGAGGGATGCAACCACTCGCACAGTTTTTCGCCAAGTCGCAAATATGTTCCCTTGCTACGCGGCAACCAATCTAATATATGAAAATACAATTCTGTTTGCACTAATTTAATATATTCGGAACCAAAACCTTTGTGCAAAATATACTGCATGGCTGCAGGCGGGCTAGAAACATCAAAAGCAAAAGATGGTTTTGTTTGAACTGAATGAGCGCAAAGAATTTCGGGGCACATTCTTTGCAAATATTCTAAAAAGGTTTTATAGTTCCTGCTCTGTTCTGGAGTATTTAAATTTGCTTGCACAAGCATTCCATAACTGCCACCTCCGTTTGAGCGAAAAACAATTTGCATAATTTGCTTTTTAAAAAAACGCAAATGCTCCTTTGAAAGCTGCGCTTCTATTTTTTGCAAACACTCCGGCAGTGGTTCGTCTGGAATTCCCTCCCAAACAAGCATTCTTTTGCCTTTTATCTCCCTAAGCACATACCGCCAATCGCCACCGCCAATTTCTGCCTCTGCCGCAAAAACAGCCTGTATTTTGCCGGGGATTTTATTGGTAGATGCCCATTGGCTTATTTTTTGTTTTTTGTCCATCAGTGGGAATATAGTAAATGCTGATTAAGTTCTACCGTTTTATCTAGAAATAAATTATATTAGAGATATGGAAAAAACACTTACATTTTCGGATTTGGAAACGCAAAACAAGAAGAAGCGCACCCGCCGCGAGGAA
>Ga0268262_10003647_pt1 | contig 16520 bp, 16 predicted proteins | sample TergutNc150P3_FD_190354 | JGI IMG/M metagenome (GOLD analysis project Ga0268262, IMG submission 190354) | Nasutitermes corniger P3 segment gut microbial community from laboratory colony in Florida, USA - Nc150 P3 (SPAdes) (version 2) | ecosystem: Host-associated > Arthropoda: Insects >... | reverse complement strand
GTAGACCTGCCCTGTGTCCTTTTGCCGTTTTCGTCATAGGCATAGAAATACACGACCTTTTTCCCCGAAGGGATAACCCGAAAATACAAGGTAAAATCATTATGAATCTTCATAACGCCCTCTTTTTGGGAATATGATGTCATTAATGATTACACCGAATTCCCATAATTTTAGCATACTTAACTAGCAACGCTAATTCTTTATGGGATAAGCATTTACGGAAACTGTTAACCCTGTAATTGGGTAAAATGTGTCATTTTCCTTTTGTTGGGTATGGTTATGCTGGTAAGGCTGGTGCAGCCTCTAAAAGCACCACTCCCAATGCTGGTAACGCTGTTCGGAATGGTTACACTGGTAAGGTTGCTACAATAGGCAAAAGCCCCCTCGAACCAATCACCATAAATGTTGATGACACTGTCTGGTATGGTTACTTTGGTAATGTTCTTATTGTTTTTAAAAACTTCACTCCCGATTCCGGTAACTTTATAGTTTTGTATGCTTGGAGGAATGTTGACTTCCCTTTTAGTGCCAATGTATTTGGTAATTACTACGCCGTTTTTTACGTTTTTGTCCCAATCAATCTGAAAATCTTTTTCGCTGTCATACTGTTGGGCGTAAACCGGAATTATCGCCGTTAATATTAAGGCGATCAATAATACCATTCTCTGGAAAACCATTTTCTTGTTTTTCATCATTATACTCCTTATTCTTATAAGCCCATTCAGGACTTTTGATTCATAATTAATAATCCGCCATACATTGCAAGGTCTCTCTCCTGCCGCCAAAGTCAAATTCAAGTAATTTATACTTTTGCGGATAGGACCCTACTTCTGAATAAGTAAAGCGAATGCCGTCTTGCGGGGTGTCTTTATAAGTAATAAATATCTCCCCTTCTTCCGAATATCCAGGCAGCGGCAGCCTTTTGGGAAAATCCCTGAAGGGGCGTTTGCTGTCGTCGCCTACCAGAGATGTCCAGTCTTCCCCATAGCCGTCAATGGTTATTGTGTAAATATCAATTTTTAATGTTCCCGAATACAAGCCTGTTTCATTGGAGACCCATGTTCCCCGCAGTCTTTTGTCAAAAGACTTGGTATCGCTTGTATATGTTCCGTCGCAGGAGCTTATAAAGAGAACAGACAAAAGAATTATGGTAACGGCGAAAGCCTTTAAGTTTTTCATGGTAATACCCTTGCCTTAACCGCAGTCGCAAAACTATGCCCTGCTACTGCTTCCTCCTCCCTACGGAGAAACCCGGCATTTTCGCGAAGTGGAAAAATAGAAATTTGCGGAAAATTACCTATAAACTGAGAGTGTGGGTATTTTATACTATCAGCATACTTGACATGAAGCTTATCGTAGTTAGAGTATGATTGCCGGATTGCCAATGGAGTATTTTGCCTGAAAATTACGCTCTTTTGGCTCATCTAATGGAACTATTACACGCTTTTGGCGAATTCGTCAAGACGGACAGGTGGATTGGTAACTGCGGAAATCAATTTTACCACGAACCAACACTAACCAACACGAACTTGCTGTTAGATAACCATGCCTAACCTTCAAATTCCATGAAATTAAGAAGGATCATGAGAGTTTTGCGGCAAATATCAGAGTGAGGGTTCGTGATGTTCGTGTGGTTCGTGGTTAATAAATGTCTTTAATCACTTCACTTCGCGGTGGTAGTTAAATATTCTTTCTTTTTTTTCACGAAAATCAAAGCAAACTGCATCTCCGTGCAGTAATAGGGATATGGATTTTTCAGGCATAGAAAAAGTTATTATATCAGTCAAAGGGCAGAATGTATTAATCGACAGCGATGTAGCAAAAATTTACGGCGTGGAAACGAGGGAAGTAAATAAAGCCATTAAGAATAACCCTGATAAATTTCCTGCGGGCTATATTGTCGAAGCTGACAAGAACGAACTTATCAAAACTTTTGATAAGTTCAAAAATATAAAAAATTATCCAGGTACGCCAAAAGCTTTTACTGAAAAAAGCTTGTATATGCTTGCTACAATATTGAAAAGCCCGCAAGCAACGGCAAGTTCAGCGTGGGCACAACACCCATTAGTCAATTGCGCCTCTACCTTCGGTTCAAAAGGCGTGAGGATATTCTTTCAGGGTAAATTAGCGTATATGGTTTCATGCACTATGCGCCGACTGTTCATTGTGTTTCTCCCATTGGTTTTCACGCCATAAACAGACACAACCCAAAATAATGAGAGGAACGGTACAAACAGCCATAAATACCACTAACCACATAATTACCTCCTGCTCTTTTTTCGTGAAGTAAATATCAAGCCGGCAACTGCCAATACCACAAAAACAACACAGCCTGCCGCTATTACAATATATTGGATTGGGGCAATTCGCCTTTTAGTATTCCCCCCAAAATGAAACTGGCAAACGTCAATTTTGATAAATCCAGTAATAGCTTGCCAAGATTTTCTCTAAATTCGGGGTTGGGCTGTGTTAGTTTCTTTTCTTTTTCCACGCTTAAACTATATCGTTTTGAAGGTTTAGGTACAAGGGATAGGGCGTAGATGATGCCTTTTGCCTCATTCCCTTTGTACCTTTGTTTCTTTGTGAGAGGATTTATTCATCGTTCTTGTCTTTGTTCGTGATGGTTAGTGTTGGTTCGTGGTAAAAAATTCTTCCCCATTCATCTATTCCCCAGGCTTCGTATTTCCCTCTGAGCCTGGTTCCTTACAATCGGAAACGCGTCATAGCCCGAAAGAAGGGTTAGCAGCCTGATCCCCATTTCGCTTAACGGGGGGCCGGAGAAACGGCAAAGGGCTCCGATTGCCGATGTTACAGCCAGTAAGGCTTCATCGTTCAAAAGGCGGGCAGGGGGAAGAATGGCATTCTCAAAAGCCCTCAAAGCCAGCCCTTCGGGGTCAACCCCGATTCTGCCGATAGAGGCGGCAACAGCTGCTTTTACGCTATAGTCGCTTTCCCGGGTAAAGAGATTAGCCAAAAAGGGTATGGTTTCGCGGGAACCGATATAGGCCAGAAGCCTTGCCGCTTCAATTCGGTACTGGATGGAAGCTTCCCGGCTTGACGCGACCTCCATAAGGTACGCGGCGTATTCCTTTTCATTGCTTCCCACCGCTCCCAGGCGAATTGTCCATTGTATCTCGGAAAGGCGTTCCCGCAGTTCTGCTTCGCTAAAGCGGTAATAATAATCAACCCAGGAAGAAGGGCCCGGGTCTCCTGTTCCATAATCCCCGTCGCTTGCTTCCCCATACAAAAGCCGCCGTTTTGCCCTGACCCTGTCCTCCAAACGGTAGGCGTACAGTACCCAGTCAGCGCCTCCGGAAAACAAAACGCCATCATCCCCAAAAGCCGGGATAGTGGCAGCCCCGCTAAGCCGCGTCATCCAAAGCCTTCTGCCGTCGCCAGTAAAGCCGGTCGCCCCCCCCTTTGAGAGCGCGTAAACACCCCTTTCATCAAAAAGAAGGTTAGCTGAGCCGGCATTTGTAAGCTCAGAAGCGTTTATATGGCTCGCCTGAGTCCAGAGAATTTTCATTCCGCTGGGAATCCTGTCACTCGATACAGTCGGCGGCGGGTAATCAGGCGCTATAAGGGCTACCTTGCCGTCTTTCAGCAACACCGCAGCCTCGCTTTCTTTACCGGCAGCCACAAGCGGAGGCGAGGGCAAATCAAGTTGCGCTTTTAGCAGCAGCCCTAAAGCGGGAATGATCATTTCCATGCTTCTGTCCTCGTAAAGCAGAAGGATGGCTAATCCGTACCTTTCGACTTTTAAGGAGGTAGCCGCGGCCGGCACTTGCCGCCGGGCCTGAAGGGCGGCCTTTTCTTCCTGTTCAGGAAGAACAGTCTGTTCTTTCAGAACAGAGTAAGAAATAATATTGCCAAAAGCGTCCATTCTTTGAATTTCAAAATTTTCCAGCGCCAAAATGACACCCCCATCAGAATCTATGAAAGGGGCAATGGCGGGATTCGACGCCAGTGTTCTGGTCCAGAGTTTGTAGCCGGCCGCTGTTACACAGGTGATTTTTTTATCGGTAAAAATAAAGAGCCTTCCGTCCCAGCCAATTAAAACCGGGGAAACCAATGGCGAACCAAGGCTAAGCTGCCACAGTTCCCTGCCCGAGCGGTTTATCGCGATAAAAAGGCCATTGGTTCTGCAGATATAACTGGTCCCCTCACGGGATCTGCTGACAAAAGGGGCAAGCCTTCCTCGGGCGTAATAATCCCAAAGGAGAGTCCCCTGCGTCGAAAACGATTTCAGGCTGCCACCGTCGGTAGCGGCGACAACCGATTCTACCTGAGCGACAGGATTGCCGATCACGGAGCCGCCCAAAGCCCGGCGCCAGATGTGCATGTCCGAATATTCATCCTCTTGGGCATTAAGCGGAAACAAAAAAAACAAAATGGAAATTGTTGTCAATAGCAGGAGCAAATATCGCTTCACAATTTCCTCCGCCTGAAAACGGCAAGGCTTTCTATGTGGGCGGTCTGGGGATAAAAATCGTACAGGGTAATATCTTTCAACGAGTATCCCCCTTCCAGAAGATAGCGGCTGTCCCTGGCTAAAGTGGCGGGGTCGCACGAGACATAAGCGGCGAGTTCCGGCCCGTTCTTGACAAGAAATTCAACCATACCTAAAGATAAACCTTTTCGTGGCGGGTCCAAAACCATAAACCCCCACGATCTTTCCTTTTTTTGTGTTTTACTCCATTCGGTATCCGCCATAGCGTAATAATTTGTTTTCTTACCCTGCGGCATATTCCCGTGAGCAAGCATAACGGATTTTTTGTTCTCCTCAACAAGGTCAATTTCAGGAAATTCCCCGCCAAGAAAAGCGGCGAAGGTCCCAACGCCGCAAAAAATATCCGCCATGGGCAAAGCTTTGTCCGCTTCACTTGCTACTGCCATAAGATCCCAGATTAGCAGCTCCAGCGTTTCAACGTTGCTTTGAAAAAAAACGCTCGCATCTATCGTTAGCTCTTTATCCAGGACATAAACCCGGCCTTGTTCATTTACACCTTCGCAAAGAAAGGTATTCTTGCGGGAAAAAACGGTAAACCTTTCTCTGCCGGGCGGCTGCTGGATTTTCCCTTCCCGCAAGGCCTTGTGTATCCCGATATCCGCGACGGGGCAGTCGTCAAGGGATACTAACCGGGAGCTTTTTCTTTCTTTAAAGCCAGGCTTATTACAGGCTGTTTTATGGAATTGCATGCGGTTACGGTATTCAAAAGGCGAAGATATGCGAATGCTGATTTCCTGTAAAAAGATACCGCCTATTCGGGAAAAGGCGTCTTTAAGTATCGCGGTTTTTGCCTCAATTTGAGTTTCGTAATTCAGGTGCTGCAGGGAGCACCCCCCGCAGCGCCCGTAAAGGGGGCAAACCGGCTCCGCCCTCCGGGGAGATTCTTCCAGTATTTCAAGTAGTTCCGCTTCCGCCCAGGTTTTATGATCTTTTTTTATTTGGCACCTGACAAGGTCTTGCGGCGCTGTCAGTTCGATAAAAACGCGCTTGCCTTCATAGCCGGCAACGCCCGCTCCTCCTGCGGCAATCCTTTCCACCCTGGCGCTAAAGATTTCGCCTCTTGCCATTATTGCGTTTACTATACCATTATTGCATGAACTGTATAACAGGAGTAAAATATACCATGGCTTCCGAAAAGAAAAACGTACAAGAAGATAAACAGGAAAACGAAAATTCTGAGGATTGCGTATGTTCCTGGGTACAGACGGATGACGGGGTACAGTTATTCCTCCGCCGTTGGAAAACGATATCCGCTCCAAAGGCGGTTCTGCACATAGTTCACGGGATGGCCGAACACTCCAAAAGGTATGGAATTTTAGCCCGGCGCTTAGTAAAAGAAGGCATTGAAGTCTGGGCTGCGGATCAGCGGGGCCACGGCGAAACCGCAAAGAATGAAAAAAACAAGCCGGGCAGGGGCGGGAAACTGGGCCACTGCGCCGATGGCGACGGTTTCACAAGGGTTACTTCTGATATTGACATTTTAAACAAAGCCATCAGGGAGGAGTACCCGAAACTTCCGATTTTTCTAATGGGCCATTCATGGGGTTCTTTCATTGCCCAAAACTACATTGAAAATTACGACGGGAAAGTTGAAAATCCAGTTGTTCTCGCAGGTTGCATACTTTCGGGAACGCGGGGGCCTGACGGGATTAAAATTGCCATAGGCGCGCCCTTCATGTCTTTTCTTGCCTTTATTCTTGGAGATAGGCATCCTTCCCGCATCGCCAAAGCCATGGCAGACGGGCCTTACAGCAAAGCCTTCAGGCCAAACCGGACAAATTTCGACTGGATTTCGCGCGATGAAAAGGTAGTGGACGCCTATGTGTCTGACCCATACTGCGGCATGCTATGCTCGGTTGGGTTTTACCGGGATATGGCCAAAGCATTGAAACGAATTCATAAAACTGAGGAAATGGCAAAAATCCGAAAGGATCTCTCCGTTTATATTTTTTCAGGCAGTGCCGACCCGGTGGGCGATATGGGCGCAAGCCCCGCAGCATTGGCGGTTGCTTACAGGCATCGGGGAATAACGGATTTGGAAACCGTCCTTTACCCGGACGCCAGGCATGAAACCTTAAATGAAACGAACCGGGATGAAGTTCATGGGAGCCTTCTCTCATGGCTGCTCCGGCATTGCGTATAACGGCATGGAGGCACTTTGCGGTTTCGTTACTCGGCGAAAGAAAACGGCGTACTTGTAAAGAAAGCGCTTGTTTATACCCAGGATGAGCATAAAATCAACTATCATGACGTTGACAGCCATGCAGTGTATATTACGGAACGGCTCCAGGCCAGCGGATATGAAACCTATATAGTGGGAGGCGCAGTTCGCGATCTTATTTTGGGGAAAAAGCCCAAAGATTTCGATATTGTTACCGCAGCAAGCCCGCCCAGAATAAAGAAAGTATTCAGGAACGCCAGAATAATAGGCAGAAGGTTCAGGCTGGTTCATGTTTTTTTTGGCTCAAAGATAATTGAGGTCTCTACCTTCCGTTCCACAAAAGACGGCCATACAGGCAATACTTTCGGGACTATTGAGGAAGACGTGCTTAGGCGGGATTTTTCGGTAAACGCCCTATTTTACGATCCGCTTAAGCAGCTTGTCATTGACTATGTCGGAGGCATGAAAGATATTCGGAAGGGCATTATTCGCCCCCTAATTCCGCTGACCCATATTTTTACCGACGATCCTGTACGCATTATAAGGGCTGTCAAATACGCGGCTTTAGCAGGATTTAAGCTGCCTTTTTCCCTTAAGCAGATGATACGAAAACAATCTTTACTTCTTGCGGATGTTTCACCTTCCAGGCTTACCGAAGAAATTTTTAAAATAATTTATTCGTCGAACGCGCTGGAAATTGTAAAAGCCCTGATCAAATTTAATATTTATAGCTATCTGCAGCCTGAAGCCGTCAAACTAATTAATACCCTGCCGTGCTTTAAAGAAAAATACCTGAAATCCATTGCCGCTTTGGGCAGGGAGGGTTTCAAAAACTCAAGCGGGGAAGCCCTGTCAAGCCTGGTGAGAGATTACCTTGAAGAAACCGTAGATTGGGACGGAAGCCAGGGTATCACGGAGCTTTACAGAAGCGTTTTTATTCTTGCCAGAAAATTCATTCTTCCCATGAACCCTCCAAGGGTTGAGCTGGATCACGCTCTAAAAATTATTTTTGCTGAGCACGGGCTTCATGTTAAAAGAGCACGATTCGGCGGGTATAATAATAAAAAATCGAATAATATTGCGGTTGCTGTAGAGAATTAAGGTTTATTGCGTTATCTTGTCAATTATTATATTCACTTCTTCAATCAGGATTCCTGTGTAACGCCCGATGTTGTCAATCAGGTATCGCTGCAATTCGTGGATATTTCCTCCCAGTTGAGTGCCAAACGGAACATCAATTGTAATAACCAGCCGGTATCCCATTTCATCGTCTTTAACGACAATTTTTTTTATCTTGATATTTTTGTTGTATTCATCAATGCAGTGAATTACCATCTGGCTTAGCGCTGCCTGCGATATTATTACCTTCCCCTGTTTTGAATATTCAGGGCGTACCACCGATTTTTCATGGACGCTGGGAGTAGCGCCAAAACCCACTGGCCCTTTTTTTCTCCTTAAAATTTTTATCGCGTTATAAAATATATTCGGATAGCTTTTCTTTATTTCTATGGACGGTACGGGAATAACATGCTTTCCCTCAATGCGCCTGGTATGAATGGCCTTTTCAATCTCTTCCTGGGTGGAAATGTCTTCAATCTTAATTAGCTTTGATGGAGCCGGAAGCTGCAGGCGGGACGCGATTTTATTAACCATTTTTTCGGAAGTCCCAAGAATAAGGATTTTTTTTGTCTTCCCTACCTGAAGTTTCTTGGCCACTTCATCCCTGTGCGCTTTTTCGTCAAAAAGCGCGACCTTTATTGCTGCTAAGAAGGTTTTCTCCTTTTTTGCGGAATGTCCTGCAAGGATGCGATCATCCCGAATCAAAAGGCCGTCATCGATTATGTAGTCAATCTCATATTTTTGGGCAATAAGTTTTGCGCGAAAGCTTTTGCCCGTACCGCTATTACCGATAAGGGCAAAAACCTTTATTTTCTTAAAGGGAAAAATTAAGCTGAAAGGAAAAACTGAATCCAGAAACATATACTAAATATAGTATAGGAAAAAATGCCAATACTGAAAATACCTTAAGAGCAACGCATATTGAAAATTTTTACCACTAACCACACGAACCAACACGAACTATTTGTTTTGATTTTTGTTTGTGATGGTTAGAGTGGTTTGTGGTAAATTCATTAGTATATGCTGGATCTGAATGTCCGTACCAAAAAGTTTTTTGACTGTGTTTCTGAAATTCTCAGGTATGGGGGCTTCAATCATGGGGGGGAAGGGGGGCGGTAAATACAAGTGCCACGCATGAAGCAGAAATCCACCGCTAAAATAGCTTGCCCCGTATTTTCTGTCTCCCAAAAGAGGATGCCCCCGGCTTGCTGCCTGGGCTCTTATCTGGTGGGTTCTTCCTGTTTCAATTCTAAAAAGAACCAGCGAACAGGCCTTGTTGGTTATTAAAGGGTTGATACCGGTTACAGCGTTTTTTCCTTCCAACTGTTCCGGGTTGTTTCCTACCTGGTTTTCTGTAAAAGTCTTTTTAATCTTTGTATCGCGATAAAGCCCGTCTTTCCAGGTTTCCGCTTTTTCTATCTTTCCTTCCACGATGGCAAGGTACTCTTTTTTAATCATTCCCCCGCGCATCATGCCGCTGAAAAACCTTGCCCCCTCAAGGCTGGCAGAAAAAGCCAGGACGCCGGAGCTTGGCTTGTCCAACCTGTGCAGGGGGCCAGGCCTGAATGAAAGGGAAGGGGGCAATTTTGGGGCAAGGTAGGATTGAACCATGCTATCCAGGCTCTCCCTGCCGTGAACGGAAAGCCCGGCAGGCTTGTTGAGGATCAAAAGCCCGGAACCCTCGAATAGTATTTCCGGTATCGTATTAAGACTGTTGACATTCGTTCCAAAGCCTGCAGGCTCGGTAACAGGGGCTTCGCGTTCCGCTTCCGCTTCATTATGAAAAACCGTAATGGTTTCCCCTGAAAGCACACGGCGTCCGGCATTGGCTTTACAGCCGCCGACAAGAACCAAGCCCTGCCTCAGCATCCGGTGAATAGCCGAAAGAGGCGTTTGGCGTAATGCTTTTCTTAAGATGCGGTCAAGCCTGCGCCCGGAGTCATCGGTGCCGGCGGTTAAGATAAGCGGCATAAAGCAGTTTATCAGCAAATATAGTTGCTTGACAAAGACCCCTACTACGGATGATTGTTAACTAATGACTGTAAATAGGTTTATCGCTTCTATAGACACTTTTTTTAAGAATCCTATAGTTTTATCCTGCCTGACCAGTTGGTTTCTTTCCCAGTTTATAAAAGCGGTAATCGCGCTTCTTCAGATACGAAAAAAAGGCTTCAAGCAAGTTCTGGAAGCCCTTTTCTGGCGTACAGGCGGTATGCCTTCAAGCCATACCGCTGTAGTAATATGCATGACGGCGTCAATAGCTTTTAGCGAGGGATTGGGATCAAACCTTTTTGCGGCTTCATTGGTGATCGCGTTGGTTGTTATACGGGACGCTTTGGGAGTACGAAGGGCAGTAGGGCTTCAAGCCAGGGCATTTAACAATTTTGCCAAACAATCATCAGAAAAGCTGGGTACCGATTTTAATCCTGTCAAAGAAATCCAGGGACATGCCCCCCTTGAGGTATTGGTAGGCGCGCTTTTAGGTATCTTTATCTCCGCCGCCTTCGCCTGGTTATAGGTCTTGCGGTGCCATCAAAATTGCTGCTCTTTTCGGCATTTATCCTGTTAACCACAGGGGCTTTTATTTTTTTTATCCTGAAAGCGCCATACATCAGATTATCTAGCGGTTCATCGGAATTAGCCGAGAGCTGTATAATCCTGATCGTTGATGAAACTGAGGACGATAGCGTTATTCAAAACAAGCTATCCTCCGACGGCCTGGGTGGCTTTATATCAGAATCTACTCAGCTTGTTCAGATTGATGATTTTGGCGCCCTGAAATTTATTTCACTGGATTCATTTCAGGAAAAAATAGAGAGCTTCGATCCCAGGGATGACGGCTATGCGGCTAAGCTCCGTTCTTTCTTTGTCCATGAGGGGAAACGCTTTTTTTTCTTGATAGCAGAAAATTCTGCCGGTAGCCTGCCCCGCATATCGAACTTAAAAAAAAAATTTGATACTGTTCTTGAAGGCATCCCCTATACATTTTCGGTTTTAGGGCAAAAAGAGCCTGTCTTTTTATACTACCTGCTTTTGGCTGTCTGCTGTGTTTTTACCATGTTTTTTTCTTCCAACAGGAGGCTTTTTATTTTTCAGTTTCCTGTGCTTATAGCGACAGGGTATGCAGGTTTTTTTTCAATAATCCTTGCGGCGATCCTAACGGGAATCTGGGAGCTTATGAGGGAACCTCTTTTGGAATTATTTGCTTCCCGCCGCTATAGCCGAAAGCTGCCGAATTACGCCGGGCTTGGCTTTAAGGGCACCATAAAGCGGCTAAAACCTTTTCGTTTAAATTTACTTCTTGCACTGCTTTTTTTTACCTTTCTCCCGGCGCTTTCTTTTGCTGGATTTATAAACCCCCTTCTGCTCTTGGCAGTGTGCGCTTCTTTTGCTTTTATGTATTTCTTGTCTTTTAGGTATGAAGAAGAAAGGATGCGGAAAAGAAGCCATATACAGTTCAGGCCTGTTCTGCTGCTTCCTTACAGGGCAAAAACTTATTCATTTTTTCCCCTCCTTTTGCCGTTTGCCCTTTTGGCTATACCTGCCCTTTTTTTGCCAAGGGGCTTAAGCGGGTCAAGCCCTGTTGACGCTTTTTTCCTGATCAACTCTGAGGACTATGAAAGGCATATTGCCTTTCAGAAATCATTTTCCTACAGGCCGCTGAATCAGGGACAGAACGCCCTTATGCAGAATGATTATCTTCGCTATTATTTGGGAGAGGACGGCCTTATAGCCGGAAATGCCGCCTATGCTTTTTCCGATGACAGCGAGGCTACTCCGTTTCCTCTGGAAAAGCTTATGGGTTTTCTGGTAAAGTATAATAAACCAGTTACAGGCGAATCAGCAGGTTTTGATAAACAGCCTGATATGCCTGCTGAAACGACGTTTAAGGAATGGATTTCAGTGGCTTTTATTTTTGTAATCTGTTTGTTTGATGTTTTCAGGCCGCGAATTATACCTAAAAAAAAGATGCCCGTTATTCGGGATAAACGGATAGCCGCATGATCAGCATGAAAGACAGGTTGCCGCCGAAAGTTTACACTTTCCCGAGAGGGGGCATCACTTTTACCGACCCGACCGTTCCATCAAGGAATTCCTATGTTGTCGGCTTCCTTCCTTCGCTTTCGATAATCCCCCTGATTCAACATTCCGGCGACCGCGCTTATCCGATTGTCTCGGTAGGCGATGTAGTAAAAGAGGGGATGCTCCTTGCCCGTGGTAAAGGGCAGGGCTCTGCCAATATCCACTCTTCAGTACCCGGAAGAATAATTCGCATGATTTCATGGAAAAACTCGTCGGGAAAGGTACTTGACGGTTTTGTAATACGCATGGAAGGCAGTTTTGAAAAGCTTGGAAAGAGGGAAGAAATTTTTCCCTGGCAGGGTATGTTTCCCCACGACATCCAAAGGACAATTTCGGATTTTGGGGTTGTGGAGATGGAAGGAAAAGGCAGGCCTGTAACGGAAATTATTTCTTCCTTCCGTTCCGCGCCTGAACCTATAACCCTGGTGGCGTGTTGCGTTTTTGACGATCCCTGGCTTGCGGCTGATTACGTGTTATGCAAAGAACGGATTGCCGAAGTTGCCGAAGGAGCGGCAATCGCCGCCCGTACGTGCAGGGTAAGCCGTATTATTTACGCTATTTCAAAGGGGGAAAGAGAGCTTGGGGACGAGTTTGTCGCGGTCGGTGAAAAATGGGGAATTCCCGTAAACGCAGTCCTGGTTGGCTCCAAGTACCCTCAGCGTAACCGGCGCGAACTGGAACTGGTCCTTAGAAATTTTGGAAAGAAAGAAGGAATAGAGCTTGGCTCGCTTTTTATTTTAAGCCCCGCTACTTTAGCGGCGATATTTGACGCGGTTAAGCTGCGAAAGCCTGTAATGGAAAGGTATATAACAGTCGGCGGATCAGCGGTTAAGCAACCCCAGGTAATGAAGGTCAGGATAGGAAAGAGAATAGGGGATGTCTTTGCCGAATGCGGAGGGTTTAAGGCTTCTCCCAAAAAGATTGCCGTAGGCTCCCCACTTTCCGGGCAGCCGCTGGGCAATCTTGATGAACCTGTAATAAAAACCAGTTACGCGATTTTCGCCCTTCTCGAGGGGTATAACAGGGAAAACCAGCAAAGTTGCATAAATTGCGGGGAATGCAGAAATGTTTGCCCCGTAGGCCTTGATCCCGAAGAGCTTTATAAAAGGACTCAATTAAGCGGAAAAAATACTGCCGATGCTGCTTCATCGGAATTATTCGCTGGATGCCATGCCTGCGGTTGTTGTGAATTGGTATGCCCTTCCCAGCTTCCACTCAGTTCAGTAATATCTTCTTTTGCATCGAGGGAAACCAATGTTTGAAAATAAAGGCAAGCATAAAGAAATAAATCAGGGCTTAAAACCACAGATTAACCTTGCCCGATCTACTTCCGGGCGTATGTGGCTTGTAAATCTTTGCGTCTTTATGGTCGTTATTCAATCGTCCTTCACAGACTCTTACTCTTCATTCATACTCGCGTTAAGCGCTGTTTCCGCAGCTGTTCTAACTGAATTCCTTATCCTGTTAAAAAGCGGGAGGGAAAAATCGCTTATGGACGGCAGCGCTATAGCTTCCGCGCTGATCCTGGTTCTTTTTTTACCCAACAGGATTTCCCCGATCTATGCGGCTTTGGGGGCTTTTTTTTCCATCGCCGTAATTAAGCATAGCTTCGGCGGCCTGGGCGCCAACTGGCTTAATCCGGCAGCGGGAGGCTGGCTTTTTATCAGGTTCTCATGGCCGGCTTCTTTCACAGATGCCCTTACAGGCTCGCCTCTTTCAACAATTGGTGAAAGCATCAGGGACAGCGGTTACGGTATAGACGCTTTTTTTTCTTCCTCTTCCCCTTTTGGGGACGCGTTAAGATCTTTTTTAAACAAAACCATTTTCTCTTTGCCTGGAGTAGAGCTTCCGGTTGGCTATATGGATCTCTTTGCTTCGCGTTTCCCCGGAATAATCGCAGACCGCGGAGTATTTGCCCTGCTTTTGGGTACCTTGATAATTGCAGCGTCACAGGTAAGCCGCTCATGGATTTCCGCTGTTTATCTTGCGGTATTCGGCATTTTAGTCCGGTTTGCGGGCGCTTTGCCTTTTGCTTCCGGTTACTGGAACGGCGATGTTATTTTTGCGCTTTTTTCGGGAGGAACCCTTGCCGCCGCTTTTTTTCTTGCGGCAGATCCCGCAACCACAGCCAAATCCAACATAGGAATATTTATAGCGACTCTGGCAGCCGGGTGTATTGCCTTTGTCCTGCGCTGGTTCGGAAATGAACCCTATGGAGTAGTATTGGCCGCCGTTTTTATTAACGCCATACTTCCAATGTTCAGAATTTTGGAAAGTCGGCAGCTATATAAAAGGCAGAGGCCGCAATCATGAGCAATGGAAAAAAACAGGGGCTTTCCGCCGAGCCGGCGGCACCAAAGGGGCAAGGTCTGCGTCAGGCAGGCGCCTCTGAGCCTAAAGACATAGGATTGTCGTTCATCGGGCCGAAGCTCCGCAGTTTCTTTTCTTCGCTATTGGACTCGGTTGTCTTTATGGACGCTGTAAAACTTTTTGTATGGATAGGCTCTATATTAGTTATTGCAGGCGCATGCTGGATGTTAACCCAGCCTGTAAGAGACAGATACCTCATGAGGGCGGTTAACCGGGTATTGGAGCAATACGGTGATTCCCGCAGGCTTAGCGAACTGGCTTCAGGTAGCGGAGGCTCCTCAATAATTGGCTCATGGTATATTATGATCAAAGGGCGGCAGCAAGGCATTTCTGGTACCGATAATTTTATCGAAGGGACCAAGGCTTTTGTTTTCACATTTATCGCAGAAGGAACTTTTTTCCCCTGCGCCGCCATTGTTGATCCTATGGGACAAGTAAGGGAATTCATTCCGCTTAATATACATGGAAAAAAAATACTGGATCGGATTTCACCGGGTATTCTAAAACTTTACATCAAGCGGATTGAAGGATCTTAATTATGAAGAACCGTTTTTCTTCTCATATCTTTTGGGGTTCCCATTCTCCGCTGTCCACGCTTAGCGGGGCGGCTCTCATTATAATGGCGTCAAGCCGGCTTTCATTTGCCCTCATTTGCACCGGTGCGCTTATATGGGTGTTTGGATTAACTGTACTTTCCTATTCATGCGCCCATTCCATTTTGCCTACAAAGGGACGGATGGTGGTTTTGCTTTTCCTGTCCTCTTTTTTCTGTGGTATCTTTGCGATCCTGGTAAGTCTTCTTAACCCCCTGCTAATCCTGGGGACATTTTTTTTTCTTGTTCTGGTTCCGCCCTGGTGCATGTCTACCGGCTTTTTTGAAGCGGTTGAATCTTTGGATCCTTTTGAGGCAATTTCACGCGCCCTGCTTGAGGCTGTTGTTTTTTCCGGTATTATTATCGCTATTTCCTTTATCCGTGAGCCTTTTGGCATGGGAACCCTTTCATTTCCCGGATCGAGTCAGGGAATAATTGAGATCTATGAAGGGCAGAGCGCGAGAACATTTTTACCAGGACGGATCCTGTCGATATCGGCAGGAGGGCTTTTGCTTTTTGGATATGTTATTGCGCTTTACCGGTATTTCAAAAACCGGAGCGGTAACGTTTCAGAGGAGTGATAATGGTTTATATTGCCGGGCTGGCGGTCTTTTCCGGCCTTTCGCTTAACCTGCTTCTGCAGTTTGCCCTGGGAACAGCCGGCGCTGCGGCTGATACCGGATATAAAAAAAACGCGAAAAGGGAATTGCCCTTAATTCAATTCTGTATTCTTTTTATTTCAATGATCTCTCTTTGGATTTTCTTTAAATATTTTTTATCTGCCTTTTGGCGGGGATTTTCCGAGTTCTTTTTGTTTTTTCCGCTGTCTGCCCTGGTTTGCATGGGGCTTGAACGTCTGATAGAGCGCATTCTGCCGCAGATCTTTTCCAAATTTAAGGGTATGCGGAAAAGTTATTCAGCAATTACAGCCTATGACGGCCTTGTCCCCGCAGCCCTGATAATTACTTTCATCGCGGCAGAGACTTTTACCGATGTTTTAGCTATTGCGTTATTTTTTGTCCTGGGAAACCTGACGGCAATGCTGACCCTCAACGAAATTGCCAGAAAATCCTCGCTTGAACGAGTGCCAAAATTCCTGCGTGGAACACCTTTGATTCTTGTTTCGATGGGATTATTATCCCTCATATCTACTTTCGCGGCAGGGATATTCTTTAAATTACTGGAAGTGTTTTAGTATTGTATATGGAAACGGCAGGGAAAATGGACCAAAAAATAAATTTTATTCTGTGCGCTCAAAGCCACCTTCCCTCCGGAACCTCAGAAACGGATTTTGAAGCCCTTTATGAAACAGAAATAAAACCCTTAATCTCCGCTTTGGATAAATTCCCCAGAATTAATATGCTGTTTCATTATTCAGGGGTAATTCTAAACTGGATTGAAAGGCACCATCCTGAATTTTTTATGCTCATAGAGGATCTTCTTTCCAGAAAGCAGGCGGAATTTCTGGGAGGCGGTTTTTACGATCCCCCGCTGACCCTTCTGCCGCCGTCGGATAAAATCGGGCAGATCGATATGCTTACGACTTACCTCCGAAAACATTTTGGCAAAAAGCCCCAGGGCTGCTGGCTGCCGTCAATGGCCTGGGAACAAAATCTGGTAGGCCCTCTTACGGCATGCGGAATGAACTATACTTTCCTGGAAGACCTTCAATTTTTGGATGCCG
>Ga0268262_10003646_pt1 | contig 16522 bp, 17 predicted proteins | sample TergutNc150P3_FD_190354 | JGI IMG/M metagenome (GOLD analysis project Ga0268262, IMG submission 190354) | Nasutitermes corniger P3 segment gut microbial community from laboratory colony in Florida, USA - Nc150 P3 (SPAdes) (version 2) | ecosystem: Host-associated > Arthropoda: Insects >... | reverse complement strand
CCCCCCCCCATATCTAAGTACTTGAAATATATAAAATTACGGCTATTAAAAATCAATAAAATAAATAGTCAAAAAGTTTGTACCAACATCGGTACAAAACCGAGCGATTTGTTTTTCTATTCGCAAATCGTTGGGGTTAAACACCTGAATAGATAGGAGAGAAAAACCATGAAGAAAGTCGCAAAGCAATCAATCATAGCTGTATTAATGGCAGGAATTTTAATGTCATGCGCAGTCGATGAAGAAGAAGATAGAGAAAAAAGCATAGATGGGTATAAAATCGTTGTAATAGGAACTCAAACTTGGATGGCGGAAAATCTCAACTATGCTTCAAAAAATAGTGTCTGTTATAATAATAATAAGGCTAGTTGCTCAGTATATGGAAGGTTATACTCGTTTGAAGAAGCAGTAAAAGTATGCCCACCGGGATGGCATTTGCCTAAAAATATGGAGTGGCAAACGTTAATAGATTACGCAGGCGGATTTGAAGTGGCAGGAAAGGCACTTAAAGCAACAAGCAAATGGGACAGCAACGGCAATGGTACGGACGATTATAATTTTAGTGCTCTGCCAGGAGGGTTACAATATGCAGCGGGAAATTTTGGGTATCTCGGTAGTGATGGTATATGGTGGGCAACCAACGGAAATAAAGAAAATTTCGAAGACCACTTTAAATTGGAATCTAGCGAAACAACGGCAATCATAGAAAAATGCGGAACTCCGCAAAATATGCATAGTGTTCGTTGTATCAAAAACTGAGCGCATTGTGTTAATTGTCTGAACCCCTATTCACCAGATTTTAGGATTCTCCCGATAATTCGGCGCGAAATACTTACTTGTGCAAATAAAGGTGAAATCGGGAGAATCGGAGAATCCTGAGAATCGGGGTTCAGACGTTCAATACACCCTAACCCAATCAGTTTTATACTCAACAGCATCGCCGCGCTGCTTCATCAATTCCTAAGCTCCGCCCCAAAACTTTTCTGCAAGCGTTTCATAACGCTTTTCGCATAACTCTCAATCTCTTCCGATGTCAAAGTCTTTTTGAGCGAACCAATCACCAGCCTAATCGTAACTGATTTTTTCCCTTCTGGAACTTGGTGCCCTCTATACTCGTCCACAAAAGATATATCTCGCAGCAAATCTTCTGCACCGCCCTTGCCCGCAATAACACCGCGTATATCCTCCCACTTTACCGATAAATCAAATAGCATGGATATATCGTATTCCGTGATTGGATATTCTGGGAGATGCACGAATTTGTTTGTTCGCGATGGGTATGGTTTTAGCGAGTCTAAATCTATTTCAAATATTATCGCTGCGCTGTTTTTTATTCCGCAGTCAAGGGAGGCTTTCTTTGACAAAAGCGCTAAGTTGCCTATCCTCTCACCGCAATGGCAAAGGTTAAGCCACACAACGCCGTCTGACCATATAGGTTTTTCCTTTTTTTCAAACGTTATGGGTTCTATATGCACACAGCGAGGAAGATAATGGATTATGCCTTTTGCTTTCCTGAAAAGAGAATTCACATCTCCGGTGTCGCCAACAAAGGCTCCGGCTATGTTTCTGCACTGGAGAGGGAGCGATTCTCGTTTGTCATATACTGCTTTGAAATCCCTGTTGAAAAATACTTGGGCAGATTCAAATATTGCAAATTCGTTGAAGAAACGCAAGTTGCCCTCAATTGCCTTGCAGAGATTTGGGAGCAGCGATGAGCGGATATAGCGTTCATTGGGGGAGGGGGGCATGGATAGAGATAGCATTCCTTCGTTGCTAGGGAATAGGGCATTTACGTATTCGTCAGTCATCCAAGGATATGTGAATATTTCTTGCATTCCGCATCTTAGTGCCAAGTATTCCCTGCTCTTTCTGTCTATATCTATATCCAATTGGTTTATCGCGCCGTTGAATGCTGTTGTTATAGGTGTTGGCTCAAAGTTTTCGTAGCCGTGCAAGCGGGCTACTTCTTCCATAATGTCATCGGGTATGGAAATATCGCCTGTGGAACGCCATGTTGGGACAATAACGTGCATATTGTTCTTGTCAAAGCTAACTTTAAAACCCAAACGTTCTAATTTGCAAGCTATATCATCGTTTGGAATGTGTTTGCCTAAGCGTTTTTCCAGCCAGTCTAGGGAAACATTTATTTCTTTGCTTTTTAGATGTTCGGGATAGTTGTCGCGAAATCCCGTTATGGATAAACCTGGGAAAAAGTCTGCAAACATTTGCATAGCAAGGGAGAGAGCAATGTCGCATCTCTCCGGGTCTATTCCTTTTTCGTACCTGATGGCTGCCTCTGTACGTATCTCGTAACGCATTGCGGTGTGCCTTATGCCGATGGAATCAAAGTTTGCAATCTCTAGTATCACTTTGGTTGTTTTGGGCAGCACGGAATCCTTGCTTCCGCCCATCACGCCTGCAAGCCCAACTGAGGCTTCGTTGTCTGCTATTACCAAGTCGTTTGCGGAAAGAGATAATTCCTTGCCATTTAAAAGCAATAATTTTTCTGTGTCGCGGGCACGGCGAACTGTTATGTGCCCCTCTATGTTGTCCGAGTCAAAGGCGTGTGTGGGTTGCCCAATTGCTAACATAACGTAGTTTGTTATATCCACAATAGCATTGATTGGGTGCATACCAACTCGCCATATACGGCTCTGTATTTTGAATGGAGATGGTTTTATGGAAAGCCCCTCAATTTTAACGCCGATATATCTGGGGCTACGCTGAGTATCTTCCAAAGTAATTTCCAAATCTGTCACGGACTGCGGAGCGAATGGTTTGAATTCTTTGAGCGGTAGATTATATAATGCTGAAATTTCCCGTGCAATGCCGTAGTGTCCCCAAAGGTCGGGGCGGTTGGTTAGCGATTTGTTGTCTATTTCCAGAATCACATCGTTCAAATCAAGAGCCTCTGCGAGATTTGTGCCTGCCGCTGCATCAAATGCCGATAGGTCAACGATTGTTGATTCCTCTGTGGCTCCAAACAAATCGGCAAGCCCTATTTCCGAAGATGCGCAAATCATTCCATAGCTTTCAACGCCGCGCAATTTTGAGATCTTTATCTCCACAGGCTCTCCTACTCCGTGCCAACGAACCATTGCACCTGGGCAAGCTACGGCTACTTTCATGCCTGCGTTTAAATTGCTGCCTCCGCAAACTATTTCTTTTACTTGTCCGCCGCCTATGTCGGTTTTGCATATTCTCAGTTTGTCTGCGTTTGGGTGAGGGAGAACTTCATTCACCACGCCAACTATAATGTTGCTGAAATTTTTGCTCAATTCGGTTATGCCTTCCACTTCCACTGTGGACATAGTGAGGTCGTAAGCTATGCGAGATAGTTCCAGATTTTCTGGTATCTTTACGTAATCTTTTATCCAATCCATCGATAATTTCATATTTTTCTCCTACCTGAACTGCCTCAAAAATCTTAAATCCGCACTGTGAAATAATCTAACATCATCCACCCCATAACGCATCATAACCAAGCGGTCTAAGCCTATATTCACATAAAATCCGGTAAATTCGTCAGGGTTGAGTCCCCCTGCGCGAAGCACATTTGGGTGCGGGGTTCCGCCAGGCATAATTTCTATCCAGCCAACGTGCTTGCAAACACTGCATCCGCTGCCGCCACACACAAGGCAACCCATATCTATTTCAAAGCCAGGTTCAACAAAGGGGAAAAAACCCACACGCATTCTCACAGGCACATCACGCCCGAATACCTTGGACAATATGCTTTTAATCATAACCTTGCCAGCAGAAAATGTGAAATCGCGGTCGACAATTAGTGCCTCATATTGGAAAAATGCTCTTTCGTGACGTGCATCTGTGGTTTCGTTGCGATATACTCTGCCCGGATATACAAAACGGAAAGGCGGTTTGTGCGTTTGGAGATAACGCACGCTTGCTCCGGTTAAGTGCGGACGAAGGCAGAGCCTCTCTCCGCCGTGTCCGGTGTCGTGCCCTGCAAGCCAATAGGTGTCCATACTTTCTCTGGCGGGGTGGTTGGGGACAAAGTTCAAATTATCAAAGGCATAGAGTTCGCTTGTTATGTCGGATTCCTGAAATATTTCAAATCCCATTGAGCGGAAAGTGTCGTTTAAGTCGTAGCACATTTGGGTTATGGGGTGCAAAGCTCCGTCAAGAGGCGGCACTCCAGGAACGGTGAAGTCAAAGTCTGGTGGTATTTCAGATGCTTTTAGGCGAATTTCCTCTTCGCGAGATTCTATTATAGCAGTCAAATTCTCTTTTACAACATTTGCCGCCTTGCCAATTTCTGGGCGCAAAGAAACATCAATGTGAGGCAGTTCCTTCAATATATTTGTTAGCGAGCCTTGCTTCCCTAATAAAGACGCTTTCACATCCTGCAATTCCGCCACGGTCTTTGCCGCCGCTATCCTTTCTTTGCCGTCTATTAGCATAGCATCTAATTTATCTTTCATAAATATATCTCCGCCCAAGAATATAGAAATTTTCTATATTATCCCATAGAAGATAAAATAATCCAAATGCTCAAAATCTCAAACAGAACATTCAACTCGCGGCTTTTTTTAGGAAGCGGCAAGTTTGCCTCTCCGCAAGAGATGGTTGTCGCTTTGCAAGAATCGCAGAGCGAAATGCTCACGGTTGCTTTAAAACGAATTGGAAAAAATCAAAAAGAAGATTCTATTTTGAGCGCATTGAAAGATTTCAAAGGGCAAATTTTGCCAAATACCTCTGGTGCGCGAACAGCAAAAGAGGCGGTGTTTGCTGCGCAAATGGCAAGAGAAGCTCTTGGCACAAATTGGGTGAAATTGGAAATTCATCCCGACCAAAAATATTTGCTCCCGGACCCAATTGAAACATTGAATGCAGCCGCAGAACTTGCAAAAGACGGCTTTGTGGTTTTGCCATACATTCAGGCAGACCCTGTTTTGTGCAAAAGGCTGGAAGACTGCGGCTGTGCAGTTGTTATGCCGCTCGGTTCGCCAATAGGCTCAAACAAAGGTTTGCAAACAGAGGCGATGCTAAAAATAATAATCGCTCAGAGCAAGGTTCCCGTTGTGATAGATGCAGGCATAGGTGCGCCATCTCACGCTTGCCTCGCTATGGAAATGGGTGCGGATGCCGTTTTGGTAAATACCGCCATTGCCGTTGCCCCAAACTCTGCGATTATGGCAAAATGCTTTAAACTAGCGGTGGAAAGCGGCAGAATGGCTTACGAAAGTGGCTTGCCTTTGCAGACAGAAAATGCAGTTGCCAGCAGCCCGCTCACGGACTTCCTAAACCAGTCCAAGCAATAGCTAGGGCATCGCTTGCATCAAGGGCGGCATTTTGAGTTTGAACGCCTAAAAGCCTGCTCATCATATTTGCAACCTGCTCTTTGCTCGCTGCACCACTTCCCGTAACCGCCCTTTTAATTTCACGCGGAGTTTTTTCCGAAAATACCAAATCATATTTAAAGCCGAGAGACATAATTGCTCCGCGAATGTGCCCCAAAATAAGCGCGCTGTTTGCGTTTTTTGCAAAAAAAGCTTTTTCCATGCAAAAGGCGATGGGTTTGTATTTTTCAATCAGGCTTTCAAGTTCCTTGATTATATGCCCTATTCTAAAAATAAGTTCAGCATCTTTTTTGGGGCGGATAACTCCATAGTCCAAAACACCAATTTTGTTGCCAGTTAAGCTTAGGAAAGCAAAGCCTGTTGCATAGCTGCCTGGGTCAATGCCCATCATAACGATTTGCTTCAAAAAATATCCTCAGCTCGCATTCATAAAATCCATTGAGCTTTGCACAGCCCCGTGGCTTGCCGCTAAAATAGAGTCTAAATTTTTTGGAGTTACTTTCAGCATAGTGGAAATTCCAGCTTCCAGAACGGGCATGGAATAATCGCAGGGATGCCCAAGCTGCAATCCTCTTGCCAAAACATCTGCCAGCTTGACAATGGCAATCATTCTGGTATGCTCGCTCAATACGCTGATGTTCTTATGGTGATTTATCATCACAGCGGCTATTTCTCTGGGCAGGTTCCATTTCCTATTCACCCAGGCTGCTATATCCGTGTGGCAAGCTCCAAGTACTTCTTTTTCCGCTTCTACAAATAGGCAATTTTTGCTTGTGGCTAGGTTTATGCAGCGAACAAAATCTTCTGGTGAGCAAATTGCCAAAATTAGCTTGCCAATATCGTGCAAAAGCCCAGCTACAAAGGCTTCTTCTTTTCTCTGCGCATAAAATTCCTCTGCCGCGAGCCTCGCTATTGCCCCTACCGCAGCCGAGTGTTTCCAAAAAGCAGCTAGGTTAAACCCTTCTATGGGTATTTTCAAATTCAAAGTTGATAAAACTCCGGTTGTTAGCACAACGTTTTTTGTTGCATTAAAACCCAAAACTGCAATGGCGTGAGGAACGGTGTTTACCCTGCCGGCAAATCCATAAAATGCGCTATTTGCGAGTTTCAAAATTTTAGAAGCTATAACCTGGTCGCTAGATACCACCTGCCCAACATCAATGGCAGATGTGTGCGGGTCGGATAGCATTTTGTTTACCGTTAAATACACGCTGGGAATAGTGGGCAACTCGCCCATATTCTTTACCAAAAGTTCTATTCGTTTATTGTCTGCCACTTGATTCTCTGTACCTCAGCAAGGCTTTGTAAATTTCCATCATAAATTCACTATCAAGTTTTTTTTCAAATAATTTTTCCAAGGGTATTCTTTGAATATCGCCTGCTTGCGCATCGCCGGCATTATCTTTTGCCTCTATTTGTTCTCCTTCCACACAAACTGTATAAAAACCCATGCGAGCAAGCCGCGTAGCGAAAGCTTCTGTTAAAATAGTTCCTTTTCCCAAAACAATGCCCCCGTGAGCATTTTTCAAAGACTCCGCCAAAACCATGCCATCCGTCACAGATTTAATATTGATTTGCTGCATAACGTGCCTATAAATTTAGCAAATTTATTTTACTTCTCCCTAAAATCAAACTTAAAAAGCAACTTTTCGGCTGTGATACTGGGAGGCATAGGTGGTAAGTTTTTTGTTATTTCAACTGCCCTAACCGCAAGTCTGTCCCATATTGAATTTCCAGAAGATGAACGTAACTTAACTTCATTGATTTCACCGTTTCTGGTTATTTCAAATGCTACGGTGGATTTTGTGCCTCTGGAAATTTCCGTTCCAGCTGGCGGATGGAAATTTTGGTATATAATCTGTTTCAATGTAGCTAGATAGGTTTGCATTTGCGGATCCATAATCACATCGCTAAGGATTGTCAAAGATGAAACTGGCATATCCATTGAAGGCATATCCATAGAAGGCATATCCATTGAACGTGGAGGCACAGTATCTGGTGGAGGTTTTGGTACTGGCTTTGATTCTGGTTTAGGTTTTGGCTCTGGTTTCGGCACTGGCTTTAAATCCGGTTTAACAACAGGTTCCGGTTTTGCAACTGGCTCTGGCTCTGGAATTGGTTCTGGAGGTTTTGGTTTTGGTTCTGGTTTTGAGGGAGCTGGTGGTGGAGGGGCACAATTTACCATTTCAAAAAAGGGTATTTGAGGCGGGGGTTCTTTTGCAGGTCTGAGCCACACAGCTATCAGCAATGCGGCAACAACAGCAAAATGGAATAAAAGCGAAACCGCTACTATTGAAAAATATTCGTTCTTCTCGCTGTAAAATTCTGAATACATCGCTAAAATGCTCCGCTTAATCCAACCCTATGCTCGCTTCCCTGACCTTCAATTAACATACTGTAAGAATAATCAAGTGCAAAATTTTCAATTCTGTAGCCCGCTCCTGCCGAAAACAAACGGTAGTAACCTGCCCTAGGAGAATTTTCGTTTTTATCAAAAATAGAACGCGCAAAGCGAGCAACATCTATAACGTCTCTTTGAATGCCGGCTCTTGCGAACAAGAATTCCGAAAATCGATATTCCAACCCAAGTTTGCCAGCTACTGGCGCATAACGCGGAGCCGAGCATTCCAACAGCCATATAAAATTTTGGTCTAAACGCCAGAATGTGCTAACTGCAAGTTCAGAAGCAAGAGCAAAGCCATTATCCCCGCCTTTTACAAACGGAGTTATTTGCTGCCCCAAATGCCGCCCCATAAAAGCAAAGCCATAACGCGCAGAACCTGAATTCCATAAAAATCCCCAGTCCATAGCAAGCCCACGCCCAGCCCTGGCATATTCAGTTTCCGATAGCCTTTGCCACAGATACCTGCCTGTTATTCCAAACTTGAAATGCCTCAAAGGAAATGCCGCTGTTATGGCATAATACTGGGCAATAGGATGGCTAATTAAACCTGTTGGCTCGGCATTTTCATCTAAATTTTCAATCTCGCCGTTATTGACAGCACCGTAGGTATGCTGAATTCTTCCACTTGCCTCGCCTATTGAAAACGGATGCGAAAACACCGCTATCCCCTGATAATCTGCCAAATCTCCCATTTGCCCAGAAATGCCTAATCCAAAGCCATTGCCCTGCAATAAGGCTGGGTTCATCAAAGCTGCTCCAAAATCTTGCGTTTGAAGTGCGGAGCCTGCACCTTCAAATGACACGGTGCGCGGGCTTTGCAAAAGCATTGCCCATCCAAAAACGTCCTGTGCTTCGTTCGTCTTTCCAAAATAAGCATAAGACGAAACAAAGAACAAAAGCACCAACAGCGTGAATAATCGCATAAACTAACCTTCCAAATCTTCCAGAGCTTCTTGCACATTCTTTTCTGTGCTAGTGAGTATGCTACGGCAGGTTTTTATCAAATCGGAAGCCTCCTTTGCCAAAGGAGCAAGCTCGTCTATGCCTACGTTGGAGCGGTCAACATTTTCCAATATTTCTTCCAGCCTTTTAACAGCCTCGCTATACTTCATATTTGCGGAACTCATCTTGGGGGTAAGGTAGAAAATTTAGGGAAACAAGTAGGGCAAGCATTTCGCAGTTATCGGGTCCCAAACCTCATAAAAATCTCTATTCGTCTCGTAAGCTTCTTTGCAAGCCTGTTCTCGTGCGGAATCAGATATATAAGGGCAGGATATTTTTCTTCCATAAGTAATTTTAAGTTCAGAAGTATTTTCCATAAATTCTAATTTTATAGCATCCTCAAATCGACCACAAAACCAATTGTGGCAATTTGTAGAGTTTAATTTTCTTGTCCAGACTCCCGCAAGAGAATTTGATTTTCCATCAAATTTCATTCCTATATCGTACCACTCGCCATCGGAATGTTCATACGTGCTATATCCAGCTTCCCAAGTTAAAATATTATCTTTAATTGAATAATTTATAATTACGTCCAACTTTTCAATTGCCAATTCTCCATCGTTGCAGTCATACTTGCTATCTTCATCTGCAATAGTAAACGAAGCTTCGGTTGTGTTTTTTACGGCAAAACTTTCCGTTTCATTTACGCTATTGTTATTGCCATCATTTGATGAGCAAGAGATGATTGCTATCCATGCAAACAAAAATATTAATCTACATAATTTTGTCATAGAAACCTCACTTTATTAAGAACTCCAATGGTTGAATATAGTAAATGGCTGAAATTCTGTCAAGGATGGAACCTACCTATTACTCAAAATCTCAAACATAGCTTTATTGAAAAATATATTCTCTCTGCCTTGGCGGTATATTTTTAGCATTTGTGCTGTTATATTGTCTGTTCGCTTATAAGGGCTGCAAAGCTGGTGTAAATGATTTGATGCTGTTTGGCGACTGATTGTCGGATTTTTCCGCAAATAATCTTCCATCCTGAAATACGGAGCGGAAAAAATTGTTTCTACCAAATCTAAGGAATATATCTTCGGAAAATAAGTTTGCAATTCATCTTTGCATACCTTGCGCGCGGCTATGATTTTATCTATCAGTTCACCAGTATCGCGAGCCGTTTGTTCCACCGCATCCAGCACATACAAAATCCATTTTTCCCATTCGCCATCCGAAGTGACTTTTCTCAAACCATTATAATATTCCTCCTTGTGACTCAGAAAATATTTTGACAAGAATAAAATAGGGCGGTTCAGCAATTTTTCCTGTACCAGCCAAAGAATATTTATAATACGCCCCGTGCGACCATTGCCGTCTGCAAACGGATGTATAGCCTCAAATTGATAGTGCATAACAGCTAATTTTATCAAGGGGTCAATTTCGGCGTATTGCGGTAAATACAAAAAATCTTCTAGATTTTTCAATTTGTCGCGAATAACATTTTCTCCGCTTGGCGGAGTATAAACAATTTCTCCAGTAGCTGGATTTTTTAGAACAGTACCTGGAATAGCACGAATTCCGGCTGTATCTTGTTTAATTTCTTGCACAACGTTTATGAAAATGTTTGTAGAAAGAGGGCGTTCGTTTATCATTTTCATACCTCGCCACAAGGCTCGGTTGTAGCTGCGAACTTCCTTGGTATTAGCATCTAGCTGAGTTTCTGGGGTTACGCTGGCTTTGTACAGTGAATCGGCTGTTGTTACAATATTTTCAATTTCCGAACTATCGCGAGCTTCTGCCAAAACTATGCTAGAAATCAAAATATCTTGATTGGTTAAAAGGTCGGCTTTGTTTTTAAGACCTGCCAAGGTACGATTGGCAGCAATGGTTTTTCTTAAAATGGCTTTTGTTTCAATATCTGAAGATGGTGGCAAAAGAGCCAAATTGTTATTTGGAGCATAATTTGAGGTATTTTGCTCAATTTCGGTTTTTATATTTGGAGACATACCGGATAAATTAGATATTTTATGTTAAATTTTTGCGTTTTTTTTAACATATTCGGGAAATATGTATAAAAATTATACATATTCTTGGAATATGTTAAATTTTTGCGTTTTTTTTAACATATTCGGGAAATATGTATAAAAATTATACATATTCTTGGAATATGTTAAGTTTTTGCGTTTTTTTTAACATATTATTTATCGGCAAAATTTTCTACATTTCCCCCAAATGTTCCAAATAAAAAACTTGCACGCTTCTTTGGCAGATGGCACGGAGATTCTAAAAGGATTGAGCCTGTCCATTGGCAAAGGAGAAATCCACGCTATTATGGGACCAAACGGTGCGGGCAAAAGTACGCTTTCCAAGGTTATAGCCGGACACCCAGGCTACAAGGTCACTAGCGGCAGCGTGGAATTTTTTGGAAAAAATTTGCTTGAGCTTTCTGTTTCGGAGCGGGCAAATTTGGGGTTCTTCATCGGTTTCCAATACCCTTTGGAAATTGCCGGACTTGGCAACGAAGAGTTTTTGAGGGCAGCCTTGGATGCAAAGCACAAGGCTCTCAATTTGCCTAAACTTGGCGATAACGAATTCAAAGAAAAAATGGCGGGTGCCATGCAACTTTTGAAAATGGACTCTCGCTACAAGGAGCGGGGTTTAAATGAGGGTTTTAGCGGCGGCGAAAAAAAAAGAAACGAAATTTTGCAAATGGCAATTTTAGAGCCTGCACTGGCTTTTTTAGACGAAACGGACTCAGGGCTTGATATAGATGCCCTTAAAATTGTGGCTAACGGAATAAACAATTTGATGAATAAAGAGCGTTCTGTTGTTCTAATTACGCACTATCAACGCCTTCTGGATTACGCAAAGCCGCAATTTGTGCATATTTTGATGGATGGCAAAATAGCTAGGAGTGGAGGCTCGGAACTTGCCTTGGAAGTAGAAAAAAATGGTTACGCATTTACTATATTTACTCACGATTATTAGTTTTTAGGAGATTTTACACATGAAATGGCTTTTAACCTACATCACTTCTTCCATAGGAAAGAAGCAGATTATGGGTGCTACTGGTTGTGCTCTGGTGCTTTTTTTGCTGGGTCACATGGCTGGCAACCTTCAACTGCTTTTACCCTCTGCGGCAGATGCTCAAGCGGCATACAACACGTATTCCGCGCTTTTAACAAAATCCAAGCTGTTCTTATACACCGTTGAAGGTGGCTTGGCTGTGATTTTCATAATACACTTGTACTTGGCAATAACGCTAAAATTGCAAAACTACAAGGCTCGCGGTTCCGCTCGCTATGCAGTTGATACCCGCAAAGGCAAAAAGCAGTTCCCCACATTCTGGATGATTTGGACTGGGCTTTGCATTATAACCTTTGTTGCATGGCATATTTTAACCGTTCGCAACGGGGTACACTATTATTATATAAACCCAGACGTTGCAGGTGGCAGGGTTGTTCGCGATATGTGGCTCACCACCGTTGAGGTTCTGGGCAATCCATTGTTTGCCGTGTTTTACCTAACGCTTATGGTAATCCTCGGCTTTCATCTATGGCATGCCATTTCAAGCGCGTTCCAAACAATGGGCATAAATCATCAAAAATGGACTCCCATAATAGACAAGCTCGCCATTGCATATTGCGTTGTTGTTGCTACTGGCTTTGCAGTAACTGCGGCTTGGTCTTTCTATGTTGTCAATGTAAACGAAGAGGCAAAGGCAATCATTGAGCAGGCAAAAAAGCCGAGCTATCAAGAGGCTTTGAAAATTCTCTCCGAGCAGCCCCTTGATGAACAAAAGAGAAAAGCTCATAGAATCGCAAAATTCCCAGAGAAAGCCGCTATTATAGTGGAAAGAAAGGGACCGATTTTTGGCGGCGAAAATGCCGAAGATTTTATGAAGTTCAAGGAAAAACACAAAAAGGATAAGAAGAAGCATCGTCAAAACGGTGAAGATCAGCCACAGTCAGAAGAAGATTCTGAAGGAGACGAACTATGAAATTAGAATCCAATATTCCGGGCGGTCCTATTGCGGAAAAGTGGACACGCCACAAATTCGAGCTTAAGCTGGTGAATCCGGCTAACAAGCGCAAATTCACCGTTATAGTTGTTGGAACCGGCCTCGCTGGCGCATCTGCTGCGGCATCTCTTGGCGAACTGGGCTACAACGTAAAGAGCTTTTGCATTCAAGACAGCCCACGCCGCGCACACTCAATTGCGGCGCAAGGCGGCATAAACGCAGCACACAACTTCCCAAACGATGGCGACTCAATTTACCGCCTCTTTTACGATACCGTCAAAGGCGGAGATTTCCGTGCTCGCGAGGCAAACGTTCATCGCTTGGCAGAGTGTTCAAACTTAATTATAAACCACTGCGTGGCACAAGGCGTTCCCTTTGGCAGAGAATACGGCGGTCTTTTAGACAACCGTTCCTTTGGCGGCGCGCAAGTTAGCCGCACCTTCTATGCCCGTGGTCAAACAGGTCAGCAACTTTTGCTCGGTGCTTATCAATCCATGATGCGCCAGGTTGCAAAAGGTTCCGTTAAACTGTTTTCGCGCCGCGAAATGATGGACATAGTTCTCATAGGTGGCAAAGCAAGAGGCATTGTTGTTAGAAACCTGATAACTGGCGATTTGGAATGCCACGAAGCAGATGCGGTTTGCCTTGCAACTGGCGGTTATGGAAACGTGTTTTATCTCTCCACAAACGCAAAAGGCTCAAACGTAGGAGCAGCTTGGCGCGCACATAAAAAAGGCGCATTGTTTGCCAATCCCTGCTACACGCAAATTCACCCAACCTGCATTCCGGTAACAGGCGACCACCAAAGCAAGCTAACTTTGATGTCTGAATCCCTGAGAAACGATGGCAGGGTTTGGGTTCCGCGCGCAGCAGGCGATGCTCGCAGGCCAAGCGATATACCAGAGGCAGAACGCTATTATTATCTAGAAGAAAAATATCCCAGCTTTGGAAACCTTGTGCCTCGCGATGTTGCAAGCCGCAATGCAAAAATGGTTTGCGATAACGGTCTTGGCGTTGGTTCATCCAAACGTGCTGTGTTTTTGGATTTTGCAGATTCCATTAAACGCATCGGCGAAAACGCGGTTAGCGCAAAATATGGAAACCTCTTCCAGATGTACGAAAAAATCACAGACGAAAATCCATACAAAACGCCTATGCGCATTTATCCCGCAAGCCATTACACAATGGGCGGCTTGTGGGTGGACTACAATTTGCAAAGCACCGTTCCGGGCTTGTTTGTTCTTGGAGAGGCAAACTTCTCCGACCACGGAGCAAACCGCTTGGGAGCATCCGCTCTTATGCAGGGACTTGCAGACGGCTACTTTGTGATACCATACACCCTCGGCGGTTATTTTGCTGGCACCAAACTGGACAAAGTGAGTTCCGCCCAAGAGGAATTCGTGGATGCGGCAAAAAGCTCAAAAGCGCTCATCGACCGCTTGCTCTCCATAAAAGGCAAAAAAACGGTTACCGAGTTCCACAGGGAAATGGGACACATTATGTGGGAAAATGTCGGTATGGGTCGCAACAAAGCCGGTCTTGAAAAGGCAATTTCCGCTCTTCCGGGTTTGCGCGATGAGTTCTGGAAAAATGTCAATGTTCTTGGCGAAAACGGCTCCTTTAACCAGAATTTGGAAAACGCCATGCGCGTTGCAGATTTCTTGGAATTCGGCGAGCTGCTCGCAAAAGACGCCCTTTACAGGGAAGAATCTTGCGGCGGTCATTTCCGCGAAGAGCATCAAACCCCAGATAACGAGGCAAAACGCAATGATGATACATTCTGCCACGTTGCAGCCTGGGAATGGAAAGGCGAAAACAAGCCACACGAACTAAATAAAGAAGAGTTGCAATTTGAGAACGTACACCTTATGACAAGGAGCTACAAATGAGCGAAGGAAATATGAATCTCACCATAAAGGCTTGGCGGCAGAAAAACACCCAGGCAAGAGGGAACTTTGAAACCATTAAGCTATCTGGCATTTCTCCAGATATGTCTTTTTTGGAAATGCTAGACATTATGAACGAACAGCTTATGAAAGAGGGCAAAGAAGCCTTTGCCTTTGACCACGATTGCCGCGAAGGCATTTGCGGTATGTGTTCGCTCGTGATTAACGGTATGCCCCACGGTCCCGACACTCTTGTCACCACCTGCCAGCTTCACATGCGCAAATTCCGGGATGGCGATACCATAGTAATAGAACCGTGGCGTTCTGCCGCATTCCCCGTTATAAGGGATTGCGCGGTGAACAGAAGCGCATTTGACCGCATTATACAAGCGGGCGGTTTTGTGAGCGTAAACACCGGAAATGCACCGCCAGCAAGCACACTCCCTGTTCCAAAAGCAGATGCAGACCGTGCTTTTGATGCGGCAGCCTGCATAGGTTGCGGAGCCTGCGTAGCGGCTTGCAAAAATGCTTCTGCAATGCTCTTTGTCTCAGCAAAGGTAAGCCATCTCTCCTATTTGCCTCAAGGCAAGCCCGAAGCTCAAAAAAGGGTTCTCGCTATGGTGGAGCAAATGGACAAAGAAGGCTTTGGAAACTGCACAAATCTCTTTGAATGCGAAGCCGCCTGCCCAAAAGGCATTTCGGTAGAGTTCATCGCAAAAATGAACCGCGAATATCTGTGCGCCACCGCACTCTACGAAGAGAAAGTGTATTCTACGGATGCTTAGTTAAAACTAAAAGGGGGGCTGTTTAGCCCATAAACTCAAATATAAGCGGGTTTGCTAAAACCCGCTTTCGCTTGCGATTAGAAAAATCTTAATTATGCGCTATGAATTCTAAATGCCATTTGCACGAATACAAGCACAAACAATGATATTGTTTCCACAATGCCTAGCACCATAAGGTAGTTCGCAAAGCCTTTGCCTGTTTCGCTAAGAGCATCTGCCGCTGCTGCGCCCACATAGCCCTGGAACCAGCTAGAAGCAGCCATGCCGAGACCGCCAACAAAGCCTGCGCCCAAATAGGCAGCCCAGCTTTCGGGGTGCTCATTCATAGCATTACCTATAGAAATCAGCATAATCATGCCGTAGATTGTTTGCGATATAGGCGCGCCCACAAATACCAGCAAGGTGAAAAGAGCGCTTTTGCCTTGGGCATAAGCCTTTTTCCACGCGCCAATAGCAGCGGCACCAGCCAAGCCAACGCCAACAGAAGAGCCTATGGCAGTTATGCCAAGAGCTGCGGTTGCACCCATTGCACCGAGAGATCTCATTATATGTAGTTCTAGATCCATGATTTCCTCATTGTTGAAAGGTTAAATGTTTTTCCTGAAAGGCGTATAAGGATTTCCACTCCATTGTATGCCTACATTACTTGAAAATTCCAAAGTATTCAAGCGCACGGCATGAACTGCCACTCCCATACCCGCAAGCGCTATATTCAAAGAATGCACTAATAAAAGAATTAAAGCCGCTGCAGCAGAACCCGGAATGGAGCCAAACAAGGGGGCAACCATTCCGTTAAAGGCATTTGCCACGCTGTAGCCTGCCATTCCAACCGCAAATAAACGGATGTAGCTTATAATATCCACAAGGTTGTTAACCAAATTCAACGGAAACATTCCTATGTTAAACCAATCGGCTTTCATAACAGTACCGGTTAAAACTAGCACAATTCCGCCAGCGCCCAAGTAATAAGCTTCGTCTGGGAAAGCGTGATTAACTATCATTTTGCCAGCCAAAAAGAACATCATCCAAGTTGTGCAAATCCAGCCCATTTGCGTGATTATTGTTGCCTTGCTGTCTCTGTTGGTATAGGCATTCCATATATGAGCTATGGTTAAATGTATCACTGCCAAAACAAAGCAGAGAAATTTAGTGTTGTT
>Ga0268262_10003645_pt1 | contig 16525 bp, 10 predicted proteins | sample TergutNc150P3_FD_190354 | JGI IMG/M metagenome (GOLD analysis project Ga0268262, IMG submission 190354) | Nasutitermes corniger P3 segment gut microbial community from laboratory colony in Florida, USA - Nc150 P3 (SPAdes) (version 2) | ecosystem: Host-associated > Arthropoda: Insects >... | reverse complement strand
AAAATCGAGATGGCGCAGAGCCCAGGCTGTTTTTGGGTCTATATGCGGGTCGAGGAAAGGCTCGTTATCGTCGAGGATTTCGGCTGCCTTAAAGTGATAAAAACGCAGCAGCCAGTCCGCCTGATAGAGTCGATGCTCACGCACTAAAGGCGGGCCGGGAATATCAGGCAGCCGGGGATCAAAGCCGCCTACAGTGGAGCCGCCGGAATAGCCGCGCGCCGGGCTTCCCGGATGGATAAACGCGGAGTAGTACACGCGCCGCAGAGAAAATTTCCGGTAAAGGGAGCTTGAAAGGTTTATGATCTGACGGTCGTCTTCCGCGCTGGCCCCCACGATAAGCTGGGTGCTCTGACCAGCCGGAGCGAAAGACGGAACCGTAATCTTGCCCTGCGGCAAAAAACGGGGCTTGCGGCGGGCTTCCTCAAAATCGCAGCTAATATTCGAAAAATCCCCCATCGCGCCGAGAATCGTCTTACCGGACTTATCAGGCGCTAAGTGGTTCAGGCTTTTTTCCGTGGGCAGTTCAATGTTGACGCTGAGCCTGTCCGCCCAGAGGCCCGCCTCTTTGATAAGGCGATCGCCTGTGCCGGGAATTATTTTTAAATGGATATAGCCGCCATAGCCTGACTGGGTTCGCAGGGTTCGCGCGGTTTCAATGAGTTTTTCCATTACGATGTCGGGATCGGCGAAAATACCCGAAGACAGAAAGAGCCCCTCGATATAATTGCGCCGGTAAAATTCGCTGGTTAAGTCAACCAGTTCCTGCACGGTAAAGCTGCTGCGCTGAATATCCGCCGAAGCCCGGTTCACGCAGTAGGCGCAGTCATAGCGGCATACATTGGAGAAAAGCACCTTGAGAAGGCTTACGCAGCGCCCGTCCTCAGTCCAGCTGTGGCAAACGCCCGCCGGTACGCTCGAGCCGAATTTTTTTCCGCCCTGCGTTCCCTTTCCGTCGCTGCCTGAGGTTGCGCAGGAAGCATCATATTTCGCCGCGCCCGCCAGAATGGAAATTTTCTCCGACAATTCCATAGTTAACTATACATCTGTGTAGGAAAAAACGCAAGAACTTTTTTGCTTGTTGTTTGCTGACAAAGTGAGTATATTATAGTCATGGCTATTATTACCATATCACGCGAATTGGCGACCCTGGGCGATGAAACCGCCAGGGAACTGGCAAAATCGCTGGGCTACAATGTTGTTGACAAGAACATACTGACAGAACGGATAAAATCCTACGGTGTCGAAAGCAGCACCTTATTGAAATTTGACGAACGCAAGCCCTCGTTTTTCGCTTCATTGTCGCATGGCAGAGACGATTATCTGCATTACCTGAAGACGGCGATTCTGGCGGAAGCGGAACACGGAAGCTGCATTATTATTGGCAGGGGCGCGGGCGTCATTTTTAAAAATATGCCGGCCCATATTTCCATGTTTTTGGCGGCCCCGCTTGAAATCCGGCTGGAACGGGTAAAGAATTATTTCCATTGCGATGAACACCGCGCGAGGCAAATTATTAACCGCAGCGACCAGGACAGGCTTGGTTTTCACCGTTATTTTTTTGACATTGACTGGAGGGATCCGGGCAATTACAACCTTTCATTGAACACGGGAATTTGCCCACCCGCCGTCTGCGCCGAAATGGTCATGCTGTTAAAGAACCGGATTTTTACCCCGGAAGCGGAAGAGCAAAATAAAACTCACCTTAAGGGATTAATTCTTGAGCAGAAGGTAAAACACGCCATTATGTATGAACAGGGAATACAGGTTCATTTCCTTGAAGTATCAGCGGCCGACAAAGGCGTTGTCACGCTGTACGGCGTGGCGAATTCACAGTCAGTGGCGACCGCGGCGGCGGAAGCGGCGACAGCCGCCGTATCAGGAAGCCCGGTAACTGTGCGCAATGAGATTCAAATTGTCCATGAGTACACGGTAATGCCGTAACTATTTGGCCAACTCTTCGGTGAGGCGTTGTTCCATAGCGTCGTATTCAAGGTTGTCCATTTGCTCGCGAAGCCACGATACAAGGTCTCCGCCTGATTCATATTCGAACGAGTCAATTTTCTCGAATATTTCTTCCATGGCGCTGGACTTAAATTGTTTGCAGGCGTCAAGGAACTGCTTGAGCAGAGCGGGATCCGGCGATTTGGCCATTGGTTTCGCCTCCGTTTGTTCCTCGGCGCTCGCCAGCAATTTTTCAAGGTTCTTGTGCAGGATGGAGGCTTCTTCAATCAATATTCCGTTGTTGGCTTTTACAAATTCAATATCCTTGCGGCGTGAGGCGGCTTCCAGGTTTTCAGCTTTTTTCCCGACGCTGTGGGCGCATATCCCGTAGGACGAGCCTTTAAGCCCGTGAACTGAAATTGTATATTCCCCTATCGTGTCATCCTGAAGCGGCCCGTTTGCCAAATTACGGAGCTGCTCCAGTAAGGCCGGGGTATGCGTACACCAGGCTTTGAGAACATCCAGATATTTATTATCAGGAAACATCTCCTGCCCTTTCTTAAGATCGATACCGTCAATCACAAGACCGCCGAAAGCGTCAGACTGCACAGCGTCACCGTCATGCCTATCCGCCATTTTCTTCTCCTCTTTATATTCTTCCTGTTTTTCCTGGGGAATCCATTTTTTCATAATTTCCTTAAGCCTGAAAGTATCAATCGGCTTGGGAAGGAAATCATCAAAACCTTCATTCAGGAACATTTCTTTCATTCCAGCTACAGCGTTGGCGGTAAGGGCTACAATCTTAAGCCTGGAGGATACAGCCTTGCCGTCTTCCTGTTTTTTTTCTTTATCCTTTTCCCATTCTCTGATGAATTTAACCGTCTCAATGCCGTCCATTTCCGGCATCATGTGATCCATGAAAATAAGGTCATACTTCTGCTCTTTGACAAGTTCCAGAGCCCTGGCCCCGCTTGAACAAAGGTCTACCCTCGATTTGTAGGGCGTTAGAAGCCCGTCCGCCACGACAAGGTTGGGCTGAATATCGTCCACTACCAAAACCCGCGCGGAAGGGGCGATAAAGCCTGTTCCGGTAGTTTTTGATTCCTGCTGCACAGAGCCCTTGCCATTGAGGATATTTGTCACCGGAACGACATGGGCGGGCATTGGTAAAATCATGACATTTTCCGAAGCGGCGGCCTTGCCGATTTCCAGCAGCAGCACCAGAGCAGTGGCGAGGGATTTCTCGTTAATAATTTTACGCGCCTGTTCCAGGGCCGGCTCGGAAATAAAGGCGAATGAAAATCCCCCTTCGGCGAGTCTTGCAAGGAAATCTTCTTCGCTTTCGGCGGCTACGACAATAACGCCCAGGCTGCGCAGCATTTCTTCCATGGACTTGAGGTACTCGGCGTGATGATCGTATAACAGGACAATTTTCACCTTGGGGTTTTCCACTACGGCCAGTCTGTCTATGCCAACAATGCCCTGCGGAATAACGGCGGAAAACACGGAGCCTTTGCCGTATTCACTTGTGGCTGTAACGTCGCCGCCCATGGCCTGACAGATACTTTTGGTAATGGAAAGCCCAAGGCCGCTTCCCTCAATGCTTTTGTTAATCGTCATATCCAGGCGGACAAAGCTCTTAAAGAGACTGTCCATGTCCTCTTCCCTAATGCCGATACCGGTATCTGTAACAGAAATGAGAATCGGAAGTTTTTCCCGTTCCTCGGTTCTGGTTCCGGCTGAAACCCTGAGTTCCACCATTCCCTGCCGTGTATATTTGACGGCGTTTGAGAGAAGGTTGAAAAGCACCTGCCTGACCCTGGATTCATCGCCTAACAGGCTGGCAGGCAGGTTGGGATCAACATTAACAATGAACAAAATAGGTTTTCCGGCTATTCGTATCTGAATAATATTGATAACGTCGTCCAGCAGCGACGCCAGCAAATACGGGGCCTGTACAATCTGCAGATTGCCTGTTTCAATTTTGGAAAAGTCAAGAATGTCGTCTATCAACAGCAGAAGATTCTGCCCGGCCTGTTTAATCCCTTTCAGGTATTCATGTATTTTGGACAATGTGTCCGAATACAATGCCAGTTCCCCCATTCCCATAATGGCGTTAAGGGGGGTGCGGATTTCATGGCTCATGCGGGAAAGGAAATTGCTTTTCGCCACGTTGGCGGCATTGGCTTTTTCCGCTTCTTTTCTGGAATTTATATGGCCGATTACACTGAAGGTTGTTATTATGACTATTACAACGATCTGCGCCACTATAAGGATATAGATAAACCGCCAGGCCCGGACAATGGGCATATCATCTATATCAGCGCCGGCTACAGCGACAACTTTTCCGTCTTTATCAAATATAGGCGAGTTGGCAAACATAATACCTTCCCAATCGCCGATGTACTGCCGGAATTCAGAACAGGTTGTCAGCCCCTCTTCCAGCACCTGCAGCATCCAATCTACGTTATCAGTGTATTCATAAGGCGGGCTGTCCAGACCCACGCGCGTTTCTTCGTCATAATCGTTGTCAACAATATATTGCATCTTGTTTCCAACAGGGCGTTCATAATAGATATATAAAACATCCAATTCATGGGCCAGGTCATAGAGCTTGCGGCGCAATGCCTGATACGACGGTTTATTCATGTCTTCAGCGGTTTGAAATTCATCCAGTTCTTCCGGGGTAACAAGCTGAGCGGCCAGCTTGCTCGCCGCTATCAGCCTGTAGCGTATATTATGTACTATTGTGCGCATGGAAGCGGTAACATAAAGAAATGTATTAACCAATATAATAGTTACGACGATAAAAGCAAAAAGATATGAAATAAATATTATATTTTTTTTAAAAAATTGTTTAATCATTGTTTTCCAGCCTTTTGTAAATCGCTTCATATTCCAGGTTGTCAACCTGTTCTCTCAGCCAACTTACCAGCTCCCCTCCTTCTTCATAATCATTCGCTTCCAGCTTCTCCAGTATATCATCCATTACGCTGACATTATAATGCCTGGATGCCTCTGTAAGTTCTTTTAAAAGAGCCGAATCAGGCTTTGGAAGCCTGGGCTTCGCGCCCGAATTCTTTGAAAGCGCCTCGAAAAATTCTTTAAGCCTTCCGATTATTTTTTCAACTTCCTGGTTAAAATAGGCGTTGTTCTTTTCCATGAACTGTATATCATGGTTTTTTGCGGCGGTTTCAAGAGACTCCGCCAGTTTCGCCACAGGATTGGCGCAAATACCGAAAGACGCGCCCTTTATGCCGTGAACCGTAATGGCGTATTCCTTGACGGCCTCATCGGACAGCTCTTTGTAATTTATGTTCATTTTTTCCAGCAGGCCGGGCGTATGCTGGAAATATGAGCGCAAAACATCCAGGTACGCTTTCTCGGTATAACGGGTTATCCCGGCCTGTATATCAACGCCTTCCACCGTGAAACCTTCCGGGAATATCTCCTCGGGTTCCGTCTGTTCCTGCGTTTCAGTGTTTTCTATTTTCTTGTCAGCCGGAATCCAGGACGCCAGGATATCATCCAGTTTTGATATCTCAATAGGCTTGCTCAGATAATCGTTAAAACCATTGGCAAGGAACATTTCCTTCATTCCCATAATGGCGTTAGCTGTAAGCGCGATGATGGGTACGTTTTTGTAATAATCGCCTTCCATCGCGCGAATGTTCTTTGTAGTCTCAATGCCGTCCATTTCCGGCATCATGTGATCCATAAAAACTATATCAAAGCGCTTGTTTTGCAGCATTGAGATCGCGGCGGCCCCGCTGGTACAGGTATCGACATGGCTTTTGTATATCGCCAAAAGCCCGGAGGTAACGACCAGATTTGTGTTAATATCATCAACAACAAGGATTTTAGCGTCGGGGGCGATAAAATGTTCTCCCTGCCATTTCGACACGGTTTCTATATGGTGGTTAAGCACATTTGCCAAAGGAACAGCGTAGGCCGGCCGGGACACTACGGGTAAATCCCGGAATGGCAGGGTCTCCACGGCGTTGGCGAGCAGGACAAGGTTCGTGGCGAGCGATTGGCTTTTTATTATCTCTCTCGCTTTTTCGGCAATATCAACGCTGATAAACGCGAAAGGATATTTTCCGCCGGAAAGTGCCTCAAAGAATTCTTCCGCGCTGGCTTTAAGCGTCACAGGCACGCCCATGTTTTCCAGGGCGTAAATCATTGATGATGCGTAAAGCTGTTGTTTCTCATAGCAAAGAACGGCTTTTTCACCGGGATTTTCAACAAGCGCGATCGGGTCCTTGCCGTCAATTTTCTGGGGAATAACGGCCGTGAAAACAGAGCCTTCGCCGTACTTGCTGTCGGCGCTTACATCGCCGCCCATTGCCACGCAGATGCTTTTTGTAATCGCGAGTCCAAGACCTGTTCCTTCCACACCCTGATTTTTTTTCATGTCCAGGCGGGTAAATGTCTTGAACAAGTTTGGCAGATCCTCAGGCTGTATGCCGATTCCGGAATCTGAAACTTCATAAACAAGTTTCAGCACATTGCTGTCAGTCGGATCGACATGGTATGTCAATGTAAAACGGATGAACCCTTTATGGGTATATTTAACCGCGTTGGAAAGCAAATTAACCAGAACCTGCCGTATTCTCGATTCGTCGCCCTGAAGCACATTGGGAAGCGAGGAGTCCACGTCAACGACAAAGATGATGGGCTTCTCAGAAACTTTTACCTGAATCATTGTAACAACATCGTTGATAAGCGTGGAAAGCGAATAGGAAATATTTTCTATTTCCATGGTTCCGGCTTCGATCTTTGAAATGTCAAGGATATCATTGATGATAGCCAAAAGATTAAGCCCGGCCTGTTTGATGCTTCCCATATACTCCTGCGCCTGGGGCAGCGTGTCCGCGCGAAGGGCCAGCTCGCTCATGCCGATAACGGTGTTCATGGGCGTGCGGATCTCATGGCTGGTTTGGGCAAGGAAAGCCGATTTCGCCCTGCTGGCCTGTTCCGCCTGTTCTTTGGCTTCCATGATTTCAGTAAAATCGTAGAACAGGAGAATTGTGCCCTCGATCACTTCCTTGGAGTTCATCATCGGCGCGATATTTATCCTGAAATGCCGAGGTTCCTTGTCCTCCCCTATCGGCAAAATCCTGTCAATGACTTTTACTTTTTTTTCAGCTAACGCCTGAACAATCTCGTCGAGAATAAATTTTATGCTGGCCGCGTCCGCGTACCACTTGGAAAATTCGTCAAAGGACTGGTTGCTGATAAACCCTATGTTGGTTATTCCGACAAGCCTTAAGAAAGCGTCCGAACAGTACAGCAGGCGCAGGTTTTGATCCAGAATTAAAATAACATTTTGCAGGTTTCTGAGGAGCAGATTGAAAAATTCCTTTTGCCGGGTGTTCTTTGCAAGCAGGCTCTCGTACATTTGATCCCTGGAACGGCTGTACCAGTTGATACGGTCAATAGTGTCCTTGGCGGTCTGGTATTTACGAGTAAGCCCGCTGAGTTCTTCGGACAGACGCTTGTTTTCTTCTTCAAGAAAAACGAGCCTGTCGTTATTTGACATATCCCCAGCCATTTATCCCTACCGCCTAAAACTGACAAGCTATCAGGGCGTATTGGTGAAACATGTTTACGGTATCCCCGTTTTTTCTATAACAGGGGCAGAGTTCTCCCCCCGAATTAACAAACAGCCACGAACCCGGATAATCTTCCAGTTCATGCCCGATCAAATCAAACTCCTCTTTGGAACTTCCCCCAAGCACAACATTGCGAAGAAAACAGGAGAACATAATAAAATCCGCGCCTCTGCCGCTGCTTTTCAGGCCCTGGGCCAGGGCCTTCGCCCCTTCAAGAACCGAGTTCGCGGTAGTCGCGCCTATATTCAGCACCCCTCCTGTCTTTACCTTCACGCTGCACATAAGATGCCCTTCCTGGCTGACATCCTGAAGCACAACCACATCCGTCTGATTATTGGGGTACTCCACCACCATCGGATACAACATGACGCTTTCATGCGTGTCACTTTTAAAGAACCCCAAATCTTTTATAAAGGACAGCGCCGGCCTGTTATTTATGGTTATTATACGGTTCCCAACAGCCTCGGTAATTACAGCGTCCCAGGACAGAATTGATTTCTCCGGAAAAGACGAATAAAAAAACCGGGGCTTTACCTGGCCTCTGAAAAGAAGCAGCGTCATTCTGTCGCCGAAAGCCCCGCATTCACCCGCGTTTTTAAAAACAGTTTTAGGATGCTGTATATGAATATTCATATCCAGGGCGACGGAGCCAAATACAGGTATACCTCCGCAAGCGCGATCCAGAGCCGCTGCCATTATATCCCCCGGCACGCTGGTAATTGTCGGCGGAAAAGCGAACACCAAAGACGGCGGTTCCCCGGCGGAAGAGGCGGTGCTGCGGTAAAGCTCCTGAACACATTCTTCGGCGTTTTTATCATTAATGGGCCCGGAAATACCGGTAGAAAAACTTATATCATCACTGGTAAGAACTGTTACAGTTAATATAAACTCGCCTTCGATAGTAGGCGCACCTTCGGTAGAAGGCGTGCCCGCTTTTACGGGCAGGCCAAAATACAGGGACGTGCAGCCCAGCACATCAAAGGGCAGGCTTTTACATACGGATTCCATTACACCTGTTTCAATGAATTTAACATTGCAGAAAAGCAGGGCAACGCTGTTTTTAAGGAGCTTGTTTTTAATATCCAAAGATTCAAGGATTTCCCGCGCCGCTTTTCCGGGATCATCCATTTCCTGGGTGCTAGCGTTGTATATTTTAATCATAGATACCCCCGCCAAACAGCGTGGTCTCTTTCCATGTATTCGCTATCTCGCTTACCTCTTCCTGAACATTCCTGAACGCCTCAACGACCTTTGGATCAAACTGCGTCCATTCGTTTTCAAAAATGATATTGCTCGCCTGTATATGGCCCAGCCCCTTGCGGTAAACGCGGGTTTCCATGAGCGCGTCATATACGTCCGCTACAGCCATAATTCTCGCGCACAGGGGGATGTTTTCCTTTTCCAGCCCCTTGGGATAACCCTTGCCGTCATAGCGTTCATGGTGGGAACCGGCGATAAGGCAGGCGTAGTACAGATAACGCTGGGCCGGCATACGCTGGTACATCCTGTCTATAATCTGCGCCCCTATTTCCGCGTGGCGTTTCATCATGGAAAATTCCACGTCGTCAAGGCGTCCGGTTTTAAGCAGCACACGGTCGCTTATAGCGATTTTCCCGATGTCGTGTAACGGGGCGGCGCGCATCATCATCTGCAATTCCGTCTCATTCAGCTCGTCCGGGAAAATCTCTTTTTTGATCAGTTCTTTTCCCAATATCTCAACATATTTTGACGTGCGGATAACATGGCCGCCGGTGTTTTCATCGCGACATTCAATCATTTCCGCGAACGATATAGCGAGGCTGTCTGAAAGGGCCGCCGCTTTTTCTTCAGTCTGATTCTGATATGAGGAGAACCGAAGGTGCAGCTCGATCCTGTGCAGGAGTATGTTTCTTTCCGCCGGTTTCATTATAAAATCCCTCGCGCCCAATTCCAGAGCCTTTATCTCAAATTCATGGCTATGGTTGGCTGTAAGAAAAATTACAGGTATCCGGTTCAGGTAGGGGTTTTGTTTTATCCGGGTAATGACATCGAAACCGTCCATATCTGGCATTTCAACATCCAGCAGAATCAAATCGGGTTTTTCCTTGGTGCATATCTGCAAAGCCAGGAGGCCGGATTTCGCCAATGAAACTTCATATTCGCCGGAAAGATGGGCGGATATCTGTTTGAGGATAGAAAGGTTATCGTCAACTACCAGAATTCGTTTCATTGTACACGCTCCATCCTTGATCTTTAATTGATAAATTCGCCGACACGCTCAGAGAAACGAGTTTATCGGTAATTTTCTCAAAAGCGTCCACGACACGGGGGTCAAATTTTGTGCCCCGCCCCTCGATAATTCTTTTGCAGGACTCTTCGTGGGTAATGCCTTTGCGGTAAACCCTGTCTGTGATTAAGGCGTCATAGGAATTGACTACGGCCAGAATCCTGCAGTGCAGGGGAATATCATCTCCCTTAAGGCCGTTGGGGTAACCGGTACCGTCATAGTTCTCATGGTGGCCTTCGGCGAGGATCATCGCGATTCTCATGTATTCCTGGCTGGGAGTGCGATCATAAATGATCTTTAACACTCGCCCGCCGATGGTGGTATGTTTTCTGACTTCCTGTATTTCCATACCGGTCAGAGGACTCCGCTTCAGCAGGATAATGTCGCTTATTCCAAGTTTGCCGATGTCGTGGAACGGGGCGGCGCGCTTGAGCAAAATAGCGTCCTCCGCCGTTAGCTGATCTCCAAAGGCGCCAGCGTCGATCAGCTCTTTAACCAGTAACTCAACATACTCTCCGGTACGCAGCATGTGGATGGCGGCGTTATAATCTTTACAATCCAGCAGCTCGGCGAATGAGATACCGATATTGTCTTCCAGTTCCTTTACCATGTGTTCCAGGTGAAGCTGGTATATTGAGAACTGAAGATGCAGCTCTATCCTGTGGCGCAGTATCTCGGCGTTGGCGGGCTTGGTGATAAAATCCATGGCCCCGGCTTCCAGGCATTTAACTTCTGTTTCGGCGTCGCGGTTGCCGGTCAGAAAAATTACAGGAATGGATTTTAAGCGATCGTTTTCCCTCAGCTTGGCTATTGTCTCAAAGCCGTCCATGCCGGTCATTTCAACATCGAGCAGGATCAAATCCGGCTGTTCCTGCGCGCAAATCTGCAGCGCAAGTTCCCCGGACTTTGCCAGTGAAACATCGTAATCTTTGGAAAGCAGAGCGCTTATCTGTCTGAGGCTGACAAGGTTGTCATCTACTATCAAAATCGATTTCATTCACCGTCTCCTGACATAATTCTAAGCCGGAACCTTAAGATACTGCCCTATCTTTTTGTGCAGGGCTTCCGGATCGGCGGGCTTGGTGATAAAGTCCACAGCCCCCGCTGCCAGGCATTTCGCCTGTGTTTCCGCATCACTGTTGCCTGTTAGGAAAAACACCGGGATTTGCTTTAAGCTGGCGTCCGCCTTAAGGCGGGCAATTGTCTCAAAGCCGTCCATGCCGGGCATTTCCACATCAAGCAGAATCAAATTCGGCTGTTCCTGCGCGCAAATCTGCAAACCCATCTCCCCTGACTTTGCCAGCTTAACATCGTAATCTTTGGCAAGCAGGGCGCTTATCTGTTTGAGACTGACAAGATTGTCATCTACTATCAATATAGATCCCATAGCCATTCCCCCCACCTTTATTCTGTATTGCCGGGCAGCTGGCTTTCAAGCTTCTGACGTATAGCGTCATATTCAAGATTATCCATCTGCTCGCGCAGCCAGGCGACAAGCTCCGTGCCGGTATCATAATCATAAGATTCAATGGAGCACATAGTTTCTTCCATGAGCGTAGATTTATAGGACCTTACCGCGCTAAGCAGCTGGGCAAGAAGCGCCGGATCCGGGGATGTCGCGCTCGGCTTTCTCGTCTGCTTTTTCTTTTCAGCGGTTTTTTCCAGCAGCTCGCCGATATTCTTCAGCATTAATTCCACTTTATCAATGAACGAGGCGTTATCCGCTTTAACCTGCTCGATATTTCCATTCTTGGCGGCGTGTTCCAGCTCTTCCGCTTTTTTGCTAATCTCATCGGCGCAAATACCAAGACTCGCTCCCTTTAAGCCGTGAACTGTAATTGCGTATTCCGGCAGGTTTTCAAAAGAAGGATATTTCATTTTCGCAATGAGCGAAGGAGTGTGCTGATACCATGAGCGCAGAATATCCATGTACGCTGTTTCGCTGTTGTACCTCTTTTTGCCCCGTTCAAGATCAATGCCTTCTATCACTATGCCGTCCAGATCATTCTGCTCGACGGTTTCAAATGTGTGCATTGACATTTCCGCCTGCTTGATGACATCAACGCTTTTCCTGTCGCGCACCCAGGCGTTTAAAACTGCGTCCAGCTGCATAACATCAATCGGCTTGGCGATAAAAGCGTTAAAACCTTTTGAAAGGAACATTTCCTCATTTCCGGTAAGGGCGTTAGCTGTAAGGGCGACAATGGGCACTGTCTTGCCGTAATCACCGGGAACCTCATTGCGTATGATTCTGACAGCCTCAATGCCGTCCATGCCCGGCATCATGTGATCCATCAGGACCAGATCGTAGCCGGAGCTCGCGTCACCTTCGCTGAAGACCCTGATCTTCGCTATAGCTTCCTTGCCGCTTGAGGCGGTATCTATTGAAAGGCCGTAGGGCAGCAAGAGACCCTTGGCGACATCCAGGTTTGTCTCCACATCGTCAACGACCAGTACCTTGCCGTAAGGCATATAGTTGCGAACCAGCCGCAAGCCGTCGCTGCCATGTATATCCTTGTAATGGAAACCTTCAAGGTCTTTAACAATTTTTTCACCAATGGGCTCTTCATTGACGATCCGCTGGGGGATTCTCATTATAAACGCGGAACCTTTACCGTACACGCTTTCCACGCTGATAGTCCCGCTCATCAACGTTAAGAGTTTTCTGGTAATGGAAAGCCCAAGACCCGTCCCCTCAATATGGCGGTTCGCCCTTGTGTCAAGCTGCTGGTATTCGGAGAACAGTTTTGGAATATCCTCGGCCTTTATGCCGCGGCCGGTGTCCCTTACGGTATAGGTAATCCAGGCGATGTCGTTCTTTTTCTCCCAGTCAACCGTTAAAGAAACGCTTCCCTCGTCGGTGTATTTAAAGGCGTTGGAGAGGAGGTTGTTGAGAAGCTGCTTTACGCGCAGCTCGTCGCCGAACAGCATTACAGGGACAGACGGATCGAGCTTTAATTTAAATTTTATATTCTTGGAGCCAATCCGCATAATATTAAGCTGAACAGTATCATTGATAATGCTCGGCACGTCGTAATCCACGGGTATAAGTTCCAGGTTGCCCGCCTCAATTTTGGAAATATCAAGAATGTCGTTGATAATCGCCAAAAGGTTGGTTCCGGAGTTGTGGATTTTTCCCAAATCCATCAGGGTGTCATTGGGCAGTTTTTTCTGCAGCTCTATTTCCGAAAGGCCGATGATCGCGTTCAGCGGCGTGCGGATTTCGTGGCTCATGGTGGCGAGGAACGCCGTCTTGGAACGGGAAGCGGCTTCGGCCTCAAATTTCGCCTTCATTACCGGAGTAATGTCAATAATATTAACAAGACGCCCTTTGGTCTCGCTGGTAATAACAAAGACTACTATGTCGAAAAAGTGCTGTTCCCCGTTTAAAATGATTTCATGTATGGCCTGATAAGAGCCGCCCGCGGATAAAATTTCGTAGAACAGTTCTTTGAGTTTTCTGTCCTTGATAACGTCAAATATCGATCTCCCCTTCGCGTACATGGACTGGTCCAGGCGGATCATCCTCATAAAGGAATCGCTTATGTATGTCACCCTGTTCATGGGATCCAAAAGGACAATGGGATCCGGCGTTGATGTTAAAAGACCGACAAAAGAATCATGGGCGCTTTTCGCTACGCTGCTTTTATCCTCGGCGAAGGTAATTACCTTATAAACGAATAAGGACCCGATTAACGAGGTGAACCAGTCAAAGAGCATCTCGGGTATGGTCGCCGCCGTGTTGCCGGACAAGCTTGCCGCGAAAAGCGGTACGTTAAATAAAACCTGAACAGCGTTAATCAAATTGGCGACAAGTATGAACTTCAGCAATTCATGGCTGTTAAAGAACAGCGCCCCAAGACATGTTATGCCGAGGCAAATCAAAAAATAATCGCCGTAGTAGCCCGTCAGATACGATAAACAGGTAAGCGTAAGGTAAAGAACCAGCGGTATAGAAAATGATTCAGGTATATGCTGGTCAAAAAGATGCAGGAGGATAATTAAAACGGAGGCGACAATCAAAACGATAAACAGGCCGATCACATTCTGCGATCCGATCGAAATTATTTCCATAAGATCGAGAGCCACAAAGATAATAAGGGAAACCAGAGCCAGTAAAAATGTATAGCGGCTGCCGCTGCTGCTTTTAGTCATCCGCCGCCCCTTTATACCCGCGCCTTGTCGCGTCTACAAACTTCAACGCGGCAGGCAGCAGCTCCACTTCGACATCCGATTCAAAAAAAACTATACCGTCCAGGCTTATCCGCAAAACCCTGTTGGAACTAATTTTTAATTTGTTAATCTGTTTATAAATAAAATGCCTGGGAAGCGCTTTACGATTCCCGGAAAGAAACAAGGGAAGTATACTGAGAAACTGGGCCCTGCCGTGCTTGCGGGGAATAATCATATCCATCATACCGTCATTCGGCATGGAGGTTTTTACCGGGTGGCGGGTTCCGTTGATAAAGGGAGAGTTATAAAGATAAAACCCCATGTAAACGCCGGACATCGTCTCCCCGTCAATATCTAGATCATATTGCTGGAGCATCAGCTTCTTACTGCCTGAAGTGACGGACAAAACGCTGAAATAATAGAGCATTGTATGAAGCCGTCTCGCCAGCCAGCGGCTCATGGAGTTTCCTTTTTGCATTTTTTCGCGGATTCTTCCGACAAGCCGGACAACTTCGGCCTCAGTACCGATAATACAATGGCCGAGAGCGTAATTATTGCCGCAGCGTATCACATCCATGGGAATTACCGGGGCGTTATACTGAAGGGCGAGCCTTTTAAAAAAAATATCCTCGCTTTTTCCAAAGCCTCGGACAAAATTGTTGGTATGGCCATAGGGAATTACCGCGAGTTCTACGTTTTCCAGCCCCATAATGCCGTTCAAACAGTCAAAAAGTATGCCGTCGCCGCCTATCGCGTATACCCTCAGAGTGGTGTCTTTGGGGAGGGTTTTGGCGAATACAGGGATAAAACCGGATGCGTCCCTGGGAAATCTGGAAATATGTATATCATAGTCTGTATTTTCAATTGTACTAAAAAAGCTCTGGATTCTGTTGAGTACCTGTGTTTGTTTCCACTTATTCCAAAATGATTTTGGATTAAGGATGAAAAGATGCATCATATTCTTATCCATACTTTATTACTTTATTTCTATATTATACCCGATAATCCAGATAATTCAACCGTTTCTATGTAAATATCCACTTAGCGGCAAAAACACGCGTTTTTTGGAAAAAAAAGTCCAAAACGTTGAATTAATAGGCCGTAAATGCCGATAACAGGAGTATGAAACGGATTAGTTTATTTGTTTTCACCCTATATTTCAGCGCGATATGCTTACAACAGCATACGGCGGCCCAGCCCGCTCCAATAGGTGAAAATTTCCGCCAGGACGGCATTGCCTCCTGGTATGGGTACGAATTCGATGGCAGACCGACCGCCTCAGGCGAGATTTTTAACTCATCCCAGTTAACTGCCGCCCACCCAACCCTGCCCTTTGGGACATACTTACTTGTAACCAACAGGCAAAACAACCGGCAAGTCGCGGTAAAGGTGAATGACAGGGGGCCTTTTGTACCCTCAAGAATCGTCGATGTTTCCAGAGCGGCGGCTGAACAGCTTGATATGCTTATTACCGGGACCGCGCCTGTAACTATCGAAAAAATCTCGTCGAACCACGTATTTATGCAGAGCCCGCAGCAGCCGCAGGTAATTTATCAGCAGCCACCGCAAGTTGTATACCAACAGCAGCCTCCGCAAGTGGTTTATCCGCAGCAGCCGATTATCCCAAGGCTGCCTCCGCAGGGCCAGATGCAAATGCTGCCTCCTGTGGCTCAGGGGCAAATGCTGCCTCCTATAGCTCAAGGGCCGATGCTGCCCCCACAGGGCCAGGCGCAAATGCTGCCTCCTATGGCCCAAGGTCCTATGGCTCAGGGGCAGATGCTGCCTCCTCAGCAGTTCCAAACACCGAACCTGATCCCCACACCTCCGCCTTTCCCGCCTCAGGAAGCGCCGCAGCCGGCAGCCCCCTCGATTAATGTAACCGTTTACACGCCCCAGCAGTCTCCAGCGCCAAATCCAATGGATCTGCCCGGCGGGCCAAGGGCAAGGTTAAGCCCCTCTATAACGCCGTCACCTAATAAGATTTACAAACTGCAGATCGGCTCCTATAAGGTCGCCGGCAACGCTGTTGAAGCTTACGTTAAATTGAAAGCCGCCGGACTCGATCCAAGCTATGAGCGGAACGCGGATTATTTCCGTGTAGTGTTAGCCGGCGTCCGGGGGACTGATATCGCATATGTCACCGAAAGACTCGGAACAGCGGGTTTCAGGGAAGCTGTAATCAGAGAAGAATATTAATTTATAAATGAACAAACGCGCCCTTCGTGCGGACGTTCTTCTTATGCTCACTGCCGGAATCTGGGGCTTTGGTTTTGTCGCCCAGCGTTCCGGCATGGAGTATGTAGGGCCCTTCGCCTTTAACGGAATCCGTTTTATCCTTGGAAGCCTCTCCCTGCTTCCCTTAATTTTCTTTCGTGGAAAAGAGCCCGCTCCCGTAAAAAAAATTTCCTTGTATTCGCTTGCCGCCGGCTCATGCCTTTTCCTGGCGGTTCTCCTGCAGCAGTTAGGCATAATGTTCACGACAGCTGGCAACGCCGGTTTTATCACGGGTTTCTACGTTGTGCTTACCCCG
>Ga0268262_10003644_pt1 | contig 16527 bp, 14 predicted proteins | sample TergutNc150P3_FD_190354 | JGI IMG/M metagenome (GOLD analysis project Ga0268262, IMG submission 190354) | Nasutitermes corniger P3 segment gut microbial community from laboratory colony in Florida, USA - Nc150 P3 (SPAdes) (version 2) | ecosystem: Host-associated > Arthropoda: Insects >... | reverse complement strand
GCCAGATAGCCCTTCAGGGGCCGGCCTCCGTATCCATTCTGGCTTCCCTTTCCGAAACTATTCCGGAAAAGTATTACACTTTTATAGAAAAAGGAAAGGCTGCGGGCTTTGACTGCATTGTTTCCCGGACGGGATACACAGGCGAAACCGGCTTTGAGCTGTATTGTAGAAGCGAAGACGCCGAAGGCCTTTGGAAGGCGCTTTTACAGGCGGGCAAGGAGTATGGCCTTATTCCCTGCGGCCTTGGCGCCAGGGATACCCTGCGCCTTGAGGCGGCAATGCCGCTTTACGGCCACGAAATGGACGAAAATGTTAATCCTTTCGAAGCGGGCCTTTCTTTTGCGGTAAAAATGGACAAGCCTGATTTTATCGGAAAAGCCGCTTTGGAGCCCTTCTCGCTCAAAGAAAACCTGAAAAGAATCCGCACAGGTCTTAGGGTAACAGGCAAGGGTATAATAAGGGAACAATGCCCCATTTATATCCAGGGCAGCAGTATCGGCATAACCACTTCGGGAACCTTTGGCCCTCATCTTAAGCAGGCAATAGCCATGGCCATGCTTAAAACTGAATTTACTTCCCCTGGTATAAAAGTTGAAGCGGATGTCAGGGGAAGAATGATAGAAGCAGAAACCTGCGCTCTGCCGTTTTATAAAAAATCATAAAGGAGTAAAGCATGAATTTTCCAGCCGGTTTAAAGTACAGCAAAACCCACGAGTGGGTAAAAGATTTGGGAAACGGCCTTTATGAAATAGGCCTTTCCGATTTTGCCCAAAAGGAACTGGGAGACATTGTTTACGTTAACCTTCCGCAAATCGGGGATGAACTAAAAGCCGGAAAAGCTTTTGGGGACGTGGAATCCGTTAAGGCTGTGTCGGACATTATCAGTTCAATAAACGGAACAGTAAAGGAAATAAACGAAGCTATCGCGTCCGCGCCTGATTCCATAAATAAGTCGCCCTACGAATTCTGGCTAATCCGCGCCGAAGGTTCTGTTGGGGAAGAACTCCTTTCCGCCGGGGAATACGAGGCGTCGCTTAAAACTTAGGGAAAAACACTAGACCGTCAATGGGATCGTTACACAGCCATCGGGGAGTATGAGAATTTTTGGTACGTCAACACCCTTGGCATGAAAACCGGAAATGGCGTCATCCAAAGCTTCCTGTGGGTCGGCGGCCTTTTCAATAAACATACTTTTTAAACTATGGGCCGGGAGTTCGGAAACCGCGATGATTGTCGCCCTTGCGGAGACTTCAGCCATTTTTGCAGCTTTGTGGTAGCCCAGTTTATAACCGGCGCGAATCAGTTCAATTACGTCCTGTGGGCTTGAAGCGCGGGCCAACAAATTCGCGTAAGTTTCATCGCCAATTCCGTCACGGCAGGATGAAACCAGGATCAGCTTACCGCCATCCTTTAGGGCAAGGGCGCCGTTGTCTATGGCTTTTTGGGATTGATACAGGTCTATATCCATGGGAAATTTTGCTATAGAAACCACGATATCCGCCTTTGCGGGGATTGTAACGCAGAAAATTTTGCGGGCAATTTCCACTGCCGCATGGAAGGAATTCATAAGATTGCCTGAAGTTGCGGCGGCAATACCCTGTTCCTTATTCAGCACCGTCATAAATGAAAATATCGGGGCTTTGATCAACGGCAAGGCGTCCATCATGTCTTCGTGTACCGGATTGGCTTCCAGCGCCAGAGAACGGGCTTGGGGAGATAAAGCCATTTTGTGGTTGGCCTCTATTGTTCTGAACGCGGCAATACCAGGAAGGAAAGCTTTTCGGCCTCCGGTAAATCCGGCAAAGTAATGAGGCTCCACGCTGCCGGTAACAATGACCCTGTCAGCCTCAAACAGAAGTTTGTTCAGGAGTATAGGCGTTCCGTTCCTGGTATTGCCCAACATCGCCATATCTTCTTCGCGGCGGGAATCGTGGGCAACGCAACGGGAACGTAGTTTGTCATGAAAGGCGCCCAGGATCTGATGGTATTCCGAATCGGTAGGGGCGCGGTGCGCGCCGGTAGCTACAAGCAAGGTAAGGTTATCCGGCCCCAGCCCGGCATGTTCCAAGAGAGGCAGCAGCGCACCCAGCATGGCTTCGGTGGGAGTGGGCCGGGTAGCGTCGTTGATGATGATTAGAACGTGTTTCCCGCCCTTTAGAAATTCCGCAAGGCTTATTCCATCTTTTACGGCCTTGCCGGATACGGCATCGTCAGGGCCGAAAGGTGTATCCAGGGCGTTCCGAAGAATTTCTTCACATGTTCCTGTCACATGAAAATCGTTTGTTTCCGCTACGGCAAGAAGGTATTCGTCAGGAAATTCCAGGGAAAACTCTTTTTGCAGATAGGGAATTTCAATTTTCATTTACGTACAGTCTCAATGGCCTTCTCCAGCGCGGCTTCCAGCAGTTCCATTGACGGTTCCTTGATATATCCCATTTTTTTCATATCTTCCATCAAAGCCCGGGCGGCGACAATATCCGCCCTGGCGCGCTTATACACCTCTTCCCAGGAAAGATTGATCCGCGCTACACCTTCCATGATCGCCTGAGCGGCCACATCGGCGGCTTCCTGGGCGAAAACCTCAGTTTCCTCCATTGTGGCGATAATGTTGTCAGGTCTGATCCCCCGCTTTTCGGAAAAATCCGCAATGGAATGGGCGCAACGAATCGCCATACCGTCGGTAATCTTTTTCGCCCGTACCAGAAGCGCGCCTTTGAGTATGCCCGGGAAACAGACTGAATTGTTTACCTGGTTGGAAAAATCACCCCGGCCGGTGGCCACAATGAAGGCCCCTTCTTCCTTTGCCGCGTAGGGCCATATTTCGGGTACAGGGTTGGCGCAGGCAAATACAATGGCTTTGTCCGCCATGCCGCGAATCCATTCACGCTTTACCGTATCCGGGCCAGGAGAAGAAAGGGCTATGAGTACGTCAGCTCCTTTTAACGCTTCAGCGATGGTTGGAATTTTACCGGGGTTTGTCTCTTCGCATAATTCCCATTTGCGGTAATTTCGCTTGTCATTCCTGATATCTTCCCGCCCGGTATGAAGGCTGCCTTTGGTATCAAAGATAACCATCTTTGCCGGATCGCCGCCGTCCGCCAATATCAGCCGCGCGATAGTGGTATTGGAAGCTCCGGCACCCAGAAGCACGATCTTCGCGCTGCCGATATTCTTACCTGAAAGTTTCAGGGCATTGATAAGTCCGGCAAGGGTAACACAGGCAGTTCCCTGGGCGTCGTCATGCCAGACCGGAATGTCGCATGCTTCCCGCAGATCGTCCAACACCTTGAAACAGTTGGGCTGGCTAATGTCCTCCAGGTTAATCGCGCCGAAGCTGTGTTGGACCATTTTCACAAAATTGATTAGCCGCTCGGGATCGTTTTTTCCATCAGGGCCCTTCGAGTCCACGCAAAGCGCCACTGCGTCTACGCCGCCAAGATACTTCATGATCATGGCCTTTCCTTCCATGACGCCAAGACCGCCTGGAGGCGTACAGTCCCCATCGCCCAAGACCCTGGTAGAGTCCGAAACCACAGCAACCATGTTTCCACGATTGGAAAGCGCGAAGGAAGCGTCATTGTCATCCCTGATCGTTGTGGAAATTTTTGAAACTCCGGGGGTATACCAGACGTTAAACCAATTAAGGCCGTAAATGCCGCACTTGGGCACAGTCTGCATCTTGCCGCCATAGAAGTGGTGCGCTTCGGCAGATATATTTTTCAAAAACAGGGTCTTGCCCTGCGCCTTTTGGTCTTCGCTGAAATCAGCGGGAAACAGATCATCCAGGTTTTTTAAAGAAGGATCGATTTTCATTTTTTACTCCCTGATATGCGCTATAATGTAGCGGTCAGCTCTTCCACTTGCCGAGACCCAGGTACTTGTTGGTTTCTTTTGTACCGGAAGGCGAATCAGGCTGCATTTTAAGGCTGGCACGGATCGCGTCAATAGTCTCCGGAATGGTCACCGATTCCTGGGGGATGTTGATGGCATACATTATATTATCGCCGCTTTCTACAATGCTATCTTCCCACAGACCGATTTCGTACATATCGCCCCGGGGATTTCCCAGGTCGCGGGCATAGCGGAAAAATGAAGAATTTCCAAGGAAGCCGTCTTCAATTTTTACTACCCGGATCCGATCGTGGGCTTTGAAAGCTTCCAGGGCCATTTCTCTTGTGATTTTATTACCGCCCCTGCCGTGGGCCAGTATGGTGATGATATGGCCGTGGGTTACCGGGGTATGAACCAGAATGCCGGTGGCCTCCACATGTGGCATAACAGTCATCAGATCTACCGCCTGATGGGACGGGGCCTTGTCCATTTGCAAGGCATTGGTTAATCCGCGGTGGTAATCGCCCGGATCAGCCACCCGGCGGATGATAGTGATAGCCACTCTGTCAACGCCATACTTACGGTCCAGACAGTCCACAGAACGAATAAGGCCGGTGGTGTTACAGCTTGTAAGCTTTAGGTATTTGGCGCCAAGGCCCTTGTCATAATTCGCGTAACCGTGGAAGAACACATCCGCCACAGAATTCTTTTCGCCGCCCTGGAAAACCGCGCGAACACCGGCCTTTTCATAAATTTCCTTGTTTTTCGCCCCGACGCCGCCAGGGGAAGAATCAAGCATTATATCCACTTTGCCGATCAAATCCTGGAAACTCCCCTTGTAGGGAATTTTTAGCGCGTCAAATTTTGATTTATCCGCGCCTTCAACCAGGTAAAGGTCGTAGATCATACCCCGTTCTTTAAGCGCCCTTATGGAAAGGGTGGGAGCCAGGTCAGCAATGCCGACCAGTTCCATATCCTTTTGCAACGCCACGCCGTCCGCCAGGCGCTGTCCTATTACTCCGTATCCCGCTACTCCTACTTTTACCATTGTTTTCTCCTTATAAAAGCTGATGACCACTTAATTGGTCACCAAATTATTTTTGCTTTATCCTCGATCCATGCCTCAGGGCCTTGACCACCGGCAGCTCTTCTCCGGTAAGAAAGCGGATTAAGGCCCCCCCGCCGGTACAGATATAATTGATATCCTTTGTTTTGCCGAATTTTTTTGTTGCTGTAATGCTGTCTCCGCCGCCTATCACCGTGTACGCCTGAGTTTCACCCAGGGCGTCCCATATCATTCTGGTTCCTGATTCGGTCGCTTCTTCCTCAAAAACTCCCATGGGCCCGTTAACAAAAACAGTTTTCGCTTCACGGATGATACCCTGGTACTGCTTTGCCGTTTCCGTTCCAATGTCAAGTATTAGTGAATCCGCCGGTATCTTACCCAAAGCGCACTCAACACGCCTTGAGTTTTCTGCAATCGCAAAATCTTTTGGAATACAAATTTTGTTCCGGAACTTTGAAAGGATTTCTTTCGCCGAATCAACAAGATCGGCATATCCTTCTTTCCTGATAAAGTTCCGGGCCCGTTCACCAATATCATGGCCTTCTGCCCAAAGTAGCACTTCCCCGACAAGACCGCCCGACAAAACCTCATCCGCCGTTCCGCCTTCAAGAACCGTATTCATCATCAGAAAGGCATCGCTTATCTTTGTACCTCCCAGTACAAAAACGCAGGGGCGCTCAGGTTTTTCCATAAGCCCTGAAACAACACAGAATTCTTCTTCAAAGAGCCGTCCCATGGCACTGGGAAGTACTTGTTCGAAGGCACAAAGCGACGGCTGATCCCTGTGCGCGGCGGCAAAGGCGTCGCATACATAAAGATCCGCCAGGGGAGCCAGTTTCCGTATCAAAAGAGTTTTAGCCTGTTCTTCATGGGACAGAAGAAGCTTTGTTTCAAAAAGAGTCTGTTCTTCGGAAACAAAACGTACATTATCAAGCAAAAGTATTTCCCCGCTTTGCAATGCCTTAATCGCTTCCCGCGCGGCAGGACCGCAAACATCATCAATAAACTTTACTTCTTTTCCCAACAGCCTGCTCAACACTTTTGCGTGGGGTTCTGTAGTCCAGAAATTTTTATACTCAATGTCGCTTCCCTGGTGCGCGAGTAAAACCAGCTTTGCCCCTTTTTCGGCAAGTTCCTTTAGAGTGGGAATACAGGCTTCAACACGGGTGGTGTCCTTAAGCGAATTAGTTGCCTTGTCTATCGGCTGGTTAATATCGATCCGGCAAAGCACAGTCTTGCCTTTAACGTCAAGATCGCCCTTAAAATCGTCGATAGTATTGATTCCGAATCGCATAGATTTCTCCGTTATAGTTTTGCTTTTTCCCTGATATAGGCACGTGCCTTTACCGCGTATTCCAGGGGGTTGGCTTTGGCCGGATCCTGCTCGGCTTCCACTACCATCCAGCCGGAATATTTTGCCTTTTTTAGCGCGGCAAAAACCGGAACAAAATCAACGCAGCCATCGCCAGGTACGGTAAAAACCCCGGCCTTTACCGCCTGAAGAAAGGACCATTTCTCTTTTACCGCAAGACGGCGTATCGCCGGACGCATATCTTTAAGGTGCACATGGCCTATCCGCTTAATCCACTTGTTCAACACCGACAAATGATCTTCCCCGGCAAAAACCAGGTGACCCGTATCGTAGAGAAGGCCCAACATGGCCGGATCGGTGTTTTCCATAAGCCGGTCAATTTCTTCGGCTGTTTGAACTCCTGTCCCCATATGATGGTGATAGGTAAGCTTCATATCTTTTTTAGCCGCTACTGCGCCAAGTTTATTGAGACCCTCGCAGAGCCTGTCCCATTCTTCATTGGTAAAAACAGGCTTTTCATCAAACACAGGCCTGGGCTGCCCCTGAATGGAATGGCCCTGTTCCGCGGCGCCTATTACCCTGGCGCCGACAGCATAGAGAAAATCCCGGTGTTTGATAAATTCCTTTTCCACATCCTTGTAAGGTTTTGTAGTAAGGAATGAACTAAACCATGCGTTACAGATCGTAAGCCCTCTTAATTGCAATGCCTTGTTAAGAACCTTCGTATCCCTTGGATACTTGTTTCCTACTTCGCTTCCGGCAAAACCAGCCAGCGCCATTTCACTTATACACTGTTCAAAGGGAATTTCCCCGCCCAGTTCCGGAAGATCGTCGTTTGTCCATCCAATGGGTGCGATAGCCAGTTTGATGTCACCCGCTTTTGAAGCTTTTACAACGGGCCTTTTTGTTGCAGTTTTTGCCATTATATCCTCCTGCTTTTTAAGCTTAGAATTTTTTTGCCTTTGCGGTTTCCACCGCCATGGCTTTTGCCGCGGCTTCTACTTCAGGGTTGCTCGATACCTGGGCGGTTCCTACCCGCCACCAGGATTCATAACCTTTGGTCATGGTTTTTGGACTGACTTTCACATCGATTACCACAGGTTTCCGCTCTGCCAGGGCCTCTTTTACCGCGGCAGCCAGTTCTTCCGGAGTTCTGGCACGCAGTCCAAGCGCGCCCCAGCTTTCACCGTTCTTTGCATAATCTACCACTACAGAGCTTCCGGACAGATTACCGGAACTGTCCCGGGTCTTCCACTCATTGCCGAAATGCTGAATACCCTGGCTGTTCTGCAGATTATCGATACAGTGAAATCCTGCATTGTCCAACACTACCACTATAATCTTCTTTCCTTCCTGTACTGCGGTTAACAATTCCGTGTGGAGCATGGTGTAAGCGCCATCCCCAATGATGGCAACAACTTCTCTGTCAGGCCAGGCGATCTTTGCGCCTAACGCGGCGGCTACTTCATAACCCATACAGGAGAAGGCGTATTCCATGTGATAGGTGTCGCTCGCCCTGGTACGCCATACACGCTGCATATCGGATGGAATAGAACCGGAACCGGAGACGACAATGGCGTCCCCGGGAAGAAGCCTGTCGTTAAGTTCACCCAGTACACGGGCCTGTGACAGCAAAGGCTTTCCATCCGGGGCTGCGGGAGCGTCCTCTTTGTAGAGCCGGTCTACTTCAGCCTTCCATTCATCACGGACAGATTGTATCGCGTTTCCCCATTGCGATTTATAACCGGCTGCCGCATGGGTAAGCGCCTCCAGGGTGAGTTTAGCGTCGGCGATAATTGGTTCGGCGTTCATCTTGTACGCATCAAAAGAAGCAACATTGATCCCCAGAATTTTGCAGTCGGGGTTTTGGAAAAGCCACTTGGAACAGGTAGTAAAATCCCCCAGCCTGGTTCCAGCGGCAATGATAAGATCCGCCTCCTTTGCGAGTTTGTTCGCCGAAAGCGCGCCGGTATTTCCTATACCGGAAAGATTATATGAATTGTCCCAAAGGATCGTGCCTTTACCGCCCTGGGTCTCGGCAAAAGGAACGTGAAAGGTTTCGCAAAATTTCTCCAGAGCGGGCCCAGCGCATGAATAACGTATGCCGCCGCCGCATATTACCAGAGGCTTCTTCGCCGCCCTGAGCAACGCCGCGGCCCGGCTCAACTGTCCCGCCGTGGGAATGCGCCGTTCAATATGATGTACCCGCCTGGCAAAAAATTCCTCAGGGTAATCATAAGCCTCTCCCTGTACGTCTTGAGGAAGGCTTACGGTAACTGCGCCCGTATCGGCTGGATCCGTGAGTACACGGAAAGCGTTGATGAAGGCTGTCATAAGCTGTTCGGGCCGCTGAACCCTGTCCCAATAGCGGCTTACAGCGCGGAAGGAATCGCTTGCGGTGTTGGTATAATCCGAAGGGATTTCGATCTGTTGCAGTACCGGATCAGGCTGACGGCAGGCAAAAGTATCGGAGGGAAGAAACAGCACCGGCACATGGTTTGCCGTGGCCGTGGCGGCCGCGTTGACCATATTCAGGGCTCCGGGACCGATGGATGAACAGACCGCCATTATTTTCAGACGATTGTTCTGTTTTGCAAAGCCAAGCGCGGCGTGACCCGCTCCCTGCTCGTTTTTTGCCTGATAAAAACGGATCGAAGTATTTCCAGCTGCCAGGGCTTCGCCCAGACCTACAACAACTCCATGGCCGAAAATACCGAACACCCCTTCGACAAATTTTATTTCTTTACCGTCGTATTCAACATACTGGTTATCCATAAAACGCAGGGCGGCCTGACCAACGGTTAGCTTAACAGTCTTTCCCATAGGGTTCTCCTTGTTTATTGCGTCATACGCCATACAGCGCTTTTATTTCGGCTTCCAGATTTTATCCTGGGATTCCATAACCCATTTGTGCTCATCAATAAAAATCGGCGTGTTGGTGGCCGGCCCGTAATGAGCGCCGTCTATGTGCCTGATCAACCAGAGATACCACATGGCATAGCCCGGAGCGCTTACCTGGGGATGCACCTCCCCTTCCCTGATAAGAATTGTGTCCTTGTCCCGAATGATATAGGGAGTATCTCCAATGGCGCACAGGCCGAAACCCTGGGAAGGCAAAAAGCGGTAATGGTATATTTCCGGCTGGGGATGGTGGTGCGGCGGATAACTGGACCACCTACCCGGCATGCTAATTACCTCTCCTATTACCAGGTTGGACTCACTGCGGTTTGTATCGTCAAAAACTGTACGCACAATTCTGGTAGAGGTTTCCAGCATAGTCCCTGCCCCCCGCATCTCACTCGCACATTCTTCCGGCTTAAAAAGCTTTGCATCGAAGCGTTTGGGATTGCCGGTAGCGGCGTAATAAAATTCGGCGCCTTCCTTTCCAGCGACAATGCTAACCCTGCTTCCGGCGGGAACCGAAAGACACCAGGGGGAATAATCAAACAAATCGGGCCGGGAAATATCCGCTTTTTGGGAGCCTGCTCCCGCGTTGTGAACCGTCCAGGTAATACACGCGCTTCCACCGGCAAGCAGCAGGCATTGTTCATCGGTTTCACTTTCCCGCTCCCATTTTCCATCCGGTAAAAGTTTTACCACACCGAAATTCATCAGCATATCCGCCGTGACACCGGATCCGGGAACCAATGGCGTGTAACCATAATTAAAAGGCGGCCTGTGTGTTATCTGCATTAGTACTGCCTTATTGTTTTACTTCTTCGACTTTTACCGGGCGTCCTTCTTTCAAAGATTTACCGGCAGCAAGTGCGGCGTACATATCGGCAAGGCCATCTTCACCTGTTACCGATACAGGCTTGTTGTTCTGTACCGCGTCGATAAAGGCAGCCATTTCGTCAACAAAAGCGCCTTTGTAACGTTCCAGGAAAAAGTAGAGAGGCTTCTCGCCTGTAACCCCGCTCTCGTTGTATAGTTTCACCGTATTAGGAAGATCATTTTCCGCGATGGCCGCGCCTTTGGAGCCGAAAACTTCCACCCGTTGATCATAACCGTACACCGCTTTGCGGGAATTATCGATCACGCCGATGGCGCTGTTTGCGAACCTCAATGTAACAAGGGCGGTATCAACATCGCCGGCCTTGCCTATACCTGGATCGACCAGAACCGCGCCCGCGGCAAAAACTTCGGTGATTTCGCTGCCCGCCTGGAAACGGGCCATGTCAAAATCGTGTATCATCATGTCCAGGAAAATACCACCTGAACCCGCCACATATTCAGGCGACGGCGGAGCGGGATCACGGGAAGTAATTTTAACCAACTGCACCTGGCCGATACCGCCTGCCAGGGTGTGTTCACGAATACGTGCAAAATTATGATCAAAACGGCGGTTAAACCCGATCTGTAGTTTAACTCCAGCTTTTCTCGCGACATCAATTGCGGCTTTTACTTTGGCAACCGCCAGATCAACGGGTTTTTCACAGAATATGTGCTTTCCGGCTTCCGCCGCGGCAATGGTGAGATCCGCGTGAGTATCGGTAGAACTGCAAATAATAACGGCAGAAATAGCCGGATCTTTTAGCAAGTCCTGTGGGTCATTTGAAACAATTCGGGCTCCCAGCTTTTTTGCCCACGCCTCCTGCTCGGAACTGAACTTAATATCAGAAATCCCTTCAAGCTGGGCTTGGGGAATGAAACGGGCGATATTTTCCGCATGGATCTTCCCGATCCGTCCGGCGCCGATAACGCCGATTTTCAGTTTGTCCGGCATAGTACTCTCCTGTGAATATAAATATAGTGATGTTTTTTGTAAACGTTACCACAATATACTCTATACCAAAAAATCAGATTTGTAAAGAAATTTGAGAACAGGCAGGCGCATGTTTTCAGTGAATATATTCAGAAGAAACCGGTCAGATTTATTAATTTATGCCAACAGAAAATTAACATAAAACCTTGACAAAATATAAAAAATGCCAAAAATTTTAAACGTAAGTCAGTTTTCACAGTTAAGGAGGAATGGCGTGAAAAAAAGTATTGTTTTACCTGGAATTATTGTTTTGTGCATAGGTCTTATCGTTGGATGTTCGAAGGGGAGTAAAGAAATAGTCATAAACTACCCTACCTTTCAAACCGGGGTTAATACAGCGGCGCCCGTTGTAAATCAGCTTATCAAAGAGTTTAATGAGCAATACAAGGGAAAATACCGAATCGAAAAAGAAGATGTTCCCGGTGATCAGAACTATTTTGACAAGATAAAAGTACTGTTTGGCGTAGGCGACTTGCCGCCGGTAATTTACGGGGGAGGTTACAATCTTCTTGACCTTGCGGTATCAACAGATACGGCGGTTGATTTAACCCCTTACATAGAAAAAGATCCCGAATGGAAGGCGCTGTTTAGCGAACCCGCTTATACAACGAATATGAGGAACGGGAAGATATACGCTTCCTCCTCCGAAGGCGGCCTCATCGGCTATTTCTACAACAAAGATCTGTTCAGAAGAGCCGGTATTTCAGGCCCCGCCGAGACTTGGGATGAATTCTTTGCCCAATGCGATAAACTAAAAGCCGCGGGCATTGTCCCTCTTTCGATGGATACGGATGAGTCGGCATGGGTTACTACGCTCTGGCTTGGGGCCATGTTGGCAACGACAAATTCTGCGGGCCTTCGTTTAATGCAGACGTTTAATCCCGATAACTACAGCACGCCGGAAATGATCCAATGCGTTACCCGCATTCAGGAAATGTTTATGAAATACACCACTCAGGACGCTGTCGGCGGAAAATATGATAACGCGGCCAATAATTTCCTTTCAGGAGAGACGGCCATGATTGCAAACGGCCCCTGGATGATAGGTGATTTTTCTGACCCAAGTATGACCACTTCTGATTTTGAGTCTAAAGTGGGAGTGGCAATTTACCCGGGCAGTTTCGTATTTGACGCGCCCATTCAGGGATTTATTGTAACCAAGCAGAAGGATCAGTCCCTCGTGGAAGCTTCGGTAGATATGGTTCGATTCTTTACCAGCGCACACGCGCAGCAGATCGCTTTGGAAGTACAAGGTATGATGCCCGCTTCTCCCACTGTGCAGATTACTCCTACCGCCCGGCAAAAGTGGCCCCTGCTTGCCGAATTCGCAGGCCTGGCCGCGGGCGCAAAGTACCGTTCAGATAATATACAGGCGACAATGTATGAAAACCTTTTGGACGTTGTAAGTCAGGAACTTCCCCTACTTGCAACGGGTAGAATCAATGCGGAACAGTTCTGCCGTATTTTGACCGAAGGCGCAGCAAAAAACAAATAAGAGGGTTGTCTTTTGAAAGTCAAGGCAAGATACCTGGTTTTGTTTCTTTTACCGGCGGCATTGCTTTTTTTGTTGATATACGCGGTACCGCTGGTTACTGTTTTTATTACATCATTCACAAACTATCGCCTCGTTAATCGGAATACAGAGTTTATCGGGCTTGCCAATTATATAAGGTTGTTTCAGGATCCCGTCTTTTTTCAGGCAACAGCCAATACTTTTCTCTGGATTGTTCTTCAATGCTCGCTCCATGTAGGAATAGGGGTTTTTATCGCCCTCTTGCTTTATAAAAAGCCCCTGGGCTGGAAATTTGTTCGTACCGCCTACATGGTGCCGAATATCATATCCAACGCTGCCATTGCCATGATATTTTTAAATATTTTTAATCCCCGTTTTGGCATCATTAATTCATTTTTAAGAATGATTGGCAAGGAATCCTTAACCCATAACTGGCTTAGGGAAGTAAGCACCGCTTTTCCCTCAGTTACGGTTACCTGGTTTATTTTTGCCGGATACACAACCACTATAATACTTGCCCATGCGATCACCATCGAAAACGGAATTTTGGAGGCAGCCCGGGTAGATGGGGCCACGAATTTCCAAATTGATACGATGATCATGCTGCCCATGTTGAAAAAAATCATCGGAACAACGGCAATAATGGCGGCTACCTATATGCTTCAAATGTTTGATTTGATTTATATTTGTACTACCGGCGGGCCAGGCAGGATAACCACCAATTTGCCGCTTTTTCTTTACACTGTTTATAAAAACGAAAACAACTATGCCTACGCCAATACTATCGGTGTATTCATAATTATCACTGGCATAGTGGTAATGATTCTATTAAACAAATTGTTTCAGGTAAACAAAAGTGACTACTAGACGCAAAACATTATTAAAAAACAATTTTTACAGTATTATAAAATACTGCTTTTTTCTGCTATGCATTATAGTCGCGCTTTTCCCGATTCTTTGGATCATTATGTCGTCTTTTAAGACCAATGCCGAGATTCTTTCAAACGGAATAGCGTTGCCTACCAATTTTAAATTTGACGGGTATATCAACGCGCTGAAAATTTCACCCATACCCAGCTTTTTCCTTAACAGCATAATTATTACCGGGATAGCAACAATACTGAATGTGTTGTTTTTGGCAATGGCCGCTTATGTATTTGCCCGGTTTACTTTCCGCGGAAAAAACCTTATTTATTTTATTCTTTCTCTTTCGCTTATTTTGCCCATGACAGCCCTTTTGCATCCTGTTTATTCGGTAGTCAGTACGCTGAAATTGGCCAATACAAGGAGCGGGCTAATTCTTGTTTATACGGCGCTTAACCTGCCAATGTCCCTGCTCATTTTGCGGAGTACTTTTCAATCAATACCAAAGGGTCTTGAAGAAGCGGCTTATGTCGATGGCGCGGGTTTTATTCGCATTTTCTTTCAAATCATGATGCCCGTTGCCCAGGGAGGGCTCACCAGCGCGGGGGTTTTATCTTTTTTATTCTGCTGGAATGAGTTTACCTTCGCCCTGATTCTGACCAGTTCGCAAAAGGTGCGGACATTGCCGCTTTCCTTAAGCTATTTTACTTCGCAGTTTAGCTTTAATTATACGGCAATGTTTGCCGCAATCACTATCGCCGTTCTGCCCAGCATCATAGTGTTTGCAATTTTCCAGGAACAAGTTGTAAGCAGCCTTGTTTCAGGCGCTTTAAAGGAATAAAAAAAATGAAAGCAGGAATTATCGGTTTGGGTGAAGTTGCCCAGCTAATGCATATACCGATTTTGAGTGATATGCGGGAAGACTTTACCATCACAGCGATCTCTGATGTCAGCCCCTCGCTTACGGCGCATATTGCTGACAAATACCGGATAAAAGAAACGTTCCTGGATGCCGGTGCGTTGATAGAAAAATCTGGCGTTGATCTTGTTTTTGTGTTTTCACCTGACCAGTATCATTGTCAGTATATCAAACAGGCCCTTGAAGCAGGAAAACATATTTTTGTTGAAAAACCGGCGGCGCTTTTTTCCGGCGAACTTGAGGAACTGATTAAAACAAAAGATAAATACCCCTCCCAGGTTGTAATGGTCGGCTATATGCGCCGTTTCGCCGATAATTTTCTTGCCGCAAAACAATTGCTTACCCAAAGCCCAAAGAAGACTGAATACCTTCGTTTTCGGGACATTATCTGCGAGGGCCCTTTTTTTATCAAACAGACTCGCCCGGTCTTTTATCCAAAAGACGTTCCGTCCTCAATAATTGAAGAAGGAAGAATCCGCCGGACACAGCACCTTGAACAGGCGTTGGGCAAAGGCTCAAGTCCCGCAATGCGGACCGCCTATCAGATGCTGACCGGTCTTGGCTGCCATAGCTTTTCCGCTGTCCGTGAACTGTTCGGGATACCAAAAATCCGTTCTGTAACGGCTTCGCCTGAGGGTGAACAGCTTGTTGTTGTAATGGAATTTGACGGTTTCCTTGGCGTTTATGAGCTTGTAAACAATCAGGATATTGTGCAGTTTGACGCGGCAATTGAAATTTTTCAAAAGACACGCAAGCTTACCGTTAAATACGAAACGCCGTATGTCAGGTATCAACCCATGTCGCTTGAGGTGATAGAATCTTCCCCGTCTGAAACCAGGACAACCTGCCATGGCCCCTCATGGAGAGATCCCTTTTACAATGAACTTTTGGAATTTGTGTCCTGCATCAGGGAAAAACGCGAACCGAAAACGACACTGGAAGACGCGCTTGAAGATCTGCGTTTGTTTGAGCGGATAATTGATGTAATGAAGAGGGCGGAATAAATGGCGGCAAAAATAACAATAGCGACAGCCCCCTGTTCATGGGGCGTTTGGTATGCCGATGGCCGGCCATCAGGCACAAGCTGGCGGGTATTTCTTGACGGCGCCGCAAACGCCGGCTATAAAGCGCTGGAACTGGGGCCGGACGGCTACCTTCCAAAAGACAACAGGGAGCTCATGGCGGAACTGTCATCCCGCAATATGAGCGTATGCGCCGGAACCGCGTGCGTAAAATTGGATCAATACCGAAATTTCAGCGAACTTGAGGCGCAGGTAAAAGGTATCTGTTCACGAATTGCGGATCTTAACGTGCGTTATCTGGTCGTAATGGACGAGTCCGATGTAGGGGACTATAGCGAAAAAAAAGCATCCCTTGATAAGGACGCCTGGCAAATATATTTTACCATGTTGAAAGAGCTAAGGCTCTGGACCAGGGAGCGCTGGAATGTCGAAACGGTGTATCATCCCCATATTAAATCTCTTATCGAAACAGAAAAAGAGATCGTTAATATGCTTGATTTCTGTGACATAAAACTCTGTTTCGATACGGGACATCACGCGTACGTCAACGGAGGATGTGAAAACAGCGATTCTTCTGTTTTTGATTTTATGAGAAAATATTCTTCTCACATAGCGTATATTCATTTCAAAAATGTAGACGGCGCAATTCGTAAAAAAGTCCGCGATGAGAACCTTTCATCCGATACCGCGTTTGATCTTGATGTTATGTGCGATCTTGATAAGGGTATTATTGATTTTACGCGATTAAAGCAACTGTTTGATGAAATTAATTATACGGGAATCGGCGTTATCGAAATGGACATGCCTCACGCTCCAGCCGATGAGGCATTTGAAACGGCAAAACGAAACCTCGTTTTTCTGCGCAGCATAGGGATGATTTCATGAATTTAATTGTATGCAAGGATTATCAGGAAATGTCGCAAAAGGCGGCGGCCATAGCCGCCGAAAGCATTTGCGCGACTGAAGAACAACTTATTAGCTTTCCTGGCGGAGACACACCGCTGGGCATGGTAGAAGCATTTGTCGCTATGGTTAATAACAAGACCGTTGACATTTCCCATACCCGTTATGTGCAGCTTGATGAATGGGTCGGCCTTGGCGAAGATGATAAAGGTTCCTGCGCCCAATTCAACCGGTTAAATTTACTGAACAAATTGCGATATCCGTTTCTTGAGTTTTTTCTAATAAACGGGCTGGCAAATGATATGCAGGAAGAGTGCGCACGGCTTAATGGC
>Ga0268262_10003642_pt1 | contig 16534 bp, 17 predicted proteins | sample TergutNc150P3_FD_190354 | JGI IMG/M metagenome (GOLD analysis project Ga0268262, IMG submission 190354) | Nasutitermes corniger P3 segment gut microbial community from laboratory colony in Florida, USA - Nc150 P3 (SPAdes) (version 2) | ecosystem: Host-associated > Arthropoda: Insects >... | reverse complement strand
CGCGCTGGACTCAAAATCCAGTAGGGGCAACCCTGTGGGGGTTCAATTCCCCCCTCCGGCATAGTTAACCATTTATCTGTAGAGGTCTTATGAAAAAACTCCTGTTCCCTATAATAGCCTTGTGTTTCTCGGTGTCTTTTGCTCAGTTTGAAGAAGACGAATTTGAAGAAAATGAGTGGGCAAATTTTGATTACCAACATGCTGGTTTAACCCAAATCGAATTCCAAAACGTGAAAGAATCTGGGATGAGCAAGGAGAAGCTTTTGCACTTGTTGGAAATAGGAGTTCGCCCGGCAGATTATTTGAAAGAGCCTTGGAAAAGTTTAGGAGTAACGGAAAAAGAGTGGTTGGAAGAGCGCGCTGGCGGAATGGATGACAGCGATATAGACCGCACATATAGCAATAGAAGTGGTGACCAGGGGCTTGCGTATTTATCTTTCTTGGTTCCGTCTTTATATCAATGGTATACTGGTCAAATTGCAAAAAGCATATTCATAGATGCTTTATACGGCTCGGCATGGTTTTCGTTCTTCTATTTAAAAAGTAATAGTGAAGGGGATGAAAAATTATGGACTTATGGGTTAATCTTTGTGGGTGCTGTTCATTTGTTTTCAGGAATAGATGCCCTTATTTCAACATTGTGGGATAGCAATCCCGATGCCCGTAACTTTTCCTTTGGTATTATGCCAACTGGCAAAGATTCCTTTGCTGCTGCCGCTATGTTAAGGTTTTAATTCCTTTTCCAAACTTAAAATTTTCTTATCCCTATCCTTTAGCTTGCGAACTGGCGAACCTACAAATATTCCCCACGATTCAAGACTTTTCGTTACAAGTCCCATTGCTCCAACGCTTGAGCCTTCACCAATTTCAGCGAGTTCCTGCAATTGATAAAAAGATGTAGTCATTTGTAATGTAAATATAGCAAAAAATATTTTAACCCTTGGCGTGAGACTTTTTTTCAACTTTTTTATTCATTTGACCATTTTTTATTTAATTCAAGAAAGCACCTATACCGAGCAAAGCGGTAAAAATCGACGATATAGCTTGTATCCAATCTGTAGTGGAATTCATTTTATACCGTCCTCTTTAGCAAACTTTTAGCTGCCATTGTATTTTTTAGAGTTTGGTCGGAGTTAATGGAAAAGTTGTGTTCTCCGTTATTGGACAAACTTTTGGCAAGATTTGTTTGTTTGACAGTTTGTCTAATGTCTCGACCTTCTGTTATAGCTTTGTTTGGTTCTTGGGACATTTTATCCTCCGCGTTTTAATCTGATTAAATATAGTAAATATTTTTGGAGCTAGACCCTCCGTTAGAGACTCTACAAGTGCTTTACCACACCAAGTTTCTCTTATTCTTTCAAATTATTCAGCAAAATATATATCCATTTCTATATTACACACCAGCCCAATGCAAAATTCCAACGCAGAAAACAACAAGCGCATAGCGAAGAACACGTTGTTCCTCTACTTCCGCAGCATTTTAACCCTTGGCGTGGGGCTTTACACAAGCCGCGAGGTGTTGGTGCAACTGGGTGTTAGCGATTTTGGCATTTACAATGTGGTGGGTATGGTTATTGTGCTGTTTAGTTTTATTCAAAACGCCATGTATAGTGCAACAAGTCGTTTTTTTACTTTTGATTTGGGAAAAAGTGATTTTGAGCAATTGAAAAAGACTTTCAATTTGAGCGTGGTTATTCATATTTTCATTGCCTTGTTCATTTTTATTTTGGGCGAGACTGCTGGCTTGTGGTTTTTGAATACTCAGCTTGTTATACCTGCAGAAAGAATGGAAGCGGCAAATTTCGTGTATCAGTTTACGATTTTTACCGCCTGCGTTGGGATTTTGCAAATGCCATACATGATTGCCATAAATGCCCACGAGAGAATGAAAATTTATGCGTATGCTGGAATTGCAGATGCCGTTTTTAAACTTGCGATTGCAATTTCCTTGGGTTTTGCACCTTTTGATAAGTTGAAATTTTATGCTATTTTGTTGTTTGTGGTTTATTTAGTAATGTGTATTTTTTACCGCTGTTATTGTTTGAAAAATTTTAAGGAGGCACACTTTAAGTGGTTTTGGGACAGAAAAATGTTTCTGGAGAGAATTAGGTTTAGTGGATATGAATTTTTAGGAATGATTTCGCATATTTTGGCAATACAAGGTGGAATTTTTTTGATAAACCGTTTTTACGGAGTTCTGTTAAATGCGGCGAATGGAATTTCCCAGCAAGTGATTGGTGTAACTCAACAATTCACGAACAATTTTTTTTCAGCAGTAAATCCACAAATAACCAAATCTTTAGCAACAGGAGAAATGGATTATTTTTATAAATTGGTAATCCGTTCAAGCAAATTTTGTTTCTTGCTTTCTTTTATGTTTATGGCTCCACTAGCGTTGCAGATGGATTTTGTTTTGAGCGTTTGGTTAAAGATAGTTCCTGATTACGCTGAGATTTTTTGCCAATTGAGTATAGCAAATGTACTTTTAGGGGTTGCTTTTTTGCCTGTTGTACATGGAATAATCTCCTCTGGCAAAAACGAAACATTTCGTAAAGTAGATAGTTTCATGCTTATGCTTATGTTTCCTTTTATGTATTTTAGTTTGCATTTTTCACCTATTGGCCATATATGTTCGCAAATCTTTGTAAATGTTTTCAGGATGGTTTATTGTATGTTAACGTTTCGCAAATTGACAGGTTTTTCAATTCGGAATTTTTTCAACCAATCTTTGCTTAAATGCCTTGCAGTTGGAGCTATTTCCATTATATTGCCGCTTTACATTACTATAAATATGAACGGCTGGCAAGGATTTTTAGCCTGTCTTGTTGCCTTTTTGGTGATGTTTGCATCTAGTACTTTGTTTATAGGGTTGAATAAAAATGAACAGATAAAAGCTATGGATTGGGTGAAGGGGAAATTTCTATCCTAAGATAAATCTTGATATTTCTCTAAAATATCTTTTTTTGCCTCGTACTCTTTTAACAAAATCTCTAATGACGGCTTTGATTTTTTTAAAAATATTTTCCTGATAAAATTATTATCCCTTATTTTCCTCAGTAATCTCTCAAAAATAGACTTAGGCTGTCTCCAAGTACCGGTCACAAGATGAATGGCTACTGGTTTAAATGCAAGTCCAGTATAAGGTGGCTTAAACGCAGATTCAATATATGGGCTTCCAAAAAATACTTCACTTGGATATATAGCCATATCATTTCGCAATTTTTGTAAAACATCTTTATACAAAAAACCGTAATCTTGAGCTATATGAGCGTAGATATGCGGACTTAAAGTCATATCTAAATTGCCGTCAGGCAAAATAAAATGTTTACTTTCATAATATTCCATACAACTTTTTAAAAATGGATGCCCTTGCCTTCCAGCAAATATAGCGGCTTGAAGTGCTATTCCAGGCGTTGCTATTATATTTTTATCTTTTTTTGAACCGTCTGAATTTATTATTTTTGCGGTGCCATATTTCTTAAAATTATTTTCGGAAAATTCCACATTCGTAAAATATTCGTGTTCTAAAAATCTATCAAAACTACTATATAAATATATATCCGAATCCAAATAGATTCCACCTTCAGCATAAACAGCAAATAGCCGGATGTAATCGCTGGCAAATGCCCATTTTTTCATTTGAACCGCTTCTTTCACGTAAGATACAGAATCTATTATATTTTTGCATTTATCCATATCCCATAAAACCATTTCATATTCATAACAATGCCTTTTCCATGACTCTATGCATAATTCAGGCAATTTAGGCAATTTTTCATTACTGAGCCAAATATAATGTATTTTCTTTGGTATTTTTTGCATTATTTGCACTCCAAATTTTTGATTTCTAATGCTTCGCCTTTTCTCTTTAAATCAGTCATGCACAACCCCAACACAATCATTGCCAAATGCCCAGTACGAGCAAGGAAAGTACCTTCGGCAATGCTATTTATGAAAATATAGCCCAATATAATAGTTATCAGTAAATATTCAATATTTATTTCTCTTTTAGTTCTGTCTTGATATATATTTGTTTTTTTAACAATAAAATAAAAGAAATAAAAGAATAAAAAAACTCCTATAATTCCAAATTCCGCTAAAATAGGAAAAAAAGCATCTCCTACATGTATTGGATTATCGGGTGTCAATCCTCTGATTTTATCCATACCTAAGGAATAATAAATGGGAGAATAATATTCCTTGATAGTGTATGGTGAGGCAAAAGATGCAATGCCACTACCAAAAGGCACATAAGTTCTGAATATTTCCGCTGCCCCTAGATATAAAAACAACCTAGATTGAAGATTACCTTCTTCAGCTCCTTCCACAAAATAAGTATTTATTTTAGAATACCCTATTATAACTATAAACAACAATAAAATAATTCCTGTGACAATATTTTTTACACTGAGTTGTAATCTGATTCGCTGAAAAAATAATAATAAAAATACGGAAAGTGCACATATGCCAAAAAATTTGCTTCTGGCAGCAAAAAGTCCAGTGCAGAGAATCAAAAGAAAATAAATAATATGTTTTTTTGATTCTTTATGAATATATAAATATAGCAATGCCAGAATGAATATAGAATTAGAAAGTCCCGTAGTATGAGTATATAATCCATTGCTATTTATAAACGCGCCTTCCTCAAGTACCCACATTGAACCGTTAGCAATACGAACAAATACCTCAATTAAATTACACAGAATGCCAAAAGCAATTGTCAATTTTAATGATTTGCTTTTTCGTACGTCAGGAACAAGTATTACCGTTGTGCAAAAAATTATGAAAGGGGTTATAAGTAGGTTGAAATCCAATAAAATAGCCTTTGGGTCATTTGAGCCTATTAAAAAAGAATATATAAGCATAAAACCAAAATACACAAAAATAAATACCAGCAATTTAAAATAAAGCTTATTTATACTATGTCTCTTTATATAAAGAGTGTAAAGAAATAACAAAACCACCAAAAATTTATAAATAAAATTAAATCCTGGAACAATAGGATATTCTGATATAAAAAATTTACCAAAAATAACTCCGACAATCAAAGTAAAAATCATAAAATAAGAGAAAAATCTATCTTTCTGCTCCATATATACCCTCATTTTTATAATAATTCTCTAATTCTTTCACAACATTTTTAATATCAAAATTTTTAGCAATATTTTCCGAGGACGTGCGATTTTTTGCAAGCAGGTTTATAATTTTTGCCCAATTTATAGGAGATTCATTTAAAGACTTAATTTCCAAATTAAGAGTATTTATTGTCTCCTGCGGAATTCCGTTTTTATTCACCAGGCAATTCAAACCATTGATTCGCGCTTCCAACAAAACTATGCCAAATCCTTCGTAAAAAGACGGAAAGCAAAAAACATCCATTGCATTTAATAATCTATGTACATCTTGTCTCATTCCTAAAAAATGTACCTTAGAAGCAAGCCCAAGATTTTCGACTTTGTTCTGAATTGAAATTAATAACGGGCCTTTACCTACTAATAACAATACCGCATTGTTATGAAGTTTTGCCAATTCGTTAAATATATCTATCAAAAAAGAATGATTTTTAACTTCATCGAATCTGCCTATATGTCCCAAAACAATTTTATTTTCCAAACCCATTTCAGCACGTACTTGAATACGCAAATCTGAGTTGAAAACAAATTTTTCAATATCAATTGCATTGTTTATAACTTTAATACCGGTTGTTTTTTTTCCAAACAGCCATTGTCCGGCAGCAAGAGAGCAAGCAAATTTCGAAATTGAAAGGTTATTCAATTTTGGTCGATAATAATAATGCATCAATCTATGACGTAATTTTGAACCACAAGAATTACTATGGCTATGTACAATCACTTTTTTAATTCCAGATTGAATCGCGGCTTTTGCAATCATATACGGATAATGGCTGGAGCAGAAATGTATATGAACAATATTATAATTATTGTGTTCTTTTAAGAATTCAAATATTTTCCTCTTCGCAGAAAAAAAATCAACCATTTTATTTTTGTTTCTTGGCAAAGAATAAACTGTTCCACCTAAATTTTTAATTTCTTCATCATAATCTCCTTTTTCTGAAACAAGGCATAAAAAATCAAAAACAAAAATATTTCTGTTTATGTTTCTAAAAACATTCATAATGAACGTTTCTTGCCCAGCAATATTCATATTGCCACTTACAATATGTAAAACTCGAATTTTTTCATTCATTTTACTATCCTTGTAACTTTTGACAACTATATATTTCCTCTAACAACTTCTGTATTAGTTGTGGTGCATATTTATTGTTCGCTCTTATCCAAGCATTTTTTCCAAATTCCACTCGCAAATTTTTATCGTTTGCCAATTTTTCTAAAGCTGCCGTCAATTCATTTATATCTCCAGCTTTAAATAAAATTCCCGTTTTGCCATTCTCAATCATTTCTGGCATTCCGCCTGCATAAGTACCAATAATAGGCAAACCAACTCCCATTGCTTCTAAAATACTCATAGGAAAAACTTCTACATAACTCGGCAATACAAAAAAATCATAATCTGGTAAAAGTTTCAAATATTCACTGTGTTCAACCCAACCACGAATATTTATGTTTCTTTTCTCTATCTCCGGTACAATTCCATTTCCAAATAAATCCAAAATTACAGGATATTCAAATTTTGCTTTTTCAAAAGCCTCAATCAAATCAAAAAAACCCTTATTTTTCACGAAGGTTCCACAATAAACAATTTTCACTGGTTCTTGATGATGTGCCAAATCCACAGATTTTTCCATTATCGTTTCGCAGAGATTCGGAATCAAAAAAATTCTGCATTTTAATCTTTCTTTCTTAATGAAATTTTTCATTTGCTCAGTAATGCAAATAACAGCATTAGATATTTTTATTAATGTCCATAATAATATTTTTGTTGATATTCCTTGCGTGTAAAATTTTTGAGTTCCCCCACCGTGTAAATGCACAATAATTTTTTTATCCCTTAATTTTAAACATAATGCGATTATTAATTTTCTCAACATAGAACCGCGGCTTGCTGAATGAAGATGATAGCAAACAATCTCTTTTTGCCTTATGAACAAAACTTTGAAACAAATTGCAAACAAGCAAGGCAACGATTTCAAAAAACCATTTCTATAAGAATTCCAAGCGTTTTCTTTTGGTAAACCAAATAATTTTATATAACCTTGAATAACGGAACCCATTCCACCGTCAAAAACTGGACCTATATGTATTGTTTTTTCTATCACATAAACTCCTTATACGGTATGGACTTCATTAAATTTCCAAGTTGAACACCAAATTCTTCCGGTTCAAATTCCTTGTACCCTGCATTTGGAGTAAAAGTCAATTCACCAAAATATATTTTATCATTTATTGAATAAAAATCAACTCTCACGAAAGGATAATTCTTAGACAACGTTTTTGCTAAAGTTAGCATTTTATCTAAATTGTTCGGTTTATCTATTAATTTAGTTGGATCTGTAAGATGAGGTTTTAGTTGGATAGAAATATAATTCCATTCTGTATCATAAAAATTTAACCTATGATCTATATTGCGGTTGTAATTCACTTGTATAATTTTAGGCTCTCCATTAAAACAAAAAATCTTATAGTCCATTAATTCTATTCCTGATTCATCTACCATATACTTTTCACCGATAATCCTAGGTTTTATGTTTTTATATTGAGGCTCTCTAGTAGGATAATAAAAATTTCGTTTCAAACATTTGTTCAATTTATTTTTTGTTTCTTTTATATTGAATGCAGATTTATTCGTGCATATTATCACGCTACCTGAGTCATGTGTACATTTTAATGCAAATTGATTAGGCAATTCCTCAAAATCAATATCATCAAATCTATCCCAAACACCTATTAATGGTATTAAATATTCTTCCCCTATTGTTTCTGCTATATATTTACGTACTTCATATTTATCTACCAAATGGCTATAATTTTGAAGATTACCATACAATTTTAACCACTGAATTTTTTCATTAAAAGTTTTTGGAGATGATATATCCAGATTTTTTCCTATTTTGAATTTATATTGCATTTTTATAAGAGTTTTATCAGAAATCCAATTTAAAAAACCACTGTCTGCTAAGGCGTAAAATACAGCTCTTAATATTTTTTTGAATATAGCATAAACGCAAGAACTTTTCAGCACATCCGTTCTCCCTCTTCTAGCCACTTATCTATAATATCAACTATCTTGCTTTTGCTATTCTCCAATTTTGCAAATTCTTTATTTTTCGCAATCTCAATATGCTCACTCAGTTTTTCTATATCATAGCAAATTTCCAAATAATTTGAATCACCATATTTTTTTGCAATTTCAAGCTGATGGTCATCCACATGCTCATTGAATTTTTGAAGCCGAGGAACCGTAACAACTATTTTGCCTGCTTTCAAAGCCGTGTTTATCGCCGCTCCGCCAGAATGGCAAACTATCAAAGAGGCTTCACTCACGTACTTTTCAAATTCCGACATTGGTAAATACTGAGAATATCCGTAATTCTGCGGAATATAAGTTGAATAGCCAGTTTGTGCAAAAACTTTGTCTGTTATTTCTTTATTTGCGAGCAATTCATCCATTGCTCTTAACAAACGATTAAACTCAAATTTTTGTGTACCCGTAATCACAAAAATCATAATACGCTACCTACTTGCGCTTTCGGGTAAATTTTCAGCATATTGTTGTATTGAACAATAAACAAGTCCGCAAAAAAGTTGTACGCTATTTTGCCCGTCAAACTAGGGCTGTTTACTCGTGCCAAAGTTTCAAAGAAAGCAATTTTTTTTCCAAACAATTTGCCTATAAACATTGCCGGAACAGTAACAAATGCCCCATCCGCTATTATATGCGTAGGTTTTTCCTTAACCATAATAAAAAAGGTTTTGATGGCTACAATAAATAAAAGAAATAATGAAGCAAATTTTTTGCGATTGAGCATAGGTACGAAATAAATTCGTCCCGTTAAACCTTCCTCCTCGTAATCCTGCTTTTCTGTTATTATAAAACTTGGATATTTGTCTGACAGAGCCTTTAATTGAAGCATTGCCCAATAATGCCCACCGCTTGAAGCACAAAAACATAATTTGATGGGACGTTTTTTCATTCTTCTTGCGTTCCCTCTTGCTCACTTAAATAAATATCATAAAAATGAACCCCTACAAAAGGCTTTAAAAGAAAAAGAGTTTGAGTATTAAGCATTAAATCAAATATAGAAAATTGTATTTTCTTTGTTATGCGCTTATTTTTCACGATTTTGTTTTGTTTTTTTGCCTCTGCAATGGCGGCAAACCCTATTCACAATGGAGACATGGAACTGCTCGACACAACTTGGTATAGCGAGGCAAATTCCAGAATAGAGAAATTTCGCAAGCAGGATTTTAGTTTAAAGGCAAAAGCAAGGGAGAAGGTACGCATAGAATTGGTACAGCATGAGTTCCCTTTTGGTACAGCGCTTGCGCTTAATGTAGAACAAGATAGCGTGGAAAAATGGTATAGGAAAGCTGCGGCAAAATATTTTTGGCACGGGGTTAATGAAAATATGTTCAAATGGCCCGTTTACGAGCCTAATGAAGGAACCATAAGGAGAAATGAGATGCAGGAATATGTAAACTTTGCAAAAGAAAATGGATGGGATTTAAGAGGGCATACTATTATGTGGGGAGCCTGGGGGCGGTCTGGCAAGCATTGGAGTGTACAAGGTTCCTGCAAGGATTGGGAAAAGAATATAAAAATGCGTATAGACAGGGATTTGAAGGAATACAGAGGAAAAATTACAGAATACGATGTTTGGAACGAGCCTATTCACCAGCCTTTTTTCTTTGATAAATGTGGATGGCAAATTATGGACAGTGCTTTTGTTTGGGCACACCGTGCAGACCCCGATGCAAAGCTTTATATAAATGAGTACAACGTTGTTGCCGGCGAAGAGACGGATGTATATTATTCGATTGTGAAAGGAATGCTAGAACGCGGTATTCCCGTGCATGGAATTGGAGTACAGTGCCATTTTGGAATTCGTCCAGTGATTCCGGCTTTGATAAAAGAGAGGCTGGATAAATTAGCTACTCTCGGTTTGCCAATAAAAGTTACAGAATTAGATTTTGGCGAGTATAAACATGGGCTGGAAATGAGCGAAGAGAAGCAAGCAGAACTTTACAAAACATTTGTCACAACTGCATTCAGCCACCCTGCGATTAACGGCATTTTGCTTTGGGGTTTTTGGGACAATCGCCATTGGATTAAAAATGGCGGAATAATAGACGGCAATGGCAGGGCAAAGTCAGCGGCAGATACGCTTTACAATCTGTGGCACAAAACCTGGACTACAAATTTGCAGAGCACGGCGGATAAATCAGGTGAAGTTCGCTTTAGAGGTTTCCCAGGCAAATACAAAATAACCGTTGGAAACAAAGAGGGATTTGTGTATTGCAGAACTGGAAAAAGCGTATGCGATAAATGAAACATACACTTGTCATAATAAAAATCCCCATTATATCGGCATATTCTTGCTCAAACAATGCAAACTCCCCCCTTCCTCAATGGGAATAGTGCAATCCATGCCTATAACTTCCCTATCCAAAAACACGCTTCTAAAGTATTTCAAAGCTAGGGAATCAGCTTCGCAATTATATGTTGGCACAATCAAGCCGCCATTTACGAATATAAAATTCATGTAAGATGCCGGCAAAGTCTCTTTGCCTAATTGTCTTTGCGGCGGGAGAGGCAAAACATCAACTTTTGCCCCCTCATAATTCTCACTTAGCCAATCTTCAATTTCCTTTTGAGCTTGCTCAAAACCCGCAGCCATAACCACGTGGTTTTTAGCAATAAAACGGGCGAGGTTATCTATATGCCCGTCTGTATGGTCGCCATCCAAGCCTTTAGGCAAAATTTTAAGCGATTTAATGCCAAGTGACTTTTGCAAATCTCCCAGCAATTCGCTTTCGCGCTCCTTAGGGTTTCGCTTTTCGCCAAAAAGGCACGGGGCTGTTGTTAGGCAAAGACCATCGCCGTTAAATTCCATTGCTCCACCCTCCAAAATCCAGGGTTCTTTTTTGAGCGGAATTTCCATCAATTCTGCAATTTTCTCCGCCACGGCATTGTCCAAATCCCAAGGCGGGAATTTTTCGCCCCAAGCGTTGAATTCATAACTCAAAGCATTTAGTTTACCATCGCATTTAATAAAAAAAGGACCGTAATCTCTAATCCAAATATCATTATGCGGAATTTTCAAATCATCTAAAATTTTCACAGGCTGAAAGCGGAGAATTGTTTCTGCCAATTTTGAATAAAAAGCATCTATCTGCTCCCAGCGAAATTCCCAATTCTGTTCGTTAATCGGCATGGCTAACCAGATAGCAGCCTGCTTTTCCCATTCGGCAACACAGCGAATTTCGCTCATTGTTCACTCCATGTATTTAGAATATCGTAATACAAATCCGTACGGCGGTCTCTGAAATGAGACCAAATTCTGCGATTCTGCTCAATCTCATTAAAATCTATAACGACATTCATCGCAGCAATTCCTGTTGAAAGCTGTTTTACAATAAAGCCATCCGGTGCACAGATAAAGGAATTTCCCCAAAATGAAAGATTATTCTCTTTACCCGTTCTGTTCGCAGCTAAAACAAAAAGCCTATTGGCTATGGCGTGCCCTCTCATAACGGTTTGCCACGAGTCCAATTGGCGAGCATATATTTTTTTAGGTTCGTGCGAGTCCCAGCCTATTGCCGTTGGATAAATTAGGATGTCTGCGCCTTGCAATGCCAAGATGCGTGCAGCTTCGGGGAACCATTGGTCCCAGCATATCAAAACACCTAGGTTTCCAACGCTTGTCTCAATTGCTTTAAAACCTGTGTCACCGGGGGTGAAATAGTATTTTTCGTAAAAACTCGGGTCATCTGGTATGTGGCTTTTGCGGTAAAAACCTGCAACCGAACCGTCTCGCTCAAAAACAAAAACACTGTTGTGGTAAATTCCCTTTGCTCTTTTTTCAAAAAATGGAAAAACCAGAACACATTTCAAAAACTTGGCAAAATTTTTCCATTCCTCTATAATGGCAGAATCTTTGGAAATCGCATAATCAAAATGTTTTTCATTTTCTTCAACGGGAAAGTAAGGCGTGTGGCAGAGTTCCGGCAGCACTAGCAAATCAAAATGCCCCTTGTTTGCCAAAGCCTGAGCTTTATACCATTCCAAGGTTTTAGCCACGCTTCCCAGCCACTTTCCTTGCAGGGATAGAATTTTGATTCTTTTTTGCACTTTTAGAAGGTAGAAATTTTTATAACGCTTATTTTTCTATTTTCTATATATGTATCTCAAATTTTTGGGTATTCTTGTATCGGTTGTATTGTTTATATTGTTCGCCTGTTCAGACGAAAGTGACAACCCAACTTGGCCCTTTGAAAGAACTATTTCAGAAATATCAATCGCTAAACGTCCTAATTATTATCTCCTAACTTGGCGACATCCAATTGAAAGAGCTGGCCTTCAAAACTATTATATATGGATAGACACAACCGTTGTAAAAAATTACGAACAAAGCGTTTCCCAAGCACAAATAAACCAGGCTTCAATAATTATTCCATATAGCGGCACCGGAGAAGGCGATTCTCTGGAATTGACAACTTTTCTCAATAGTGAATTTTTGAAAAGAGACAGTTTGCATATTGCCATTTGGGCAGGATATTTCGGTATAGAGCAGGGCGTAGTTCAGCATAAATATATTTATTTTGGAGATGATATGCCTCCATCAATAATAAATTTTAGTGATTCCAGTTCTTCAAACGCAATTTGGATAAATTGGATGCGTCCAACCGACCAAAAAAATTTTTATTCTCCGGAAATTATGAACGGACCAATAGCGGGTTACAATGTTACAGTGCAAGCCAAAAATAATAATGAAGATATTAAAAATGCTGGTCTAGAAATCAGCTTGAATGGCATAATAATAAATACAAGCAATATTAATAAATCTCAAAGATTCAGAAAACAAGGGCGCGAAACAGTATTGGAAGACATTGCAAATACAGGATCAAAACTCTTAAGATTTGCCATAATAGATGGAAAAGGATTTGACGTTGACAATCCACAAGCTAACAAATGGCAAATGAAAATCTCCAATCTAATGCCAGAGCGAGACTACCGCATATTAGTGGTCGCATACGATAGCGCAGGCAATGCGTCTGGTTCAGAAGAAATCGAAAATGGCACATACATAAAAACAACAGATGCTATTCCGCCGCTCATAGCAAATAAATTCTGGCTTTATCCAGATACCGGAGACGGGCTTCCTCGCCTTGATTCAAATCGTTTGATATTATTCTGGCCCCGCAGCGTTGACCCTCTAAATAACTATACGCAAATAAAAATAGATTCCATGCTTCATATCCCAGCATCTTGTGCCCCGGGTTCATGTTATAGAGATGTGAAAGGCTATTTGATTGAGCAGAAGGATGGCAATGGCTGGAAAATTATCTCCAATATTGAAAACAGCTATGCTCGCCACAGTTTGCAAAGCAATTCAATGGTAGCAAACGCCAATGGAGATTTTGTAAGCGATACCCTGCGATGGATTTCGCCGGGTGATACCATTATTCTGCGTATGCGAGCAGTGGATAGCTCAGAAGCATATTCAAAATACTGGATAGATACCATTTTCGTTTCAAAAGGCGAACTCTGGCAGCGGAAATGCCCGCTGAATTTTGCTCCGGTAAAAAATAATTCCGATGTTTTTTGCATGGAAAAATTGCAGCACATTTCCAAAGATACATTTGAAATAAACGTTCTGTATAGAGAAGCAAAAGAAAAGTGCGAAATCTCAGGAAATCATTTATGCACTGAAGAGGAATGGGACGACGCCTGCACCAGCAGAGGTTCTCTCTATGGAGTTATAGAAGAGAGCAACGTTGGAATATCTGATTTTTTATTTGCATACTGCGGTGTTGGCACTGGTAATTCGGTTTCCGCAAAAGAGCCGGGAAAAAGGAATAAACTTTGTGCAAGCCCAGATGGTATCAGAGATTTGCCTGGGCAGTTGCAGGAGTGGGTTGTTGGCAAAGACGGTTCACCGTTGCTAAAGGGAAGTAGTTACGCAATTTTTGAAGGGGCTTCAAGGGTAGAACTAGCTCTGTGCAAAAATAAATTTACCCCAACCCGCATAAGGCCAAAATTTGCTATAGATAGTGTTTACCTATATAGGAGCGGTTCCCGCATAGACACATTGCAAGAAAGAGACCCGCTTAGAACTATTTATGCCATTTTGCCACCAAGTTCATTTACAGACACTTTATTAGTCTATAATTTGAAAAGTAAAAATAACGATTTACTCGGTTCTGATTATGTGGATAAAAAGGAATACCGCAGGAGAGGTGGTGATGAGTGGTTGAAAGAGCTTTGGAAAGGTTTAAAATATGAGCCAAAGGAAGAGCGACGAGTCTTGATTTTAGGAACGGAAAGCATAAACGCCACTAATTTCTTTCTAGATCCAACTGTTGGGTTTAGATGTTGCACAGCCAGCAAGTAATTCTAGCTGTTTTCTATATTATGAATATGAAATTCCTCATATTAACCTTCTTTTCCCTATGCCTTTTTGCCTGCATAGACGAATATGTTGATTCCATTGAGATTTATCCGGACGGAAGCGCAGCGTTTTTTGCAAGCATTTACCCTTGCGATTCGAGTTCAAATTATATAGATGACATAAAGGAAACTTACGGTTCCATTGAGGGGATTAAGTTTGATTCCGCATGGTTTTCGCGGAAGGATTCCCTTTACTCATTAAATTTTAAATTGTCCTTTGAAAATTTGCTCTCCTGGCAAGGTAGCAAAATTCTAGAAAAAGATTTAATAGGCTCTATTTCGTTGAAAAAAATAGATTCTTTGGAAAACGCTTATTCTTTTGAGAGAATAATAAACCAAAATGCAGAAAATGAAGATGGCATGGTCGTTCCCGAAGAAATTGTTTCCCCTATTATAAAGGAGCAAATGGAAAATAATGATTCCATTTATTGGGAGCATTTTCTTGTTTTGCCTAATGGAGCAACGCTAATAAATAACAAACCTGCAAATTCAACTATTGTCCAAGACAAAAATCCTTTAATCATCAATTGGAGGTTTCTGGCAAGCGAAACTGTTTCAAAGCGCATATCGCTAAAAGCGGATTTCTATTTACCCGATGCTCACCAAAAAGCAAATATTCAGTGGATTATCGGTGCTATTGGTTGCATTATAATGCTGCTCGCCATAGCCTTATTGATATTCAAGCTAAAAAAATTAGGCACGGTTCTTAAAGAGCTAAAGGACGAGGAAAAAAACTTCAAAGAATAGGTTTATCAAAACCTACGCGAGCTTGAAAATGTACTTGCTCGGGATGTTCCTCGTTAACTCCAAAAATCACCACGTGGTGGCGGGTATTGGGAAAGCGCATTAAGGCAACTCTAGCGTTGTACTCTACCTGCTGCATATAATTCAATTGAATGGAACGAATTCTCCTTTCCCTCAATTCCTCCATGCTTATGGCATCTAAAACCCAGTCCGAGTATCTGCAATTATTCACATGATTGTTTAAATCTATATCGCTATACTTAACATCCTTTACCAAAACCGTTCTGGGCATTCCAACCGGTTCCAAAAGATCTATGGTTTCTGGAAGCGCACTTAATTCTGGATGCATTTCAAAGCGATAAGGTCCCTCTGAAAAGGACTTTGCTTTTCCATCCCTTAAATCTATCAATAGCCACGATGCTGTTGCCTGTATAATGGAATTCCCCTGAACATCGCGGACATCGTAATCTCCCCATGCAACTTTTTCTGGATTAACATTCTTTATCCAGGTGTTTATGAAAATATCTTCACCCCAAAGCGGCAGATGCGCAATCCTCAGCCTGACCCTTGATATCAGCAAGGTGAATTTGTCTTTTTTAATCATGGACAAATAATCAAAGCCTTGGTCTCTCAAATGCGAGAGGGATGTTTCTTGAAAAAATTCGCACAGCCTTGAAATACGCAGGTGCGCAAACGTATCGCAGTCAAAAAAATTAACTGAAAATTTTCGAGGTTTTGTAAGCATAAAACTCCTTGAACTATTTTGAAAGTAGAATTCTATTCATTGCAGAGACAAAAGCTGCCGGGTCTGGCAAAACAGAACCTTCTGCAAGCAAAGATTGCCCGTAAAGCACCGTGGGGTAGGAACCGAGGTCTTCGTTGGCTTCTACTTTTTTGAGCAAATTTTTGCAAATTTCGTGTTCGGGGTTTATCTCCAAAATACGCTTTGTTTTTGGCACTTCCATGCCTTGCAAAGACATCAGTTTTTCCATGTGCGTTCCCATTCCACCGGTTGCCCTAACGAGCATACAAGGGCTGTTTTTAAGGCGGCTGGTAACGCGTACCTCGCTGACATCTTCGCTCAAAACCTTTTGCAGGGTTTCACAGAGTTTTTCATAAGTTTTTTTGTTCTCGTTTTCTGCATTTTCCTCTTCTTTGCTCTTTTCAAATTCCAAATCGCCAAGAGTCAAGTCATGGAATT
>Ga0268262_10003641_pt1 | contig 16539 bp, 17 predicted proteins | sample TergutNc150P3_FD_190354 | JGI IMG/M metagenome (GOLD analysis project Ga0268262, IMG submission 190354) | Nasutitermes corniger P3 segment gut microbial community from laboratory colony in Florida, USA - Nc150 P3 (SPAdes) (version 2) | ecosystem: Host-associated > Arthropoda: Insects >... | reverse complement strand
CGCACTAAGGTTGTTTCCAAAAAAGAAACAATGGTAGACCTATCGTTACGCATATGGCACGCTGTCACCACCACAAACTTGTTCCAACAACTACAAAACACCGCAACAAGTATATTTAGGTAACCACTCTCATGTAACAATCCTGTTAATTTCAAGTGTTTTAGCTAGGTTAGTGTACTAGTATTAAGCGTAAGATGTTCATGGTGACTCTTGATGTTACTATACTTGAAAAAAAAATCCTCTTCTAAAAGTAAGTGCTTTTGCTTGGGTTTTTGCAGGAAGTCTCTTGCCGATTTGTTGCTAAAAACTGTTATTTTTTCATGGTCCTTAAAGTGTTGTCTGTGTAAACTGTTTTGTTTTTTTCCAGTGTTCTTCTAGGGCGTTTAGGGCTTCTTCGAATAGGTAGTTTTTTGGTGTTACATCGACTTTTATGTTGAGTTCTTTTAGTGCTTGTGCGGTGGTTGGGCCTATTGCTACGGTTGTTGTTTTTTCTGTTATTATTTTTTGTATTTGTTGTATTGGTGTTTTTTCGGTGAGCATTTTGAAAATGTTTTTTGCGCTTAGTCCGCTGCCGAAGAGGATTGCGTTTATTTGTCCATTTATTAGGTCGTTGTGGAATTTGTTTTTTAGTTCTTCATTTATTGGTATGTTTGATTCGTATACATGTATTTCTTGTACGTTTGCGCCCATGTTGGCTAGTTGGTTATTTAATGTTGGGGTGGCGCTTGTTGTTCTTGGGATTCTGATATTTTTGCCTTTTATGTCTTTGTCTTTTAGGGCTTCTAGGAGTCCTTCTGAGCTGTATTTTTCTGGGATTAGGTCTACGTGTATGTTGTATGTTTCAAGTTCTTGTGCTGTTCGCGGACCGACACCTATTACAAACGTTTTTGCCAATCCCGTGCGTAGCGTGTCTGTTTGGTTTATGTTTTGGGCTGCTTCGTAGAGGTGTTTGACTCCGTTTGTGCTCATTAGTATAACGTAGTCTACTGTGCCTGTTGTTAGTTCTGTTATGAATTGTTTTACGTGTTCTGTGTTGTTTAGGGGTTTTATTTCTATAGCTGGTATATAGTACGGTATGCCGCCTCTGGCATGTATGAGTTGTCCTGCTTCTTCTGCCTGTCCTGCTGGACGTGTTAAGGCGATGACTTTATTTTTTAAGAGAGAGGCTGTTTGAACCATGCTAGTTTTCTTCCTAAATCTGCTACTTCACCTATTAGGATAATTGAAGGGGGCTTAAAGTTGTCTTTTTTAGCTTTATCAATAATTGTTTCTAATGTTGCAATTACGGTGCGCTGCTGTGGTAATGTTCCTGATTCTATCATGGCAACGGGTTTATCCGGTTTTACTCCGCCTTTTAGCATTTTATTTACAATCCCCTCTAAGGATTCAACACCCATTAAAATTACCATAGTGTCCACGGCGTTGGCAATTTTTACCCAGTCAACAGGTTTTTCCGCTTCCCCAGCGCGATGACCTGTAATTATAGCTACGGAAGCCGCGTAATCTCTATGTGTTAAAGGTATACCTGCATACATAGGCGCTGCAACACTGCTACTAATGCCCGGTATCACTTCGAAAGAGATACCTTCTGCCACTAACGCCTCAACCTCTTCACCACCCCTACCAAAAATAAACGGATCACCCCCCTTCAAACGCACAATAACTCCGCCCTCTTTTGCCTTCTCTACAATTAACTCTGTAATCTTATCCTGCGGCACCTCATGCATCCCTGTCCGCTTACCCACAAATAAACGCTCAGCCGCAACTGGAGCAATATTTAATACCTCATCACTAACCCCTAATCGGTCATAAATAACAATATCTGCAGACTTTAATGTTTCAACTGCTTTAACCGTTAACAATTTAGGATCACCTGGACCTGCACCAATGAGATAAACTTTACCATACACCATACTTTTCACGCCACTCCCTTTCAATATCTTCTGCACCCTGCATTAATAACTCTTCACCAACTCTATAACCTAACTCTTCCGCTTGACAAAGAGCACCTGTTGCGGAGGCACAAATTTTCTTTCGCTCATTAAGAGAATAAATTGAACCATAAACCGTTAACATATCCCCTGATACCTGTCCAACAGCACCAATAGGCACACGACAGCCACCTGCAAGCTTTAAAACTAGACAACGCTCAGCTGTAATCTCCGCACGCGTAACCTTATCTTCAACTGACTGCAAAACATCAATTAAATCTGTGTTACCCTCCTTAGCTACTATAGCAATTGCTCCCTGCCCAGCAGCAGACGGAAAATCCTCCAAAGATAGCCGTTGTGTCATTTGACTTGTTATATTCATCCGCTCAAGCCCCGCTTCCGCAATTACAATACCCGCCAATTCACCACGTTGCACTTTACCCATTCTCGTATCTACATTACCTCGAATTGGTTCAACTTCTAAATCAGACCGTATATACTTAATCTCAGCTAACCGTCTCAAACTACCCGTGCCAACAACCGCTCCCTTAGGCAAATCCTCAAGTTTTATGCCGTTAGAAATAAAAACATCGCAAGGCGAATCACGCTTAGGAACCGCAGCAAGAACGGTACCTGACTGCTGCTCTACTATAGGCACATCTTTTAAGCTATGAACTGCAAAATCAATCTCACCAGATGCAACCTCTTGATCAATCTCTCTCTCAAAGATACCCTTAGCATCAATACTAAAAAGCGGCTTACCATGCTCTCTATCACCTTCAGTCTTAATTACCTTAAGCTTAAAATTAACCTTAGGATGCATCTGCCGAATCTGCTCAAGCGTACGACCAGTCTGCGCTAAAGCAAGCTTACTACCCCTAGTACCAACAGTATACACTACCATCATATCATCTCTCTCTAGACGCCACAGATAAGGCCTTATCAAACGCTTCAATAGTACATTTTATATCTTCAGGTAAATGAGCTGTTGAGGTAAAACATGCCTCAAATTGTGACGGAGGAATAAATACTCCCTGTTTAAGAAGCTCATTAAAATATGCATTAAACATTTTCACATTAGACAATTTCGCACAAGCATAATCCACAACAGCATGGTTAGTGAAAAAAACCTGATACAACGAGGCTATATTATACACCTGCACAGGTAACTTGTAATTCTTCGATAAATCCAATAATGCCACACTTAACTCTCTAGCCGCCTTTTCTAACTGCGGATAAATTTCACTCTTTCTCTTCTCCAAAATACTTAACACCGCATAACCCGCAACAGCAGAAATAGGATTACCACTAAAAGTCCCCGCCTGATAAACCCCACCAACAGGCGATATGTGTTGCATAATCTCTGCTTTACCTCCAAAAGCCGCAACTGGAAAACCGCCACCAAGCACTTTACCCAGAGTCGCCATATCTGGTTTAACATTAAAATACTCCTGAGCACCACCTAACGCAAGACGAAAACCCGTTATAATTTCGTCAAAAATAAGCACCACACCATATTTACTAGTTAACTTACGCAGACTAGATAGGTAATCAGACTTTGGTAATATTAAACCAACATTTGCAAGAACCGGCTCAACGATTACCGCCGCTATATCATTACCCTCACGCTCTAACACCTTCTCAACAGCAGCAACATCATTGTAAGGCAAAACAATAGTGTTCTTTGTAGTATCCTCTGGAACACCTAAAGAGTTAGGCGTACCAAAAGTCGCTGCACCCGAACCCGCTTTAACTAACACATTATCATGCGAACCATGAAAACAGCCTTCAAATTTTATAATCTTTTTACGACCCGTATACCCCCTTGCCACACGTATAGCATGCATTGTAGCCTCTGTCCCCGTATTAACAAGCCGCATCATCTCCATACAGGGAGACACCTTTTTTATCAACTCTGCAAATTTCACTTCCTGCTCAGTAGGAACACCGTAAAGAGAACCCTTCACCAACTGAGCCTTAACAGCTTCTATAACCTCTGGACAAGCATGACCAAACAACATGGCACCATACGCGTTACAGTAGTCAATGTAGACTTTACCATCAACATCATATAGTTTAGAGCCTTTCGCATATTCAACAAAGAACGGATACGGAGAGAACGCACGAACAGGACTATTTACGCCCCCAGGCAAAACACTTTTCGCGCTCTCAAAGAGCACCTGAGATCTACTTTTACTTTCACTCAAATTACTTCAACCAATCTTTTACATTTTTAGTATGATACGTAATTATCAAATCAGCACCTGCACGCTTAATACCCGTCAAAGTCTCCCGCACAATATCTGCCTCATCAACCCAACCATTTAAAGCCGCCGCTTTAACCATAGAGTACTCACCACTCACATTATAGGCAACTATAGGCACATCAAAACTAGCCTTTGCAAGACTTATAATATCCAAATACGCCAACGCAGGCTTAACCATTAACATATCAGCCCCCTCACTTATATCAAGCTCCATCTCACGCAACGCCTCATGAACACTACTACCCTGACTCATCTGATAACTCTGACGATTACCAAACTTTGGCGCAGACTCAGCAGCATCACGAAACGGACCATAAAACGCTGAAGCATACTTGGCAGAATAAGCCAAAATAGGCACCTGCTCAAAACCTGACTCATCTAAAAACTCACGAATCGCAAAAACTTGACCATCCATCATCGCTGAAGGAGCAACTATATCCACACCGGCTTCAACTTGACTTACCGCAGTCTTACCTAACAGCTCCAAAGTATCATCATTTAGAACCTCACAATACTTCTTATCTATGATCCCACAATGACCATGATTTGTATACTCACATAAACAGACATCACCAATTATGACAAGCTCATCCTTAAACCGCGACTTAATCTCCCATGCAGCCTTTTGTACAACACCATTTTTCGCATACGCCCCTGAACCCATTTCATCCTTTTCTGCAGGAATACCAAATAAAAGTACACTTTTCACACCCTGCTCAAGCGCCGCTTTCCCCTCCTCGACAACCTTGTCAAGCGGATAACGGAAATAACCTGGCATAGTCGCTATAGGCACAGGCTCTGATATGGTTTCATCTGCAAAAATTGGATAAATCAAGTTGCTTGGTTGAATTTGAACTTGCTTTAGCATTGTTCGCAATGCTTTCGTCCTGCGAAGTCTTCTCATACGTACATTTGGAAAACTCATTATTCATTAACCTCCTTATTTTGCACAAATTTGAGAGCTAACTCTTTAGCTCCACAAATGTTACCTTCCCTTAAAGCATGTTTAACATCAACATTATTAAGTATCTCTTTTAAAAACCTACTACGCACCCGCTGATCAGAAATGCAGCCTTTAAACACATCCCGCAAATACGCCTGCAATTCTATCTCTAATAAATCCTCCCGCGTCACAAGACCTTCAATTCTCTGCCGCAACTCCTTCGCCATAGCCGGACTCTTACCACCCGTAGATACAGCAATTTTAACATTATCACCAACATGCGCAACAGCAGGAAAAATAAAATCACACAAAGAAGGATCCGACACACTATATACTATACACCCAGCATCCTTCGCAGATACCACAAGTTGCCTATTTAACTCTAAATCATCCGTAACAGCTAACAACATATCCGGCATTGGATTTAACTGCTCAATAAACTTTTTCACATCAACAATTCGCATCTGCTTTAAACTTATCCTGCCCTGCACTGCAATACTCTTTACACCCTCAGAAAACTCGCTACTAACAATAGTTATCTCTGCAGTGCTACCCAAAAAATTCTGAAGTTTACGATAACCCTCAGCCCCCCCACCTACTACAACAACCTTTTTCTCATTAACATTAAAATCTATAAACAATGCTGCTCCTACTCCACCCTGCTAGAAAAGTTACTTGGATAATTAATTAAAAGTTTTTTAAATTTCTCAACAAACGCAGCATAATCCACACTATTCTGACTGGGCGCTTTCGCCAACTTTACTAGTCGCTCAAGGTCTATGTAACGCTCAGCAACATCTAAAGCTTGAACACCAAAATCATTATAACAAATTTCAACCTCAGGAATCATACCACGCCGCTCAAACCTCATATTAGGCACAACACCTAAAAGCCGAACACCCACATTCTCCAATGCCTGCCTTATAACCAAATTATCCTCCTCTGTAAGATAACTAGTACTCATCTTGTTAAGAATCACACCTACAGGATTAACCCCCAACAACCGTAACGTATTAACATAATTTAAAACATTAACTAAACCACCCTCAACACCTTCCTTATCACAGGTAACAATCACAATAACAGACGCCCCCAAAGAAGCCGCAACCTCCAAAGTCGACGCAGGACGAGAAATTTTGCCATTCAACAACCCCGTAAAAGCACTCATAGCACCCTCAACAAAAAGAAAATCATGCACACCACACGCCTGCGAAATAGCCTCCTGCATAGACAACCAACCACTCTCACCAATTTTAATTGACGCAAAACTCTGCATAGACCCCTTAACTAAATAAAGCGCTGGCACAGAATCACGCACATCCCCACCAATCTTAATCAACCCAACATTGTACCCCCTCCTCTTCAACGCCCCCGCCATACCCGTAACCAGAAAAGTCTTACCAGAACCACTACCTAAAGCAGTAACCAACACCATAACAGGTGACTTCTTAACTGCAACAGATGTTGGGTAAATGTTAGTATTAATCCCTATCTCACCTTTTATCCCAGAAACCAGCTTAGCGTTAACCTTCCTAATCTCCTCAAGCTCCACCTGATTTACATCCAACGCCTCCATGAGACTCTCTATAAGTATAGGATTCCTATCAAGCAATGCATGCACAAAAACACCTACAACATTACCCTCTCTATTAGCAACACCCGAAACCAAATCCTGAGGCATTTTCCGATAATTCACACGCTGAACATGAGAAACAAGCACACTTCTTGAGTCACCCTGCAAAATAACCTTACCATACGTATGACAATGAAACCCTAAAACTTCCTTATCAATAATATCACTAAGAAAACTCTTACCAACAACATGAGCATTAACCTGATCAGTACAAACAAGCGGCTGAACTTCAACATCAATCAAACCCAACCCCTCCCTTACAATCGGAACAGTAGACAACCGCCCAACATCAGTTCGCTTCGCAAGCACCTGCAAACCCGAACAAATACCTAAAATAAACTTTCCCGCATCAGCCATCTTTAATATTTCCCGCGAAACAACCGGGTTAACACTTTGAGACTCAATTAAACTACCGCCTGGAATAATCATCATATCTAAGATATCACTGGCAGGTTTTCCATCTACTTGCCCATCTTTACCTACCAAGTCAGTTGGTAAGTTCCCAAAGTCTTCAAAGCACGGTAAAGCACCGGGAAGATATACTAAACCTATTCTTCGTCGAATTGGCACAAAAGCTCTCCAGCGTTAATTTACGGAAGGCTTATATTTAAAGTCGCATGGTTTATCCATCCATGCATTCCTCTACGAAGACAGAGTACGTAGTCAATGTACGTATCACTCATAAAACTGCACGCGTTCCCCTAATGGAAGCGGTAGTATTCAAAGACAAAGAACAAGCGCTAGCTGAATTACACACTATGGAAAACGTTACGGAATGCCTAATTCTACAAACTTGCAACCGTATTGAATTATACATTGTAAGTGAAGAAGGCGAAAAAACATCAAAAATCATCAAACAATATTTGGCAAGCCGTGCATCGCTTCATTACGAAGAAGTCTTCGAGGCAATAGAAATAGCCCTTAATCATGATGCATATAGACATCTGCTGAAAATAACTGCAGGTTTAGAATCAATGATTATTGGTGAAGAGCAGATTCTTAATCAAGTTTGGGATGCATATTTAGAGGCTGAGAAAGCCAAATGTACGGGTTCAATTCTTAAACATTTGTTTAATCGCGCAATGACTGTTGGGCATCGGATTAGGGATGTTACGGGTATTAATAAGGGGGCTGTTTCGGTTGGTTCAGCAGCAGTGGCATTAGCAGCTAATTTACTGAATAATTTAGATGATAAAAAAATTCTTGTTATGGGTGCTGGTGAAATTGGTACTCTAGTTGCTAAGGCTTTGGCTAGGCGTTGTTTGAGTCCTATTTTTATTGCTAATCGTACTTATGCTCGTGCGGTTACGTTGGCTGAGGATTTGTCGGGGAGGGCTGTGAATTTTGACAAGTTTCCTGAGATTCTTGTGGATGCGGATGTGGTTATTTGTGCTACGTCTGCGCCGCATATTTTGTTGTCTAAGGATATTGTTTCTTGTAGTATGCGGCAGCGTGTTAATAGAGCTGGTTTGATTATTATTGATCTTTCTAATCCTCGTAATGTTGAGAAGGCTGTTGAGGCTGTTTTAGGTGTGAGGCTTTATTCTATTGATGATTTGCAGCTTATTGCTGAGAAGAATTTGGCTGAGCGTCAGAAGTGTGTTGATATTGCGTGTCGTATGATTGATGATGAGTTAGTTATTCTTGATGATGATTTGAAAAAGCTCTCTGTGCGGTTGATTATTTCTTCGCTTTTGTCTAATGCTGAGCAGATAAGGCAGGTTGAGTTGGCTAAGGCTATTGATATGTTAGGTGAGGATGTTGATGATAGGAAGCGTAAGGTTATTGATGATTTGACGAGTGTTCTTCTTAAGCAAACGTTTTTACCTGTTATTGAGAATTTACGTGTAGCGGCTAGTAATGATGATAGGGAATTGATAGGTATTGCTATAAAATTGTTTGATAAATTGGGAAAGACTGGGGCTGATGTTAAAAATGTTTGATAATGTTGGTTTAATTTTGATTGGGCATGGTAGTAAATTGCCTCATAATCGTGCGAATCTTGAAAATATAGCTTCTATGATTCGTAGTCATGGTAAATTCAAAGTGGTTGATATCGCATTTATGGTGCGTGATACTCCGACTGTTAATGAGGCTGTTGATATAGTTGTTAAGCAGGGTGTATCGAAAATTGTGTTAATTCCCGCTTTTCTTGCGGCGGGTGTTCATACTACTGAGGATATTCCTGGCCTTATTGGTGTAAAGGAGAGAGAGTCTATGTTGAGGGCTAAGGGTGTTGAGTTGTTGTATGGTGAGCCGATAGGTAGTGATGAGCGTGTTGCTGATATTTTAGAGGAAAAAGCTTTCAAGGCTTTAGGTTTTGAGGTAAAGAAAGATGGCGAAATTTTGGATGCTTACTCTGTTTTTGTGTCAGGTAAGATAGTAGATAAAAGTATGATGCTTATTCGTCAGGCTATCGGTGATGACTTAGCAAAACTGCCTAAGGATAAAATTCCTATAGTTGAGCGTGTTGTTCATACAACTGCTGATCCAGAGTTTGCTAAGCTTTTAGCAATTAGCGATGATGCCGTTAACGCTGGTGTAGCGGCTATTAAGGCTGGGGCAAAGGTTGTAACTGATGTTAAAATGGTAAAGGCAGGGATAAATGCTGCACGGCTAAAAAAGTTTGGTAGTACCATTTATACCTATATGAATGATGAGCGTGCTATGGCTCTTGCTAAGCAGGAAGGGTTAACTCGTTCTGCGGCTGCTATGCGTTTAGCTATTAAAGACGGTTTAGATGGCGCAATTATTCTCATAGGTAACGCTCCAACGGTCGTGTTTGAGTTAGCTGAGCAAATTGAGGCCGGTAAAGTGAGGCCTGCTTTAATAGTTGCTGTTCCCGTTGGTTTTGTAGGAGCAGCGGAGTCTAAGGAAGTTGTTGAAAAACTCTCTATTCCATATGTGGTAACTCGTGGTAGAAGAGGTGGCAGTACCATTGCTGTTGCCATTTTCAATGCTCTGCTTACGCTTGCTGAGGGTAAGCTTTACGGTTAAAGGGTGACTAAAATGGTCAGGTTCTTAAAGTATGGTATAACAACCGGTGCTTCTGCTGCGGCTGCGGCTAAGGCTGCAGTAATAGCTGCTCTTAAGGAGCCGGTGGACTATGTAGTTATTCCTACGCCTATTGGTTTGCGTTTTGAGGTTGCTGTAAAGTCTAGTAGACGGCTTTCTGAGGGTTCTGGGGAGGCTGTTGTTGTTAAGGATGCTGGGCAGGATATAGATGCTACGGATAAAATGGAGATTGTAGCGTCTGTTAAAATTGTTGATGGCGAAAGTATTGTTGTTAATAGTGGTGTGGGCGTGGGTGTGGTTACTAAGCATGGTTTGCAGGTTCCTGTTGGTGAGGGCGCTATTAATCCTGTTCCGAAAATGATGATAATTAACGCTGTAAAAGAGGTTCTTCCTAACGGTAAGGGTGTGGAGATAGTTATCAGTGCGCCTGATGGGATAAATATTGCAAAGAAGACAACGAATGCAAAATTGGGTGTTAAGGGTGGCATTTCTATCCTTGGGACAACTGGTGTTGTAAAGCCCTTGTCTCTTGAGGCGTGCCGGCGTTCTCTGGTGCCGCAAATTGACGTTGCTCTCGCTCATGGTTATAAGCGACTAGTTTTCGTTCCCGGTAACATAGGTGAAAAGATTGCCCGAGAAGTTTTCCATGTTCCTGAAGACGCTATCGTTCAAACAGGTGACTTTGTAGGTTACATGTTAGATAAAGCTGTTGAGAGAAATGTTGAAGAAATAATATTTATTGGTCATTCTGGCAAAATAGTAAAGCTAGCTGCAAACATTTTCAACACGCATCATAAAGTTGGTGATGCACGCAATGAAGTCATAGCATCATATGCAGGCGCAGTTGGAGCCTCTTCTCAAATAGTTAATCAGCTATTACTAGCTAACACATCTGATGAGGCATCAAAAATTCTGTTACCCACAGGGTTTTTGGAGAAAACATATGATAGAATCGCTATGCGTGTTAATCAACGTGTAAGTGATAGAGTGGATAATAAACTGAAAATAAGCATAGTCATCGTTGCTATGGACGGCAAAGTTTTAGGTATGGACAATAACGCTAAGGAGAACAAACCGTGGTTAAACTTAACATAATAGGCATTGGACCCGGCAGTGCAGAATACATTACTCCCCTCGCCAATAGACTAGTTTTGGAAGCCCAAATAATAATAGGTGCCCAACGCAGCCTTGACCTATTTAGCCACAACCGCATATCTGGCGAGTTACATGTATTAACAGCTAATAATCTTTCTGACCTGCTAAAATACGCTGTTAACTCAGCTAAGGAAGGTAAAAACGTTGTTATATTATCCACAGGTGATCCAGGTTTTTCAGGCTTACTAAAATCCGTTTTAAATACCAAACTTTTAACGCCTGACGAAGTCAATATAATACCCGGTGTAAGCGCCGTTCAAATATGTGCTGCTAAACTTGGCCTATGCTGGGATGAAATGTGCTTGTTTACTTTTCACCAAGGTAATGTAAATGATACAAGAAAAACTGAGTTAACAACTTGCCTAAGAGCCAGTAGAGACGTGCTACTTTTTCCTGATGCGAAGAGTTTTCTGCCAAAAAATATTGCTCTTTATCTTATAAACTCTGGATTTAACCCAAACACTCCTGTATTTATATGTGAAAATTTGACTTTAAGTAATGAACGTGTTGTTAAGAGTAATTTAGCTGATGTTTCAACAGCTGATTTTGCCTCTCTATGTGTAATGGTTATCAAAGCGAAACGTGAGGATGAATGATGTATAATGGTAAATATTTGGAATTATAAAACCCCTGGCGTACCTGATGAACACTTTTTTGTAGATGAAAACGTGCCAGGTCCAACTAAAGAGGAAGTACGTGTTTTAACAATCTCCAAAAGCCGCTTAAATGAAGGCGATGTCGTTATTGATGTTGGCTGCGGTACTGGCGGTTTAACTGTTGAAGCGGCCATGCAAGTTGGTAGCAATGGAAAAGTTTATGCTCTTGACGATGACGCCGTCGCGGTGGCTTTAACTCAACGTAATGTTGAAAAATTTGGTGTTAACGATAGAGTTATTGTTAAGCTAGGAGTTGCTCCTATAGGTTTGTCTGATTTTCCTCTGGCAGATGCTATATTAGTTGGGGGAACTGCTGATTTGAGAGCGATTCTCTGTGCTGTTAATGCAAAGCTTAGATCAGGTGGACGTGTTGTTGTTAATGCTATTCTTTTAGAAACTGCTGTTGTGGCGGTTGATGAGCTTAGATGTTTGGGTTTTGAAAATATTGATGTTACGCATGTTTCTGTATCTAAGGGAAAGCAGATTAAAAGTGGTACTATGATGTTAGCAAGAAATCCTATTACCATAGTTTCAGCGGTAAAAAGTTTAGGTGACATATAATTTGACAGGTAAATTTATTGGAATTGGTGTGGGTCCCGGTGATCCTGAGTTAATTACCCTTAAAGCAGTAAAAGCTCTACAAGCAGCTGATATAATCTGTATCCCAAAAGCTGATGTTGATAAGCCTAGTCTTGCAGTAACCATGATACAGCCTGTTCTTAATGCTCGAGCTGTTAAGCCTGAAATGCTTGAACTCATTTTTCCTATGACTAAAGATGACCTTGCTAATCAGGAGCTTTGGAATAAAAACGCAGACATCATAGCTCAAAGAGTAAATAGTGGTAAAATAGTGGTTTTTATAACTCTTGGAGATCCCATGTTTTATAGCACATTTATTTACCTCTATCAAAGCCTACAAAATAGGCATCCCCATATAACGCTTGAAATTATTCCCGGCATTAGCGCTTTTAACGCGTGTGCAACAAGTGCAAAGCTTCCTATAGCTGAAAAAGATGAACTTGTAACAGTTATCCCTTCAGATCTTAATGAAAAACTAGTTGAAGAAGCCGCTAAATATTCTGAAAATCTTGTTTTCATAAAATGCGCTTACCGCCTAAAAGAGCTAATTCCCGCATTAAAGCGATCAGGATTTACCGAAAATAGCACTATAGCCATAGTCCGCCGTTGCAGCATGCCAAACCAAACAGTCTCTATAGGCAAACTCTGCGATGCGGCAAATTGGACTATTAGTGAGGATTACTTTACAATAGCTATTGTTAAAAAACAATGCTTCACAAACAATAACAACAACAAAGGGGAGGTATGTGAGTGAATAAAGTTGTAATAATTGGAGCCGGTTCAGGGGATCCTGAATTAATAACTTTAAAAGGTAAACGCTATCTTGAACAAGCTGACATTGTTGTCTACACAGGGTCTCTTTTAAATCCAGAATACTTAAAATATGCTAAACCAACTGCGCAGCTCTATGATAGCGCAAAAATGGGTCTACCTGAAATGCTAAAAGTTATAGTTGACGGCATTAGAGCAGATAAACATGTGGTGCGTCTTCATGATGGTGACCCAAGTTTTTACGGTGCAATTCAAGAATTAATGACTGGTCTTGACAAAGAGGGTATAGAGTATTTTCGTATTCCCGGCATTAGCTGCTTACTTGGCGGCGCAGCAGCGTTGAATAGAGAATTAACCCTGCCTAATATCTCACAAACAGTTATAATCACCCGTCCTGAAGGCAGAACACCTGTTCCTGAAGCTGAAAGCATAAGCAAACTAGCTCAGCATCAGGCAACTATGGTAATTTTCCTCGGAACACCACATATCGCAAAAGTTATGGTTGAACTGCAAAAAGGCGGCTACCCAAAAGATACACCGGTATCTGTTGTGTATAAAGCAACGTGGCCTGAGCAAAAAATTGTTAAGGGCACTATTGTCGATATTGTAGAAAAAATAAGAGCTGAGGGAATTACTGAGACCGCCTTGATTTTTGTAGGCAAAGTCTTAGATCCAAAAGCCTATGACCTATCCAAATTGTATGATCCAACATTTACCACAGGCTTTCGTAAAGGTGCAGACACTTAATGTTCCCTAAGGGTGTAGCCGTTATTGCTATAACACGGCATGGAGTAGAAACAGCCTTAAACATAGAGCGCGCTCTTGCAGCTGAGGGTTTAACAGTTTCTGTTTATGCTCCTAAAAAACACATCCAACCCGGAGCATATCCGTTAGAGGGAAAATTTAGCGATTTTATAAAAGAAAATTATGATAAATTGGACGCTATAGTCGCAGTTATGGCAACAGGTATTATAATTCGCACAGTTGCCCCGTTTATTGAAAGCAAATTCTCGGATCCCGCCATAATAGGCGTGGATACCACTGGAAAGTTTGTCATAAGTCTCCTCTCTGGACATTATGGCGGAGCTAATGATTTAACTAAAATAATCTCTAAAGGTATAGGGGCAACTCCCGTTATTACCACCGCGTCTGATTCTATGGGAAAACAAGGCGTTGACGAACTCGCCAAAGCGTTACGCTTAACTATTGAAAACCCTAAAAGCCTAACACCCGTTAACGCCGCCATTGTCAATGACGAATCCATTGTACTCGTTCTAGTAGGCGACGTAAAAATTCCTACGGAATTGGTTAATGGTTTTGAAATTAAGCACGCCGACAACTGTGCGGAAGCAATGAAAATCGTTAACAGCTATGATGCCGGTGCCATTGTAACTAGAGAGCAAATGATAACTATTACCTGTAATAAACCCCTTACAATTCTTAGAGCAAAAAGCATTGTTGTAGGCTTAGGATGCCGTAAGAACTCAACATGTGAGCATTTAGTTACAGCTATAGAGTCTGCCCTGAAAACAGTTGGCTTACCTGCAAGGCGAATTGACCGGTTTGCAAGTGTAGACATTAAGTGTGACTCTGCAGCAATGCATAATGCCGCTAAAATATTTAATACACCCCTTGAATTTTTAAGTATCGAAACATTACATAGTCTAAGTCACCCAGATTTATCACCAGACTCAAAACTGGTCCAAGAAAAAATAGGTGTCGGAGGAGTTTGCGAACGAGCAGCATTAATAATAGCAGGAAAGAATTCAAAATTGATACTCAAAAAAACAATGTTAAACGGAACAACCATAGCAATAGCCGAGGGCAACTAAGCGTAGTCGGCATAGGTCCCGGCAGCCTTGACCATATAACCCCAAAAGTACGCGCCACTCTCGAAGAAGCCGACGTACTAATTGGCTATGGTACATATATAAAACTAGTTCAAAACCTAATCCGAAAAGACGCTGAAATAATCTCAGGAACCATGGGCAAAGAAGTAGAAAGAGCAAAAATCGCCGTTATGAAAGCCAATGAGAATAATAAAGTTGTCATGGTTAGCAGCGGAGACCCAGGCGTTTACGGCATGGCAGGCATAGTATTAGAAATTGCTGCACAAGAAAAAACAGGCATCCCTATAGAAATCCTCCCAGGTATAACAGCCGCCTCAGCAGCCTCAGCACTTCTTGGTGCACCATTAATTAGCGATTTCGCAGTAATTAGCCTAAGTGACCTCTTAACTCCGCTAGAAAAAATAGAGAAAAGACTAGAATTAGCCTCCCAAGCTGACATGTCCATTGTACTATACAACCCCAAAAGCCAAGACCGCATTGAACCTCTAACAAGAGCATATGAAATCATGATGAAATACATAAACCCAGACACGCCCATCGGTATCGTAAGACAAGCGGGACGAGAAGGACAAACAGCAAAAATTACAACACTAAAAAACCTGCTAAACGAAGAAATAGACATGGTAACAACAATAGTCATAGGCAACTCTGCAACTAAAACTGTTAACGAAAAAATGATAACCGCAAGAGGATACAACATTACAAATTAAAAACAGCCAACAATTGAACACAAATTTACCTTTTTATTGGAAAGTTGTTAATGTATCGTAATATTACGTAAATAACTTTTTTTTGAAGAGTTCATTATGAACTAACCGAAATTGTAAACGCGATAGATAGGTGTATTTATAAAGTCTATAACTATAGTAAGGTGTATACAATAATATATGGGGGGACATGTTTGTCACAAGTTAAAGCAACTATAAGTATAGAAAACGTTGTAGCCTCTGCAACGATAAACCAAAAAGTTGATCTTAACTCCATTTTGAAAGGCTGTTCCCCTGAGGATACTGCTAAAAAAATTTCTGGCATGAATTCTCGCTTAAAGCAAAAAAAACCTCAAACACCTATACGACAATCAGTGGAGCCTCAGAATTATCATGTAAAATATGAACCTGAAAAATTTCCTGGCTTAATTTTTCGTTTGAAACGCCCTAAGACTACAACTTTGATTTTTAATTCTGGAAAAATGGTCTGCACTGGTGCTAAGTCTATAAAGGAAGCACGGCGTGCAGTTATGAATGTTATTAAGGAATTAAAGAAGAGCGGTATAATTATTATAAGTAAACCAGAGTTTAAAATTCAAAATATAGTTGCCTCTGGAAATTTAGGCGGCATGGCTGATCTTGAAAAAGCCGCTGACATGTTAAAGAAGAATACTATGTATGAGCCTGAACAGTTCCCCGGTCTGATTTACCGTATGGAATCACCTAAAGTGGTCATTTTATTATTCGCAAGCGGTAAACTGGTTTGCACAGGCGCTAAAAACGAAGAAGACGTTTATGCCGCCGTAGACAAGCTACACGAATTGTTTGAACAAACAAATTTTATTGATTATGAATAAAATAAGCCCAAAAATCCGTATGTATTGCGAATTTTTCATTAGACCGGATTTGGGACAATATTATTTGTGTCAGGTTTTTCTTGCGTTTATGTTCTCTAAGTAGTTTAGGTAGCATAGGCGTTTGATGTTTAGGTTGTAAGCGCGTGTGAAGGCTTCTTGTTCTTTATGTTCATCA
>Ga0268262_10003640_pt1 | contig 16540 bp, 12 predicted proteins | sample TergutNc150P3_FD_190354 | JGI IMG/M metagenome (GOLD analysis project Ga0268262, IMG submission 190354) | Nasutitermes corniger P3 segment gut microbial community from laboratory colony in Florida, USA - Nc150 P3 (SPAdes) (version 2) | ecosystem: Host-associated > Arthropoda: Insects >... | reverse complement strand
CGCGCGGCAAATTTTAAAAGCAATATCCATTGCTTTTTTCTTCATGTGATAATTTTTGGATATATTTCCCCAGTTCTGCGTATAATCATTATCACTCATAATAGTATACCTTCCTGGAAATCAATGTAATCGCAATTCCTATAATTATCATAACAGAAAGAAAATAAATCCACGCCATGGCGGTTCCAAACCCGAATTGCATCTGCCGGATCATGGCCAAATTTATTTTTGTCATTACGCGGTTATCTGTCCGCAGGAAATAATCTACAACACTGTAAACAATATTTACAAGAATCAATGAACTTACCATTGGGAATGTAATTTTCCAGAAACATTCCCAGCTTGTAGCGCCTTCTATTTTTGCTGCTTCAAACATACTTACCGGAATTGTCTGAAGGGCGGAAAGGAAGATAATTATCTGGATGCCGGAAGCCATCGCGATATCATAAATTTGATTTATAATCTGGAAAATATATCCCATAAAATCGCTTGCGGCTCCCTCGGTAACAAGAATATCCTCTAACACGCCTGTTACCGACGATTTCATCAGGTTTCCTTCTTTTATAATTTCCGACATGCTGTTTAACAGAGAATTGTTTGTCTCAAGCCCAATCATTATGCCGGAAGAAAGAATTACAGGTAAAAAGAAAATTGCGCGCACAAAACCTCTGGCTTTAAATTCCTGATTCAGGATAAGAGCGACAAACAAACTGAAAATAATAATCGCCGGAACTATCAGGAGCATGCGTCCGATTTCTTCGGTAACAAATCTGTTAAATTCGGGATCTACCGCGACAACGCGCCTTATATTTTCTATTCCGATATATTCCATGGCAAACCCGTGCTTAGCGGTATCAATTTTAACACTGCTGAATACCATAGTCAGCGATTCAATAATCGGGAAAAACATAAACGCAAGAAAACCGATTATGAAGGGAAGTAAAAACAAATATCCGGTAATCGCGTTCTTGCCCTCAAGCGTCAATGAATATTTATTCTTTCTCTTAATAAAATACATTATTCTCACCTTCCAATTATTTTATAGCTGTCAGCCTTGATATTCACGCCATTGTAACTTGCGTCAAAGTCGCTTGAATTTACAAGAACCTTAGTACCGTCCTGGTATTCCGTAATTGTTACATTTGGCGATAAAATCACATGGTTTACAATCTTCTGATTATACAGATCCCCAAAATCGGCGGTAAATTTTTTGTACAAAGCATCCGCATCTCCCGCCCATTTATCATATTCATTTGCGTAAAATTGCCTGAACTTTGTTTCCTGCAATTCGGCGGTTTCTTCTTTCATAAAGCTAAAGTACAACCCTGCCCCGCTTTCCACTGATTTTAATAAGTTCTTTGTGTAATCCTCGGCAAGGTTTATCGCCCTGCCTGTATATGGCACAATGCCGTGCAAAACAATCGGCAAGAACGGAACAGAAGTATCTGTTATTCCAAAACTCTGATCATCAATAATCATGTCGGTAATTAAATCCGCCCATGGCGCGGCATAGACAAACCCGGTATTAATAATGACCTCTTTTCCTGATTGTTTTAACTGTTCAAGTTTTTCCTGACGCATCAACATAGAGGCCTCGCGGCTTACATGCCGTTTCTCACGATAATCACCGGCAAGCTTTGAACCTAAGTTTCTGAACGCAATATTCTTTATTCCAAGAGCCGAAGCTTTCCTGAAAAATCTGTCAATCATCCTCATCATGCTTGAAGGACGGGCAATGTAGCTTAATTTACCCCACAGCTTGCGTTCGCCAAACCAGACAAAACTGAATGGATATTTCTGTATTCTTTCGCGGTTCACATAACGCGCGGCATCGCGGTAAATGTTAAACCCGCTGAAAGCTTTTACATCCTTCATGTAAAAAAAGTCTACTTCGGGATAAAGCTTAAAATTATTTTTTTGGACGGCGGATACTATGCCATGAAAATTTTTCCTGTTTCCAAGCTGCTTAATTAATTTAATCTTTGTGGGAACAGAATGATCAACGCTCCTGTTAAACCAGCCGTTAAGCTTAATTTTCAGATTCTTCCATCCATAATTGCCAAAATCGTTAATCATGGATTCCATTTCGCCGTAAGAAGTAAGTTTTAACGGCAAATCGAAAGGAAGCCCAAGGCGGTGCTGCGTCTTGTTTACAGCGCCGATTAACTCGACAGCAATGGGAACGCCGCTTTGCGCGGAAGGCTTTTGGGCAAAAACGGGATATTTTTTCATTAACCATGAACGGTACTCTTCCGCCATGCCCATATAACCCGGTTTTTCGCACAAGGTATAACGTAATGTGATATTTTCCCCCGCGGGCAAGGTTGATTCATAAAGATATACATCGCGCTCGTTACGGCCTGTAATATCCATTTTCGCGCCGTGAACCATATCGAATAACGGATATACCCTGTTCCATGAAGCGTTCCGCCCCGATACGTCGGCGCGTATGCTGGCATAAGCCGAACCTTCTTCGATGACACATAACATAGCGTTTCCGTTTTTATGAATGCCAAAAGCCGGAAACAGCGCTTTGTTGTCGTTAATTATGGCATCGCGCGGCATCGCTTCGTCCCATCCGTAAATCCTTATACTGTAGGGAAGCTGACTCTGCTTTTTGTTGTTAAAGTTAATAAGCGCTCCGCTGGAGTCAGGTACAAGCATATACCCCTGATCGTTTAAGCCGCCCGCTCCCATAAACGGCAGCACGGATAACTGCAGGATCGGATAAGCGGGACGATAGGCAACTTTATCGAAAGGCACATTAACTATAAGAGATTTTCCGTCAAGAACATAACGAAGAGTTATGCTAAAAGCGGGCTTTTCAAAGCCGCCGCCCGCTGAATATTTTGAAATATCCTCAAAGTATTCTTCGTAAGTGTATCCGGCGTCTTTAAAGTAAATTTCCATCTGCTCTTTCATGTAATCCTGAGTATTGCCTCTTAACACAAACAATTTGATCCTGGCCAAATCAGGATAATCGGCGAGAAGTTTAGTCCTGTCATCGGTAGAGCGCAGGTTTTCAATATCGTAAAGACGGTAACTGGCTTCAACCTCAAAACGGTCATCCTCGTTCATTCTATCCATATAAGCCAGCATTCTCTCTTCCGTCATCGCGGGCGGAATACGGAAAGAACGCGCAATATCGCCTATCGTATAACGTACTTCCAAAGCGCCGTCTACCACCTCATATTCGTAAGCAGACCGTTCTACGCTGTAGAAACTTGAAAACAATGTCATTCCGACGCCGGAATTGTCCGCGTATTCCAGAGAAAGCTGAGACCCCATGAGGTACTTTGTCACAACATCCGCCATTGGATCGTCAGATAATCCCGCAGGATTTGAGCGCCATTGTACGCCTGTTTTCTTTTCGGTAAGAATAATCTCGGCTGTTTTCGGCAGAAAACGCAATGACAGATATTCATTTTCCAGGACAACATCTTTGTGTTCTCCTTCAGGAAATTCATATACCATTACCGGCCTGGGCTTTACCGTTCTTTTACTGCAGGAAACCGCCGAAAAAAATGTGAAGAATATTAACAACAGCCACGCGTAATTTTTCACCTAACCCCCTATACCACTCTGAACAATATTTCTTTATAAAGCGACCAGAAATACGCAAACGCGTCGCTAACAAGGCTGAAAAAGATTACAAATATAAATACCATTACTCCCATCCCGACAATGGTTAATAAACTGGAAAGTACTGTTTTAACAAGGCTGTAATCGTGAACCATCATCATTGCGGCAAGTATCAGCAAACCTGTCCACAACGCGGAGAAACCGGCAAGCACCCAGTAAATCGCGCCTTCCTCAAAGGTTATAAACTGGCTTAACACTATCATGATAACGTTAATTATCACATAAGGGGTAAGCGCATAACAGACAGCCATGTAAATTTCAAACATTCTCCCCTTGCCGTCCATAAGGGTTGTAAGACTCCAGTTCGCCACTGTCCACAACCCGATAGGCAGGAGAATACGAAGCGCTACAATAATTGAGTTAAAATACTCCATGTTGATTGTAACAAACTGAAAATTTGTAAGCGTTAGGCGCAACACCTCTACTATAACGGCGGTGGCCGCAATAATATTCGCGGCGGCAATGGAACCTCGTTTTTCATGGGTTAAATCCCAAAATCCGTCAAGAGGATGGGTAGACACATAAAGCGAATACTTTAAAGTTTTACCTACATGCCGCCACCATGCTTTATCATTAAGATATTTCATGCTTCCTTGATCTCCTTGACTAATTTTATGAAAAACCTGACAATAGGCGGTATAAATAATATTATTCCAAAAATTAATAGTATTTTCCAGAGGTTTTCTTCCATCCATTGTTTACGGTACAACTGATAAGCCTTGCCGTAACCTTCGCGATAATGTTTGAGTTTATAGTATTTCATTGACTTTTGATATTCACCCTGACGAAGAGCCGCCCTGCCGATACCGATATAGGCAAGATCGTAATTTCCGTTCATCTTAAGGACTTCTTCCCACAATTCCGCGGAAGATTCATAACGGCCCGCCCTGTATTCGTCCAGCGCGTTGTTTATTTTTTGCCCGTAACTTGTCAGTTCAAAGCGCGTAAGAGAAGCGGCTCTTGAATCCAGCGCGTAAAGCGAATAACCCATATTGGCAAGAGCGACAGGCAGAGTAAACCTTCCTTCGCGGTTACCTATTCCGCCAAAAGCGTATAACAGATTTCCCTGAAAGTCATACATAAAAATACGGCCGCGCGTCCTGTCAAAACAAGCGTAAGAATCATTTGCAAAAGAGGCGACATCAATAAACCTTGAACGGCCGATTATGCCGCCCGCGTTACCGATTACAAGATCGCCTACAGGATCTTCATAGCCGTTTCGGATTAAAATATCCTGACCCATGGCATTTAACCTGCGCACAGGGTCTGTTTGTCCTGTTGAGTTTGTAACATATATAAAACCATCGCTGTCCAGGCAAGCGTTGCTGTACTCGGTGGGGATAAATAAATCCATCCTCTCTCTTTGCGCCTTTGTAGAAATAAGTTTCCATACATAATCAATAATATTGACATGCACCTTATTTGCGCCGATATAGCCTGAAAATTCCCCGCGGCTGTCAAATTCCATAAGCCCTTTATTGATGTTACGCGCCTGAACAAACACACGATTCGCAAAATCTACAACTAACTTAATGGGAAGAAAATCCGTAAACTCTCCGATACTTTCGTCTTCCGGTTTATAGATAGCCGAAACATAATTCCAGTTTTTATCAAGTTTTAATACCCGGTTGTTGTTGGTATCCGCAATATACAGAGAACCATCCCTGTTTTCAAAAATATCCATTGGATAATTAAAGTTTGATACTTTACCGTCAATAATAACGGAAGAAACAGATTTAATAAAAACATGATCTCCGTTCTCCCGCGCTTCAAATAACAGTACTCTGTTATTTCCTGAATCGCAGATGTATACGCGGTTATTCCTGATAAAAAGCCCTTGTGGGTCTCTGAAATCACCCACTCCCAAAGTAGAGCCAAGCAAGTACTCGCTTACTCTGTAAGCGTCGGGGGACGCAACCTGTTCCCGCCAAAAATCATAATTGTAAGTGTAATTCGTTGGCTCCGAAAAAAGCGGGGTTAGCGTAAAAATTAACAAAAAAACAAAAGTAATTTTTTTCATTCTTTTATCCCCGAATTGGCCATTGTCTGCAGAACATTACTTTGAGCGAAAACAAACATTAAAATAGGAACAACCATAACAAAAAGCGTTACCGCAGCCCCTACGCCGGCGCGGGCAACGCCTGTAACAACAATCTGCGAAAGCGCGAAAGGCAGGGTCTTTAACTGTTCCGAATAGATCATGTTAGACGCCCTTAAATTCCAGAGATTCTGCACAGAAAAGATCATTACGGTAAGCCACGCGGGTTTTATCATCGGCAGAATGATCCAGACGAAAATACCGAACTCCTTTGCGCCGTCCACCGTTGCCGCCTCAAGCAGTGAATTCGGAATAGTGTCAATAAACTGCCTTAAAAGGAAGAAGCCAATGGGAAAAGCAAAAGCCGGAACAATAACCGAAAGGAAAGTATCAACCCAGCCGAGTTTCGCCATTACAAGATAGTTGGGAATTGCCGTCACATAGCCGGAAAACATAAGCGTAATGATAACGCCCTGAAAGAAAATCTTTGAGCCGGGAAAATTATATTTGGAAACAACAAACGCCCCCATCGAGGCAAAAAATATAAGGCCGGTAGTTCCGACCGCGGTAATAAAGACGGTATTAAAAATATAACGCGAAAAGGTAACCCAGGATTTACTCATAATAATAAACAGATCCTGAAAATTATTTATCGTGGGATTGCGCACCCAAACATTGGGCGGGAACAGGAAAATTTCATTTAACGGTTTGAACGCGTGATTAATATTAAAAACAAGCGGAAACGCGAAAAACACGCCGAAGACTGTGAGTAATGTTATAATAAAAGCGTCGCCGCCGTAAGACCGGTTTAACCTTCTGCCGCCGATCAGTTTTTTTGTCTTTTTTATCATAATATACCTCTTATGTCCCTATCCGCTTAAGCATTTTTTGAATTACGGCGTTGCTTATAATCATTGTAAAAAACAGTATCGTCGCTATCGCGGAAGCATAGCCCATTTCAAAACGCGTAGAGCCGTAGTCGGCAAGATGGTTTACAACAGTATGCACGGCGTAATCCGTACTTGGGTTGCCCGCAAGTACAACCGTTACATCCGCTACGTTAAAAGCCTGAGTGATCGCCATAACGGCGCCGAACATTAACATACCTTTCATGTTAGGCAGGGTAATGTACCAAAGTTCCTGCCAGCGGTTAGAGATACCGTCTACAAGCCCCGCTTCGTACAAAGACGGATCAATGGTAGAAAGACCGGCAATAAAGGCAAGGAAGCCCGCGCCTAAACTCATCCACAGAATAACTACCAGCATAACAGGCATCATGTATTTGGGATCAGTAAGCCAGAGCACAGGCTGATCCAGTACTCCAAAGTTCATTAACACGCCGTTTATGTAACCGTAAGCGTCGCCGGAGAAAATGAGCGTCCAAATCATGAAAGCGCCGGTTGCAAGAGATGGCGCGTAGAAAACAAGGGTTACAAAAGCGCGGATATAACGCGGCAATTCGTTGATAAACCACGCAAACAGGAAAGCCATTATATACCCGATAGGACCGGTAACCGCCGCAATTATAAAGGTGTTCTTTACCGCAATCAGGAAAACATCGTCGGCTAACAGCAGGTTGATATAATTGCGCAAGCCGATAAATTTAGGAGGCTCAAGAACATTGAAATATGTAAAACTGTAGAAAACAGATATAACAACAGGCGCTACATAAAAAAGGATAAAAACAATAGCATACGGCGCAAGAAAAAGATAACATATACGATATTTGTACAGTTCCTTTGTCAAACGCTCTTCAGCTTCTCTCCTTTTTTCCAAATACCTTGCAAGACTCATTATTCCCCCTACTCCAGACCAAATTCTTTGCGCTTTTTAATCAACTCGTCATTAATGGTGATCGTATAATCCAACAAAGTTTCCCGCGTATCCATGCCTTCGTTTAATATTTTGCGCACCGCGTTGGTAATATGCCGACTGACAAAATAACCGCCCGGCACTTCAGGAGTGCCGACAGTCCAGCCGCGCTGTTCGTCAAGAACCGCCATTTGTTCAGAACCCCACGAAAGCCGCTTAAACGCCTCATAATTCGCGGTGGGATAACGGGCGGCGGCCCCCATAATGCTTTCAAGCTCGCGCCCAAACCTGAGCTGCGTATCAGAGCTTATCCACCACTTCATGAATTCCCACGCCAATTCCCTTTTCTTTGAACCGGAAAAAATCATCGCGGCAAGAGTGCCCGTCGGAACGGAACGGTCGATTTTTCCGTCGCTCTTTTTAAGACCGGGCATTCTGGAAAAACCCCAAAGGCCGCGAAGTTCCGGCGCAAAAACTTCCAGGGTATTAAAGTTTGTGTAATCCGCAAAAGCAAGCGGCATTTCTCCGGTGCGGAACCTGTTTAAAAAGTCGTAAACCATCGGCGTTTTGTAATGCGTAAAGAATTTCGTGTATACGTCAAACGCCTCAATGGCGATTTCGCCGTCCAAAAGCGTGCGGGAACCTTCATCGTTGTAGAGCCTGCCGCCGCGCTGGAACATATGCGCAAGAAAGTTTGAAAAGTCGATGCTTGTAGCCACGTTAGTTGCAACAGAGGGAATACCGACATTCATGTTGTTTTTTTGAATAATCGGAAGAATATTGATAAGGTCTTCCCATGTATCGGGAAGCTGAATATTAAGTTCTTCCAGAATATCTTTCCGGTAGAACATTACATGGAAGTACTGTGTTTCGGGAAGGCCCCACACGCCGCCCGCGTAAGTAAAAGGAATTACCACGCTTGGGTTTAACTCCTTTATAACTTCCTCATAATCGGGGAATTGGGAAACATCCACTACGGCTTTACGAATAGCGTAGTTCATGGGATCGCCCTGAGGAACAGTAAGAGCCATATCCGGCCCCGTACCCGCGACAACCGCCGGCAGGACAGTGTCTGCCGCGACAAGTTTTACGTTTACCCTGATTCCGGTTTTAGGCGTAAATGTGTCGTCTATCATCGCTTTAAGAATGGTACTTTGATCGCGCCCGGCGAGCATCCACACGTCAATAACATTTTTACCGTTGCGGTACACATCGCCGAGATTGTTATAATCTACAAAGAAAGAAGACAGGAAGGAACGGATTTCGTGCGATGCCGCGACAAAGAAATTATCCCTTATTTTCGGAAGCCTTGCGTCGGCGGAAGATAATAAAATAAAATCAACATCAAGCTGAGACTGAGAAAGCGCCAGCATGCTGTCTCCAAGAGAGCTGATGTTGGCTTTAAAATTTGTAAGCGTACGCGGGATTTTATCGGGACGCCTGACAAAAAGTTCAAGCTGACGCGCAAGTGTAAGCGTTGCGGCCGCTTGCGCGCTGCGCTCACCCGAATACGCGGTTAAATCGTCTACCAGTTTGTAGAGGATTTTGCTTTCCAGCGCCATCGCTTGTATCACTTCCGGGTAAACATATTCAACGCGATAATCGCGGTATACATCCGGCTCAGTTCCCGTCAGCACAAGTATCTTTCTGTAAATCCCGTTCAGACGGAACACGCTTTCTTCCATTACGTTTAATATTGCGCCCATATCGCCAAGTGTCGCCTGCAAACGAATGGTATTTAGACCCCTTTTAAGCGGGAACACCATATAGTTCTGTTTATCGCTGTCGCGCAGGGTAACAAGCCGCCATTTGTTGTTATAGTTGAATGGTATAGCGGAAAGTTCCCGGCAAGGCGTCTGCCCGTTTATAATAACAGTACGGTTCGATACAAACCCGCGGTTATAATTCTGCCGCCCCTTGACCGACAAGCGGTACAACCCGTCTTCCGGTATATCAGCTTCCCACTCGATCCATTGGCCGGAGATACGCCACCTTTCACCGCCAATCATGTTAAGGCGAATTCTGGCTACGCTGGGCGGTTCGGTTGCGCCGGAAGAACGATCGTAATTCGGGTACAGCGAAGGATCAGAACGGCGCACGGCCTTTTCACCCTGAACCTTCAATTGGACATTTGAACGTGAATTTTGATATTGCGTTAAATCCTGTTTTGCAATGTAGTCCTTATAGTATAACGCGCGGTCAGGCGCTTTTATTGACAGACTGCGGATTGCCATTGGCTCATTTATGCCTTGAAGCCTGATAACGTTTACCCCTTTAGGAAAATAAAAAGCATAAGGTTCCGTTATGTAGCCAAGAGAATCCTTGAACCACGCTTTTTCCCATTGGGGTTTTTCAACCTGCTGGGCGCGTATCTCATTGCCCTGATTATCAAAACGGCTTGGACCCGCGTCGCCCCAAACCCGCTGAAACGCCAGCCTGTCCGCGCCAAGGAAGGGAGTTTCTCCGTTGATAAATAAAGAGCGTTCTATTGTTATACCCCGCGACGGGAGCGGGAAATATTCAATAATAATATTATAAAAACCGGCTTCTTCAAAGTTGATCCTGTATTCGATAAAACTAGCTTCGTCAGTTCGTAAAGCACGCCTTTCGCTTTCAAAATTATCAAGAACGGAAACCCCGGAAGAGGAAGTATAAGAAAAAAGGCTGACGGGAATATCACGCTTTCCGTTCGGGGCGCCGGCATAACGTTCCAAATAACGGGAGTAGGTATTTGTTCTTCCGGTACTTGCGCCGCTTAAATCGAAACCGGAATATTTTGCGGAAAAATCAGCATTTTGCTTTCCGGCAAATAAAAAGAACAATACCAAAGCCGCCACAATAACAGTGATAATTGCAACTTGAGGACTGAAAAACTTTCTCATCATTTCCCTTCTAAATGTTATTTCCGAGTAATTACTTTACCGCGCTTATCATTAGTTTGATCAAGGCATCACTCTCAGGTGAATTCGGCTGACCGCTTCTCCGGTCAAAGAGGCCGAACTTCTCCCCATTACCTCTGGTAGAGCCGTTATCCCAATAAATAGGAACCATCCCGTATTTTTTCGCAGTACCAAAAATATGCGGCAGGTATTCCCTGCGGCTTTGGCGCGCCTGCTGTTCTTTCGCCGGATCGTCGGGGTATAGCTGCAGCACCGCGCCGCATTCCCCCATTATTACCGGAATATTTTTATCAATGAATTTTTCTTTTAAGGGGGCAAAATCATTTTCTACCCTTTGCTTGTCGGCGGGAGTTCCCCATGAAACCCTGCTGCCCTGAATCCCAAATTCATAAGGATCATAATAATGAAAACTTACTATCAGTTTGTCAGAAGCCGTATCATTTGGAAGAATAAACCCGGCGGAAAGCAATTTGACCCGATCGTTACAGTAAGCGGCGACCATTAAATATCTTGACTCGTTGTTGCCGCCTGTTGAGCGCACAGTATCCACAAAAAATTGATTCCACCTTATTATGGTAATAAATTGACCCGGTTCGCCGCCCGAACCCCAGCTGCCGTCGTGAGGTTCATTAAATGATTCAAATACCAGCCAGTCGCCGTAATTTTTAAAATAACCGGCAATTTGCTTCCACACGCGGACATATTGACTTGTTATCCGGTTAAATTCATCCTGGTTTCTGCTTGCCTTCCTGACAGCAAGCCAGCCAATATCTCCTTTTTTGGTATCCGTTACGCCATCATGGTGCAAATTGATAATTACTTTAAGACCGGCTTTTTTCGCGTAACCAATTATTTCGGCGACACGTTTTAAGAACGATTCATCAATATGAAAATCCGGCGCAGGACCTATACTGCCCATCCATGTTATCGGAATACGGACAATATTAAATCCGGCGGCTTTTACTCCGTCAAACAACGCCTGATTCAGCCGCGGATTTCCCCAGCCGACCGACTCCCCGGATTCAATAAAAGCCAACTTGCCGTCTTGATCGATATTGCCTCTCCAGGCATCCAGCGTATTCCCAATATTCCAGCCTGCTGAAATTTTCTCGCTCCTTAAATAATCAAGGGCAGATTTACTGCCCATTGGTTCTTCAAGGTAATTATTAACAGCATCGGGAACGCCCGGAGTATACGCAAAAGCTTTATCCGCTGTAAGAGTAACGGCGGCCTTCCCGCTTGCGCAGGAGACCGCTGCCCATACACTTACAGCGATGCACAATGTACAAATAAACAGCAAAAATTTCTTTAGCATTACTACTCCGGCAACAAACTATAAGTTATTGATATATCTTAAGATCCCAAACTTTAAATTCAAAAGGACCCACGCCGCCTTCAGCGGCATTTACAGTCTGAATTCTGAGCATTGTCAAACGTTGTTGGTTGAACTTTACCACACTTGCCCACGCCGGCTGCATAAACATTCTCATTTGAATAGTGTGTTCCTGTACTTCTCCAGGATTAGTTCTTACTGTAAATCTATGGAATCCCCAATCCGTAACGGTAGAAATAGGAGCTTCTATAACATAAGGCCTGCCATCAGCCAGCATTTTGAAAGAAATCGCTTTAGCGGTTTTAAAAAGCGCCAATGTTTCCGCATCAGGTTTTATTTCAACTTGAGCAAGACCATATTTGGCTTTATCAGTTACGTTACCTTTAAATTTGTAGGTTTTTACAGCTACACCATCAATTGTTTCGTTAGCCTCAGTCTTGGTTATTGTAGAAGAACCGCCGTCACCTGCATCGGCGCTTTCTTCGTATGTCCATTTTCCCAAGAACCCTTCGCTGGGACCCGAAGCTGCCGCGCCGCCGCTACCGCCGCTACTGCTGCTACCGCCGGAAGCACAAGCAAAGATAAAGGCACAAAGCGCCACGCATAAAAGAGAAAGCAACACTTTTGTTGAATTTTTCATAAATTTTCCCCCTAAGATAGAAATATTGTAGTGAAAGGGCTATTCAGAATCCGAACACCCCGATTTAAACCATAATACTCTGATAATCCTTAACCGTCAAGTTTTTTTATCGGTATTTTTAAAATCTGACAAAAAAACAACAAAATCCCTGTTTTTCGCTGCTTTTTATATGGTACAGCTCGGACAGAGCTCAGCTTTTAGGGACAGAGCTCGATTTTTGGATAAAGCTTATCATTTGGGGACAGAGCTCGGTTTTCGAGACAAAACTCACCATTTGGGGACAGAGCTCAACTTTTAGGGACAGAGCTCGATTTTTGGATAAAGCTTATCATTTGGGGACAGAGCTCGGTTTTGAGACAAAACTCACTATTTGGGGACAGAGCTCGCAAAAATCTTATCCCATCGCTGCTGGATAGCCGCTACAGTCTCCTGCGCAGTACGGTTGCTTTCAAAAAAAAGCTGAATTTCCTCGCAGACGGCGTTTTCGTACTCCTGCGCGCCGGGTATCCCTAAAAAGCCCCGTACAACCACAGAAGATTCAAAAATATCCCATGCTTTGGCGTAAAAAGGGTCTTCTTTTATGTAGTTTTTGTTATCCGTGGATAATAATTCCGGCACATAACCGGGAATGGCTTTCAACTGAGCGCAGAAAAGCGGACTTTGGGCAGCAAGAAAATCAAGAAAAACCTGCGCGGCTTCGGGAAATACACAATTTTTATTAATTCCGGCAAAGATTCCTGTAAGACTGACGCTGTATTTACCCGCTGTCCCTGCGCTCGGGATTGTCGTTATACCGAAAGCGTCATCGCCCATTTCTTCCCTGAGAGCCGGAATGGCGCGGGTTGACGCTATAATCATGGCTATTTTTCCCTGAGCGAAATCTTCCAGCGCCTGCTCCCCTGTCATTTCAAAGCTATTTGGGGACAGAGCTGGATTTTGAGGGACAGAGCTCGATTTTGGGGACAGAACTTCCTCACGGTAGAGCCGGCCGAGAAAATTAAAGTCGTTAATCATCTGTCTTGTGTTTATAACCGGCGCGGAATCCTCATTGGACCAAAAATTTCCTCCGGCTGCCCATATCCACGAAAAAATATCCCTGGACAGGGACTGCTCATTCAGGACTTTTGCCGCTCCTGCCGCGTCCGCCAGAATACCTTTATCGGCGGCTGATATAGTTTTCACGCAGGCAAGAAATTCATCCCTGGTTTTTGGGGGGCGGTCAAAACCCGCGGCCTGCAAAAGCTCAATATTAAAAAAAAGCAAATCCATAAAAGAGACCAATGGTATTGCCAGCTTTTGGACGCCGGTTTCAACTTCAGAAAAAGATCCAAGCGGCAAAAGGTCCCCTGCGGCGGCAAGATCGTTATATTCATCTTCGTCAAAAAATAATATATCCGGCTCTCTGCCTTTTTCGCCGGGAACATTCAACAGCTTAATCCGCAAATTGGGATTCTGCTTCTTAAATTCCTTCACCAGTGTCTCCATGGTTTTGCCGCCGAAAAATTCTTCACCGCGCGTTGAAAGATAAATATCTTTCTGCCTGCTTTTGGCGATTAACCGCGAAACAGCGTTAAAAATTACAGGGCTGATTATCAAAATAAATACTAAAATAATTACGAATATATCTGTCAGATTACGCAAATATATCGACTTTTTGCTGTTTTCGCTGTACATTTTATTTATGGGTTCTTTTTTCAGAAGACTCTCTATTTTTCTCTTCAATAAAGTTAATCGGGAGGAACAAAAAAGTTTAACGGAAAAAAAACTAATCATAGATTTTTCCAAAACAAAAAAATCTCCTTTTAATATTAAATCAGAATCTTCATATAATGCCTATCTGTCAAAGGGCTCTTTTCAGATGGGGTTGAAAAAGCCGCAGTGTATCGCATGGACTGAAATTCCCGATCACGAATATCATGATCATGTTATCGAAGCCAGAATTCGGCTGGACAGCTTGGGCGGCTACGCGGCGGCAGGGCTCACGTTTCATATCAGGGATGATGAAGCCTACTACATCGTACTTTTTTCCAGCAAGGGTTATTTTCGACTTGATGTTGTAAGAGACGGTTCTCCGAAGCCGCTTATCGCGTGGACTGATATTTTTGAATTTAACGGAAAAGATATTAACTTAGGGATCATCACTTACGGTACATTTATAATCTTTCTTGTTAATGGCAAATGGATTGGAGAAACCAGCGACGATTCAATTAACTCAGGCAAAGTAGGTTTTGCGCTTGCTTCTTATGAGACATCATCCACGGATGGCTCATCCGGGAATGATGTATCACAAAAAAATAACGAATATGTCTGCAAAGCTTCTCTTGAATATATTTCCATAGATACAAGAATTAAAAATGTCGAAGAAAAATACAAGAAATGGACTGATTCTTTAAATATAAACGCGGAAAGCCGGCTGCGGCTGGCGGAAACTTTCGCGGTTATGGGCGAATCCTTAAAAGCGCTGGAACAGATTAACAAGGCATGGGAACGCAGGGACAAAGCTATCCGCGCGGTCTCCGCGGGAGAAGAAGGGGTCAGAACAAAAAAAGAGCTGCTTCTTGCGGCGCGGATGTCTTTACGGCTTGGACAATACAACGAAGCGGAAAGTTTTATCGACGCAATTCTTGAACAATGGGCAAGTTCCAACGAGGGCAAAGAAGCGATAAAAGAAAAAATAAAGATTCTTAACGAACTTAAAAGATTCGGCGAATTAAAAGATTTTATTTTAAAATACGCAAAAAATAAAAAAGATATTAATTTTCATACTTTGCTTGCCCGCTGTTATTTTGAATTGAAGGATTACAAAAAATCCGCGGCGGCGTGGGACAAGGCTTTTGAAATGAACAGTGGAAACGGCGTCTATGCAGCTAACGCCGCCAACGCGTTTGATCTTGCGGGAAAGAAAGAAGAGGCGCTTACGCGGTTTATTGCGGCGGGGAAAATTTTTCTTAATCAGGACAATCAGGCGGAACTTGGGGCAATAATACCAAAGCTTTCAATTTTGGGCGGCAACAACTGGGAAGCCCGTATCCTTGTCGGGAAATGGGCTTTTACTATCGAAGATTACAACCGCTGCATAACGGAATTTTCCACCGCGAATAAGCTCAGATGCGCCATAAAACCACGGCCGGAAGCAGATCCGGCTCATTATTATTTGTGGGGGCTTGCCTTAAACATAAAGGATAAAAACAGCGACGCCATCCGCCTGATCGAAAGGGCTGTAAGGCTCGCGCCGGACTACGGCCTTTTCCGGTTCAAACTTGCGGAAGTCAAGCTGAAAGCCGGCATTAAAGAGCCGGTCATTGCTGAAGAATTTAAACATGCTTTAAGCAACATGGATGATCCTGACGGGAAAATGGCTGAACACGCCGGAAATCTGCTGCGTAACGCCGGAAACGAAAAGGACGCGGAATACTTTTTAAACAAAACGGTAAAAAATGCTGGTTGAATGGTCTCAATTTATTAAAGAAGGCTTGCCGGGTTTGCCAAGCATGCCGGGACTGCCCACAGGAGAAAAAAAAGCGTCGGTAACGATAGGCGTTTTTGACGGCGTTCACCGGGGACACAGGGCGCTGATAGAGCGCGTAGTTTCGCATAACGCTGAAAATGTGCCTGTGGTTATTACTTTCCGGGAAAATCACAAGACAACCGGCAATGAGCCGAAAGACATTCAAACTTTTGAACAAAGATTAACGCTGTTTGAAAAATTGGGGGTACAAATAACGATAGTTGTTGATTTTAACGAAGCTTTCAGGAAAATGCCCGGCATTGATTTTTTTGAGATTCTGTCAAAACGCTGTAACATTGGGTTTTTTGCGGTCGGAAGCGCCTTCCGCTGCGGCTATCAACTGGATACGGACGCGGCGGCAATCCAAAAATTTTTCGCCTCCCGCGGCATTCCCGTTGAAATCATCCCCGAAGTTCTGGAAGACTCCATGCCCATAAGCTCAAGCCGTATCCGCGCCGCAATCGCCGCCGGAGACATTCGGCTGGCGGAAGCAATGCTGGGGCGGCCGTTAAATGGCTGATGGCGATTTTTCTATATTAGAGCAACATCCCGACTTCTTCTTCACCGTGTGCGCCGACCAACTCCTGCCCGGCTGGGTCTACTATTAAATCCATGTTCTCAAGTGGAATGGCGCCCAAAAGAACTCTTCCTGCGCCGACCACCCATG
>Ga0268262_10003639_pt1 | contig 16560 bp, 23 predicted proteins | sample TergutNc150P3_FD_190354 | JGI IMG/M metagenome (GOLD analysis project Ga0268262, IMG submission 190354) | Nasutitermes corniger P3 segment gut microbial community from laboratory colony in Florida, USA - Nc150 P3 (SPAdes) (version 2) | ecosystem: Host-associated > Arthropoda: Insects >... | reverse complement strand
TTTTCTTGTGGTCGCGGCTTCTGGTAAATGGGATGCCGTTATCCTTGCACCAGATCTCCGTGGCGTTGTTTATAAATTCCGAGCCGTTATCGCTGTGGAACTCAAGGACTGGCAGAATGGCTGAAGTTTTGATTTGTGAGAGGGCCTCGAAAGTCCATTTGTGGGCATTGTTCAGGAGGGAACGGAGCTCTATCCAGCCGGAAGCAACGTCTGTGGCAGTCAGAGTATGCAGGTATTGGCCCGAGGTAGCCTGCCCGCAGTGGTGAACCGTGTCGATTTGCCAGAAACCTGGCTTTTTACGCTCCTCGCTTGTGTAGAAGGTACGGATGGGGATGCGGCTTTTAAGGGAATCCATGGGTTTTGTAAGGCTTTTCCCTTTCAGCCTTAGGGCCTGTTTGTCTTTTTTAAGGTACCGGTCTATGGACGCAGGGCTTATCTTTTTGAGCTTTTCCGCGGTTTCCCCGTTGATGCCGAAGGCCGGCCACGCGGCGATGTGCTGCATCTGCTGTCTCATAAGCGGGGCGAGAATCTTCCCGCACTTGAACCAGAAAAACGTCCAGACCTGGCGGAGGGCGCCGATGACCTCATCGGTGTATATGTGTTTCCCTTTTCTGTTGGAGGGCCGCCTTTTTTCCGGCTTGACTTTTACCGGCTTGCCGTCTATGAAGGCCATGACCTGTTTTACCGGCTTTGCTCCCAGGAGGCGGACAGCTGACTTTCGGTGGTAGCCGGTCAGCCTAGTGAATTCATCCAGCAGGGCCTTCTTCTCTTTTTTCGTTGCCTTTTGATAGCGAGGCTTGTATTCCCTCGCTACTGCATTTTTTTCTTTCATGCTTAACCCCATTCGGATGCCCTCCTTCAGGCATCCTTAGTTTAATTTGGGTAACATTTTCTATTTGAGGCATGACATCTTTTCGGTAACATTTTTCATGAGGCAACGCGTCCTCTTGACTCTAAATTAACTATGGTGATACAGTTTATATAGACAGTTAAATTTTTGGCTTGCTGAAATACAGAAGCCCTCAAGTCTATGTATCGGATAGGCTCTGAACCGCTATGGTTTGGAAATCTTTCTGGTAGTTAGATTTGGGGGTTTTTTTATTTTCAGAGGCTACAATTTTATGGGAGGGATCGCATGACCCAGTTCAATACAATTTCGCAGACCCAAAAGATTTTGAATATTAGTAGACCTACAGTCCAAAGGCGAATCAAGTCCGGCGAAATTCCATCTGTCCGTTTAGGCGGAAGAGTGTTAATACCGGCAGAGTTTTTCGAAGCCTTGAAAAACAAAGCGATGGACAAAACCCCTCAAAGCGAGAAATAGCCATGAGCATTCGGGACCGTGAAGAGGACCGCGCCGCATATCTCTTCGAGCAGATAAAACCAGAATTAATAAAGCTTCTACGAAATGCTCCGGATTACGGATCCTGCGGGGTTAATGTAAGCCTTATTCAAGGCGAGGTTGTGCGCATTTCGGTTACGGCCGAAGTTACCCGGAAGCTTAAACATCATGAATAATGTAGGCTCAACTCTACTCGGCACAATTATTATCAACGCCGAACAGGGCGCTGTATTCCCTGACGATATAACCGCAACGATGTTTGAATCTTCGCGGGATCGCATAATTTTTAAGATCGCATCGGACATGATCAAAGCCGGAATAAAACCTAACCTTGTTTTACTTGGTGAACGATTAAGGGAAATAGGCAAACTAGAAGCGGCTGGCGGGGTTGACTACATTGCAGGCCTCACCTCTCTGCCTGAAACTTACGCAAGCCAGATAGGGCGCTATGGCGAATTATTAAAACAGCAAACGATGAACCGGGAAGCTGTGCTGGCGGTTAAAGAAGCCGCCAAGGAGCTTGATAAGCCCAGCAGCAGTCCGGAACAAATTATTTCGAATCTGCAAAAACGAATATCCGGTTACGGTGAAGGAAGCATACGGCAACCGTTCAGGTTTTCCCGGCTGGACTCTATCGAGGTAAAACCCGCCTCGTGGCTTGTGAATGGGCTGGTAGAGGTTAACTCATTCAGTACCTTGTACGGCGATTCCGGGGCTGGTAAATCTTTTCTCGCCATTGAATTAGCCGCTTGCGTAGCAACGGGCACGCCGTTTCATGGTATCCCAGTAAAACAAGGGCCAGTGATATACCTTGCAGGCGAAGGGCATTCCGGCTTAGCCAGACGGTTCAAAGCGTGGAGCATCGCCAGGGGAGTATCCTTGGAAAAAGCGTCACTATTTTTGAGTGAAGGTGCGATTGCTTTGATCGAGCCCACCGTGATGGGACCTGTTTGCCGCGCCCTTGAAAAACTGATTAAAGAGATAGGGCAAAACCCATCCCTTGTTATTTTGGACACATGGAGCCGGGTACTGGGCGGGGACGATTCCGCACCATCGGACGCAGCGGCAGGCGTCGCGGCACTGGACGGCCTCCGTGCAAGGTTCGGTAATTTCGCGGCAATATTAGTTCATCATTGCGGTAATTCGGAGAAAAACCGGAGCCGGGGCTGGTCAGGCTTGAGGGCTGCTGTTGACATGGAATACCGGGCCGAGCGGGGCGCTGACGGGCTTTTAAGGCTTGAATGCACCAAGGCGAAAGATACTTCGTCCATGGACCCGATGGCGTTCCAGTTCATGGGCGTTGAGCTTCCCATAAGAAATGAATCCGGGGAACTGGTTACATCGGCTGTACTGAACCGAGTCGATTGGGAACCCGTGCCGAAGGCAGGAAAGGAAACTGCCATGGGGAAGAACCAGGTCATGGCCTTAGACATTCTGAAACGAATGGAAATTACCGGGAAGGTATCGGAGAAGGCATGGCAAGGAGAATGTAAAGCCGCTGGTTTGGAAAGAAATTCATTCTGGTATGCGAAAAAAGGGCTTGAGAAAATTGGTAGTATTCAGGTTTCTGATGGATTCGTTTGTTGTAAAGGTGTTGGGTTGAGCGTTGGAAACCGGGGGCTATTATATAGCCCCCCGGTTTCAACCAACGCTTCAACGCCTATTGCACCCGTTGAAAACAATACAAATTCAACGCCTTTCAACGCTTTCAACGGAAATGAGAGCGAAAAACCGCTTCCGCCCGAAATACTGCCGGAATACCGCGAGTGTTACGATTTAGCTTTGTCTGAATACTTGGGCAAAGGTTTTAGCAGTGAACTGGCAGATCAGCAAGCACGGGAAGCTGTAAAAGAATTCGCAGTGCAAACGATGGCCGGAGCCTCGGAGGATGAGGATATTGACTTTTGACGCCCGAAGGTTGCATCAAAGCCGATATTTTGCGCTATCTGGAAAAGCGCGGCTTCTTCGCGTGGAACAACCCCAGCGGAGCCGTCCGCATTGCCCCGGATCGGTGGCTTAGTTTTGGCAAGAAGGGAAGCGCCGATATTCTGGGCTGCTTGCCGGGCGGTCGCTTCCTGGCCATCGAGGTAAAGGCACAGCGTGGCCGCCTTTCGCCGGAGCAGTCGGCTTTCCTTGAAAAAATCCGGGGCTTGGGAGGCATGGCCGTTGTTGTCCGTTCGTTCCGGGAACTGGACGCCGCACTCCGGCACGAGGGGTACGCCGATGACGGACCGCTGTTTTCAGGGAACAAAACCGCTTCCGTAACGGAAGAAATAAATTGAATGTCCAGGGAGGGGATTATGAAGCTTACGAATCCGCAAATTGAGGAGATAAAAGCTGGCGCCGAAAAGATAGGCGAGCATGGGAGAGTAATAATTTCCGTAGCCGGGCCTGTGGTGGACATCATCACCGAGAAGCGCATCCGCTTCCAGAACGGCAAGCAAGACACAAGCAGCACAGAAACAAGGAGATAGTTATGGCAGGCGCGATGATAAATTTCACTTATCCAATGGGCGCGAAAAGCATCGGCGGGTTCGAGATAGACGCATTCTTTTCTGAAACCTATAACTACGCGAACCGGATGACCAACCTTCCCATAGAAGAAGGCTCCGTAGTAACCGACCATGTTGTCGAAGACCCGGATACTATCGACATTGAAGCGTTCATAGGTTGCACAAAATTTGAAACCAATGCGAACCCTCCTGGTCCCGATTTATCGAACGTTAATATACCGGACGATCACAAGAGCAGGATAATAAAAGCATACCACGAACTCCTGCGCCTAAAGCGCGAGCGCCAGCCCATTGATGTCGTGACTGGCTTGTCAACATTTCCGGACATGATAATCGTTTCTTTTGAAATCCCAAGAGACGCGGAGACAGGCGCGGATCTGCATTTTTCGATGAGGTTCCAAAGCCTCAAGATTGTGAAAAGCGAGGAGGTTGAAATAAGCGTTGCTCCCATTCCTGAAGCTGCGGACATGGTAGGGGAAGTAGTAAACCTTGGCTTGGTAGGGAAAACGAAGATTGCGTTAGATAACAAAGAACAATGGCTGCGGTTGCATTACCAAACCGGAGGGAGCTTTCCAACGAGGGAAGACTTTTTTGAACAATGGGGCGAATGGCCCGGCAAAGAAATGTCTCCCGTGGGAACGGTAGCCGGCCACGGCAATGCATCGCAAGCGAGGTAAAGAAATAAGCAAGGAAGGCGAAGCCAACACCTATTTGGACATCGGCAAAACCCTGACCGCAGCGGGTTGGAAAATAATCAAGTATGAGGATCTTGGCGGCGGGGTAACGCTCACGATTATTCCTGTACCTGAAAAGAAGGAAAAGGAAAACGCTGAAGAATTGGATTTTAATTAAGAGAAATCGACGTATAAATGGTACCAGCGTTTCTATCCAGAATTCTGGATAGAAATAAGATGGAAAACGGTATGAGAAACGGTATGGGGGCAGGGCAGCAGTTACCCGTTAAGGCGAGCAAAACGAGGATTTTCAGGCAATCGAGGCTATCAAATGGTTAAAAGAAATGGTTGAAACATAGTCCGGGAAACAGCGTGGAAACTGTACGAGATTAGGCAAGGGCAATCATTTAACAGTTCTTTTACAGTTTTACTGAAGAAAACGGTGATGAAAACGGCGTTAAAAACGGGGATTAAACGGGGAAGGCAGGCAATCCCAGGGACGGCGCGTATAGCCAGGAAAAGGCTATTAAATGGCTGTTCAGAAAACTTTCAACAGGAAATTGGCTGAAAAACGGCTGAAAAAAACGGTTGAAAAACGGTTGAAAAAGGGGAAGTTAGTCGTGCTATCATGGATAGCCCCGGGTTTTCCTGCTATGCTTGAAGTTAAAAGCCTCAATCAGAAAGCTGGACCAGAGAGGGAATAGCAAGGCGTAGCTTGCCAGAGAAAAATAACTGTGCGATATTTATATTAGCTGGCCGTGAGATTCAAAGCCCACCGCTAGCAACCCTACCCGGCTGCTCCGCAGCCGGCGTTTTTTTATCAAGGTAATTCACAAACAATTGTATATCCGATATATTTAATGTAGTGCCACATCCAGAGGAGGCCTTGTATCTTCGGGAGCCAACGGGGATGTCGCAAGGCATCCCCGGATTTTTTAGGAGCCGCTTAACAAATAATCAAAAATCCGTTATTATTAATGTGCCAGGCCGTGAGATTCAAAGCCCACCGCGTGGAACCACAGCCGGACGCTCTGCGCCCGGTTTTTTATTGCACTGGCATCGGCGAAGCGGGTGGCGGCCAAAAATACGGTGTAAAAACCCGCCATCCGCTGAACCGATTCCGTGTACCGTTCCCTCCTCTTTTAAGATTTACCCGGCACTACAGCAGGGACTTTTACTTTCTCAAGCCATGCGTCTAGATCCGCAGGCTTGGTAAGCCGCTTCGTTGCCGTGACCCGATAAAATGGCCACGGCGGGGGATACTGCTTCATAAGCGCATAGACCTCGCTCAAGCTGATGCCGATTCTTTTTGCGACATCCTTTGGCTTAAGCCATTCCTTTTCTTCCATGGTTTCAGCTTCCCTTTGCATTCATGAGATAATTGCAGGGCCTTTATAGTTTCGGCATATTCTCAATACCCGCCGACTTTCGGCGTTATATTCATCACTGCTTCCGGGGCTTGCTCCCGATCAGCGCAATATTCAGGTTTAATTGATACCTGGCTTTTGGGTTTTCAGGGTTGAAAATTTTTCCCACGCCGAAATAGCCAACGCTGCCTGTTGTAAACTCACGCGGCATAGCGTGTAAGATGCCCCAGGTCTTGTCCATGTTCTTGATCTCAATTGTCAAGTAATCCGGGGCTTTATCGTCTTTCATTTTTTCGCTCCTTTATTGGTTTATGGCAAACTGACCTGAATGCTGCGCTATGTGCATATTGTATTCTTCAAGCAGCTTGTCAGGCACAGCGCCGATGTAATCGCAAAAATATTTCCCTGTGTCGGTATAGAAAAAATCGGCTGCATTGTCCTTTAAGGCCATGCGTATCACTGCAGCAATAAGCAGCCTGTATCCTTCTTCCTGGGTGCGGTGTTCGCGTCCGCGGCTTCTGCCGTAATGGGCTTCTTTCATCTTCCGGCGCGTTTCTTCCGTGTGCCGTTTCCCAAAGAAAGGGTTTTTTTCCCCGCGCTGGTCCCTCATGCGCTACGCCTTCGGCGGTTCGTGCGCTATCACAAAAACGCACTCTTTTTTGCCGTTCATATACATAAGTTCATACACGGCCTGATCCTGACCGCCGATTATGCGCCGCGCTTCCAATAGCGTGAAGTCTGCGGCGTTTAATACTGCATCCAGTTTTTGGGCGATTGCCGATGCTTCTTTAATGTCCAGTGCTTTCATACTGCCTCCCTCTTCCATACAGTCAACTGCGGACGGATTATGCGCTTTTCATTTTCCGCAGATATTGCCTCTTTGCTCTGCCTGATAACCCATGAAATCTCGTGGCTCTTTGAACGGTTATCCCTCCGGCACATTCCCTCCAGAATGGCATAAACCTCACTCCGGAGAGTTATGCTAATTTTGATCATGCCTGTTTTTGTTTCTGCCATTGTCTCCTCCGTTGCCAGTTCCCCGGCGTTATGCGGTATTCCCAGCCCATACGGCCCGGAAGTTTCAAAGAAGGGGAAGGGGCGGGAAAGCCCCGGAGCCCTCCCCCGGGGAGGCTATATTATTTTCTGCTTGAACGCTTTTTTAAGCGCCAATAGCAAAACGTCTAGTTCTATTGTGAAAATGTTCCCTTGGCTGTCTTGGTCGTTAATAAGGATGTCCAGCACGTCTATGGCTTCTTGCCTGTTGTTTATTCGAAGCGTGTCGGGAAATTCTACACGTCGTCCCTGGCTTATTTCCCCGCCATATTTTTTTATCCTTTCCCTGGTTTTTTTCTCTGCCTCTTTCATTTTCCTTGTCCCCCATTCCCCGCTGTAAGGGCATGGCATACGCCGCGCCCAGCCGGAAGCCCCGCAGGGCTTCGCGGTGTTATATGCTATACCGCCAGGGCGACGCGCGCCCCGTAGGTTGTTTTTTCTACCCAGCCCCAAGAGCCGGAAACTACACGCAATGCCGGAAGGTTCGCGCCCAATGCTGAAACAACGGCGGTTAAGTTGGCCGGAACATAACCGAGCCGGAACAAGCCCTTGCCGCCCTGGACGCCTACGAAAACCGCAACGGCGGCGGGGTCTGCCGGGTTTGTGGGTTCCGGCACTAATACCGCCCTTACTTGATCCGGGGCATAAGCGGCAAGCCTTTTCAGCGCCTCTTGCCTGTTGCCGAAGGAAACGCCCTTAACGGCCAGTTCCAAGCCCCCGGCCTTTACGATTGCCCAGGCTTTCACAAAGGCCTCGTGCCTGTCCATCCGGCTTGAAAGCCTGTTACCAATCGCCATTACCTTGCTTTTCATTTCCCTGTTTGTCATTGTCCGTATCTCCTTATCTTTATATAAGTCTAATTACTAATTAGACTTAAGTCAAGTACTATAGAACAAAAATTACTTTTTTTGATGATTTTTTTTGTTTCACTTATATTTTGTATAGTAAAATGTCTAATTTGCGTTTAGATTTATCTTGACAAATTAAAATGCCGATACATAATAAACACTATGAAGATAAAAAGCGGGGAATACATCACCGTTAAGGAAATGGCAGATATACTCAAAGTAACAACAAATACGGTAAATCAGCGCTTATTCCAAAACGGCATTAAACCTATTTCTAAGGACGCGCTATATGAAATATCGGCGTTAGAGATAATAAAAGACACCACAATGGGACGCCCAAAAAATCCTAAAATGCAGGATCCGGAACCTGCCAAGCCCAAAGCAAAAAATCCCGCGAAGCCCAAAAAATAATGACAGTTGATGTATCAGGTTTTTATGAGTGGTTGGAAGAGCCGCCTGATTATTTATTAGAAGACGATATGGATGAAGAGTTGGAAGCTTGGAAAAAGACAAGTGGGCTTAAACCGGGCGCTCCGCAATCCGCAATAGACGCTTTTAATGAGTACAAAGAAATGATGGCGAGAGTAAGGAAAGAAAGGGCAGCACAGTTGCAGGAATGCCTGTCAAAAGCCGCTGACAGATGCTTAAAGCTTTTCGTTGATTATCTTGATAAACCCGATGGTTCGCGAAAAGAGAGAACGATGGCGCATATAGGGCTGGTAAAGGATGCCCCGGAGAACGCCGTAAAAGCATATAAAGAATACCATGAAATAATAAAGGCAGCAAAGGAACATGGCATAAAGCTATAAAAACCGTAATTCCAGATTTGAGGGAATAGACGAGGACGTGCGGCCACTATAAAGCCTGATTACCCGATAGCCGATAAAAACAAAAAACAACCCCTTGACAAGTAGTAGTTTATATGCTACACTGTAAATGTGAAGATACGCAGGACCAGCGTTTACAAGAAATGGATTAACGGCTTACGGGACAGCCGGGCGCGATACCGGATACTTACCCGGATTAAGCGGCTCGAGGAAGGGAACCCCGGCGATGTAGAGCCAGTAGGCGAGGGCATTTCCGAACTGCGTATTCATTACGGCCCCGGATACCGGGTCTATTACAAGGACACCGACAGGGAGATCGTCATCTTGTTATGCGGCGGAGATAAAACCACCCAGCAGGAAGATATAGCCAGGGCGAAACAAATAGCGTTATCACCTTTTGAAGAGGAGGAATAAGTCATGGAAAAAATAACGGTGAGCGATTGGAACCTAGCAGACGAAATAAAAACCAGGGAGGATGTGATAGGCATTCTTGAAGCCGCTCTTGAGGAAAATGACATAGAATTTCTGTTTAGCGTGATCGGCGACATAGCCCGATCAAAAGGCATGGCCCAGATAGCCAAGGAACTTAACCTAAACCGCGAAAGCCTTTACCGTTCCCTTTCACAGGACGGCAATCCCTCATTCAGTACCATCGTTAAAGTCCTGGACAACCTGGGCTTTCAGTTAAGCATCAGGCAGAAAGTACCGGCATAATGTCAAATAATGAAGCCCCGGAGTACGCGCCCTTATTTTCTCCTTTCCCTACTAACTGCCGCCCTACATGGCCGCGCCGGTACTGCCCGATAGGCAAATGAGCTTGGTTATATACCCAGAGGATGAATTATGAGAGTGCCGAGTATTTACCTTGAAACCACAATTTTCAATTTCCCCTTTGCCGACGATGCCCCGCAGTACCGGGCCGACACATTACGGCTGTTTGCGGAGATAAAGGCACGGAGATTATCAATACCCGCGAAGGATTCAAGCGGGTGTTTATTCATACCCCTGCGGAGGTGATAGACCATGACGAAAACGCTTGACGACTACCTGAACGATCCAGACCTTGCCAATGAGCCGCAGGCCCTCCGGGAAGTCCACGCCGCCAGGCTTATGATTCAGGACGAAACAAAAGGTATGACGGCAGAGGAAAGGACTGCTTATTACCATGAGGCAGCGATGCGGTTTTTTGCCACGGACAATTCCCGGACATCTGGAGAAACGGTTATCGGATAACCGCAATAACAAAACCCATAACAAAATAGCGCATAACACGACCGCTTAGGCGCTTCTCCGGGGCAGTTTTCCGCGCCTTGGGAGCCACGCTAAAAGCCTTCCAGGACGCACGAGGAAGGCCATAGGCGCGTCCGACTGGGTGTTTCCAAACCTCCCCCCACATACATTAAATGGTATCTTTCCGTTTCCGCTTCGTCCGAAAACCCATAGAGGGTGTAGAGCTGTAGAGGATGCGCGGCATAGAGCGCTGCGGTTACCTGACAAACTCTCCAGAGCCTTCTCCGAGTGACACTAAAAGTGACACTTTTCTTTCAAAACCTTAACCGAAAAAAGTTTACAGCATGACAAACGGTGATAGCACCTGATATATGTAAAACGCATAATTCTTTATATTATAAAGATTTACCGCTAAATTGCCGATTATCCTGATATAGCGTGATACAGCCTGACTAAATAGGCCAATACCTTCACACGGTAGGAGTCACTGGTTCGAATCCAGTATCGCCCAAAAGACAGCTTTTCCTACAATTCAAAGACCCTGTGCATGAACAGGGTGGCAGCCTGGGCTACGTTGAGGCTGTCCATGAGGCCGGTTCCGGGTATGCGGACAAGGACAGAGCAGGCGTCTTTTACGTCGTCAGGAAGCCCTATCTCTTCGTTTCCCAAAACCAGCGCGATTCCGCTATGGCCGTCTTTTTTCTTTTCCTTAATAATTTTCTGTAGGTACTCTATTCTCTGGCGGGCCCTTGTGTCAGTCCCGATGGTAATTAAAGATTTGGAAGCATCGCGCAGAAAAGCCGCGGTGTTCCGGATACTTCGCACAGTTACATGTTCCATGCCGCCTTCCGCGACTCTGTAAGCGCCTGTTGTCAGCCTGGCCTCGCTGTCTTTCTCGGAAATTACAACGTATTTAACATCGAAAAACGCGGCAGACCTAATCATTGCTCCCAGGTTGTGATCGTTCCCGACCGAATCAAGCACAATGCCGGTTTTCCCTTCCCAAAACCATTCTTCCAGATCTTCCTGCGACATGGGCTCCAATTCAGGAAGAAGGATCATGGCGACTACACCCTGATGATGGGTCGACTTGCATATCTTTTCCAGTTCTTCGTCTTCGCAGATTTTGTAAGGGCGTTTCCGTTCCGCCAGTTGTCTGCAAATTCCGGTAAATTGTTTTAGCCGTTCTTCCCTGAAAAAAAGGCGGTTGATTTGTTCAGGATGGTACTCAGCTACGGCAATTACAGCGTTAAGGCCGCACACAGCAAGTTCCTGGGTCATCTTGTTCAGCATAAAACGAGTATATCCAATTTAGTACAATTCATCTATTATTATAAATAAAAGTACGACCATGATAAATAAAACCGAAAAGCTCTGTTATGATTATGCTTCCGCCGAACCCTTCAAAGCAGAGATAATTAAACTCTGCCCTCCGCAAAACGGTGAAACGCCGGTTATTTTGGATAAAACCATTTTTTATCCCGATGGCGGAGGCCAGCCGGCGGATCGCGGGACAATTGACGGCGTTCCCATTTTGGACGTTAGGGAAAAAGACGGGGAAATTTTGCACATGATTTCCGCGGAGGACTCAGGAAGGCTGGAACCTGGAAAGGCGGAGCTGATTCTGGATGTTCGCCGCCGCAGGGATCACACGCAGCTCCACACAGGTCAGCATCTTCTTTCCGGTACGCTCTTGCGGATGGCCGGCGCCCCGACAGTCTCCATGCACATGGGAGAAGAGACCTGTACAATTGACATAAATGTACCGGAAATAAAAGATGAGACCCTCATTGCGGTTGAGGATGCGGTTGCTGACGCTATCGAAGAAAACCACCCGGTAAAAGTTCATCTATGTCCGCCGGAAGACCTTTCATCCTTTAAGCTCCGAAAAGTTCCACCCATTGAGGAAGAAGTGATTCGTGTGGTGGAAATTGAAGGGCACGACATTATTGCCTGCTGCGGTACTCACCTAAAGTCAACGGCGGAAATAGGGTTGCTGCGTATATTTGGAGCGGAAAAGTACAAGGGGATGACACGGATTACTTTTCTTGCCGGCCGCCGCCTTTTGCTGGACAGCCGGCTTTTAAGGCATAATGCCGTCATCGCTTCCCGCGCCCTCAGTTTTCCGGTGGGCGAGATCGGCAATGGTGTTCTTAACTTTGTTGAAAAATTGGCGGAGATCGAAAGGCGGCTCAAGGCGTTTACCGAGGCGGCCACCAGGGAAAAAGCAGAGGCGCTGGTTCAAGAAGCCGTAAGCGCGGCTGTCTATTCAAATCTCCCGCCAATTATTGTTGAATTTTACGCCGATGAAGGCATTAATGCGGTACTGAATATCGGCAAGATCGCCCATAAAAAGATACAGGCGGTTTTCGTGCTGTTTTCCGGGCAGGACAATAAATTTGCAGCTTACAGTTCTGTTGAAGGTTTTGATTTGCGGGTGTTTTTAAAAACTGCGTTTGAAGCTCAGGGCGGCAAGGGCGGAGGCAGCAGTACCTTTTTTCAGGGGAGTTTTGCGAACAATAAAGCGATGGAGGATTTTCTTGCCGGTTTTAAAAACTAAAAGAATGGGAGATTTGTGAAAACTCGCTTGAACCGACAAATTCGATGTCATCAAAAAGAATGGTCTGCATCACAATGCCCTGATCTATTTTGCAAAAAAAACTTAACAGCATAAACTGGTAACCGCTGCCATATTCAGATGGCGGATCCTGGATAAAAACCGAAACGCCAATGTCTCCGTTGAACTCATCGGCTACATCCTCTTCGTTGTACAGCTCAACTTCGTTAAGGTCTACTTCAAAACCGACAGCGGCATTAATTAAAGGAATAATAAAAAGCGCGAAAGATCTTTGAATATTTGCAACATCGTATTCAGTTTGGACAAAAAGACTGTAGCGCAGCTCGTAATTGCCGCCGCTGTCCGCAAAAATACATGCTGTGCCAAAAGAATCCGGCGCGGGGTTCTCAACTAAAATCATGTGCGGGTACTGAATAATATCAACATCAAATTCTCCCCCGATGGCAAAGGGGAGTTCCTGTGCCTGAACGCCCGGAGATGCAACGGCCATAAAAAAAACAATGAAAAAGGGAATTGTTTTATTTTGCATTATTTTTCTGGCGCTGCTTTAAAGCCTGCTTGAAAATTGCATCGGCGTCAATTCGCTCATCAGCGCCGGTAGGCGACGCAGCTCCTTCTACGTTTGCGCTGCGGAACAAAGTCTTGGAAGGGGCATCGTAAGCCCAGCTATTTTCGTTGTTTACGAGGTGATCCAGCACGGTGGCAATTGCAAGGCAGAAATAAATTAAGGAAGCGTTGGTTTTCATTTTGTGCCCTAGAATGGCATCAAGCCGGGTTGAAAGGGGATTGGGAACCTGGAACATATATGTTTCCCATGGATTTTCGATGCCGTCACATGGGGCATTAACTTCGGCTCCACCCGCCTTGTTTCCGTTTTCAATACCCGTAGCTACGGCGGTAAGGAATTTTCGAAGTGTCCTTATTTTCGCATACATCGCAATGGTATCTTTTTTCTGAATTGTAGGAGGCCCAAAAGTGTCAAATTTATAAAACGGAAGAAGGTAAAACCGTTTGATCCAGTGCAGCTCCGTAACAAGTTTTCTGGTATACGGTGAACTGCGTTCCTCTACGGAACCCTCAAGAATGCGGACATATTCTGTCATCCTGGGTATATATTCCTTTTCGAAGATTGACTCAGTGTAAAAATACCAGTTGTTTATTATTTCCCCCAGTGTATTATCTACCCTTTCCGTATTTCCGCCGGAATCAGAAACAGAACTAAATGTAACATAACGCAGTCCAAAGAACAGCTCTCCTAAACAGCGCAACAAAATATATACCTGCAGCATGGGATCTGTAGGGGCAATGTTTATAAAACCCTTCTTTAAATCGAACATCTCAGCGAAGTATGGGTAAAAATCCGGATAGGCTGAAGGCTTATCCCAGCCTGATTTTGGAAAAAGCATATTCAGGATATTAAGGCCGCGCTCCAGGGCTTTTTTCTCGGCATCTAACGTTGCCCGTCTCTCTTTTTCTTCTTCGGAAATTTCTTTTTCTTCCGGTTGATTTTCAGCCCCAACAGGTTCTGCCTCCGCCGCATTGGTTTTGACGGCAGTTTCTTCATTTTTTGAAGACGGCACTTCGCCGGAATCAGGATCATTGGCATCTATTTGCATACTCAGAATTTCAGGACCTATTTGATTGTCTTCGGTAACATTAAGGAAGGCCATGTATCGGTTTTTGCGTTCTATGAAAAAAGAGGTGTAGGTTAAAAAAGTGGGGGAAACGGTTTTCATAAGAAGAGGATAGAGAAGGTAACTAATATCCTTTTGGACTCCTGAAAAAGCGATAAGCGCGGAACGGATCAGTTCCTGATACTTGTTTTGGGCATCAATCGGGTTTTCAACGTAAAGCAGCTTGTACAGAATCTTGTAGGCGCCGCGGATGTGGGCGTCCATATTCAGCCTGCCCAGGATAAAAAGAGGTTTATAAACCGCCCTGAGTATATCGGCAAAATCGCTTACCCTTGCGTTTTTTGGGTGGGCCTGAATTTTTGCAAGATCCCCTGAGATCTTCTCTATGTCCCAATACCTGATTACATCAAGAATGGAATATGCCACCGGAGATGATTTCTTCATCTTCTCGTTCCGCTTGATATTATTCCGGGGAAAAAGGCCGCGGGTGGAGAGAACCAGGGTTTCAATTTTTTTGTAGTATTCCGTCATTCGGTTTGTTACAAATGATGGGTTTACATAATCAATGACATCGGAAAAGAGTGAAATCATCGAATAAAAAACCTGACCGGAGGTTTTTATATCGAACTCAGGTTGGCCGGCAAATTTATCCATTTTAATCCGATCCCAATAGCCGGCTTTCATGGGTACTTGCGGATCATCCAATGGATTCGTTCCGGCCTGGCGGCCTGATTTCTTCTTTCCGGAACTCTCTTCATCATCCAATTCGGGAGCCATATCCAGGTGGCGTTTTGCCGGTCCTGGTCGATTTCCGATTTTTACCTCTACCCGGTCATGCCTGACACGGCTGCCCTGCCGGGCTTTTTCTTCTTCTTCAGTCCTTTCATAGCCCACTTCTCCGCCCAGTTTTTTGGCGAGCTCTCTGGCTTCATCCGCCTCAAAGCGTCCCAGTTTATTTCTTACCCGTTCCAATTCGCCCGGGGCATAGATTGCTGCTTTTTTTGCCATTTTAAATCCGTAAAAAGAGTTTTTCCCCTATTCCCCAGGCGTTTCGTACCGGCAGCTCTTTTCCTTCAGCGTCGACCAAAAGGCCGTTAAAACACCCCAGGGGATTCTCGTTATCGTACCCGAATAGCAAAGTTGTGTACAAGGAAAGAATTGATTTCCTCATACTTTTTTCATGCTCTTTGGGGGTAAACACCAAATCAACCATGCCTTCCATATCCTGAATAATCCAGTCCTTTTCGTCCTTAACATTCCGGGTTATCTTAACCGGCGGCAGGGGGGTAAGCTTGCCGTCAATCCAAAGGGCGTTCTCATTGTTGCTGTAAGGTTCTCTGGTTTGGTTTTCTCCAAAGGCAAAACCAAAACGGCGGTTTTTACCGTCGAAGCCCAGGGCGGAACACCAGGTAGAGTACGTCCTTCGCGGGTAATACCCCTTGTAATCGCAAAAAAGCCCGGAAGTTTTATCGGAACTAAAATGAATATGCTTTCCTCCTGATACTACGTCTCCTTTTACGGCAGTCAGCGCCTTGTAGGCATACATATTCCGCCGCTCGGAAAACAGCAGGCTTACCGCCATAGGTGTGGGTTCCCCCTCGGTAAAATCAAACGCTATATGCGCTGTAAACGCCGGTCTTTTGCGTGTACTTTTAATATCGAGTTCCAGCATAACGCTTTTTATATCAAGCCAGGAATGAATTCTTAAAAAAAACCCGTTGGAACAGCTATACACCGAAGAATTGTCAAGGGATAGGGGCATCCGCCAGCCGCTTCCTGGAAGAACTTTAAGGAATTCCAGCCTTTCTTTGGTTTCGCAGTCATACATTATCACCAGGGCAATCCGGCTATACTTCATATTGCAGAACCGGATTTGAAGGAAATAGCGGTCATCATGAATGATAAATGATTCCCATTCCTTTATCGTAATGGCCTTTACTCCCCTTGGCAGCGAGGTTGAGTAAGGCTTACGGACACTTAAAAGATCCACCTCGTCAAAGGCCTGTGTCCAGGTACCCTGAAGGGGAGTACCATTTTCCACCGGGGAAGGCCGGGGTTTTTGAATTTCTCTGGTATACACTAGTATAGAAGATACCACATTTTCCAAAGATTTTCAATGAAAGGTAGAAACTCCAATAGCAAGTAACCCAGTAAAGGGGACAGCACGGGTCTGCCCAAAACAGATATCTTGTCTTGCGGCTGTGGCGGCTAATATGATAAGGTTTCGCCATGAAAGTTGCGATTATTTTCGGTTCTCAGTCGGATAAACCGGTTGTAAAGAAGGCCGCTGACGTGTTTAGGGAGCTGGGTGTGGATTTCAGCGCCCATGTGCTTTCGGCGCACCGGGTGCCTGAACTGCTTTCTGAGACTTTAAAGCGCCTTAAGGACGATGGAACCGAGGTGATAATTGCCGCCGCTGGTCTTGCGGCCCATTTGCCTGGGGTAATCGCAAGCCAAACCCTTATTCCGGTTATCGGCCTGCCCATCAGTTCCG
>Ga0268262_10003638_pt1 | contig 16560 bp, 17 predicted proteins | sample TergutNc150P3_FD_190354 | JGI IMG/M metagenome (GOLD analysis project Ga0268262, IMG submission 190354) | Nasutitermes corniger P3 segment gut microbial community from laboratory colony in Florida, USA - Nc150 P3 (SPAdes) (version 2) | ecosystem: Host-associated > Arthropoda: Insects >... | reverse complement strand
CAATTCCTCATCGCGTTTGGCAAGCCCCACCACGCCGCAGTCCATGCCCAGTTCGTCCATCACCCCTTTGGCGGCGTTTACCTGACCGATACCGCCGTCAATTAACACCAGGTCGGGGATGTCCTTGCCTTCGCGGATAAGTCGGGAATAACGCCGCTGTACCGCTTCACGCATGGCGGCAAAATCATCCACAATGCCGATGACGCTGCGAAGTTTGAAATAGCGGTAATTTTTTTTATCGGGAATTCCGTTTTTGAAAGACACCAGCGACGCGACCGGATGTTTGCCGTCAAGCTGGGCAATGTCAAACCCTTCGATTCGTTCCGGCCTGCCCGGTAAATCCAACACGCGGGCCAATTCATCCAAAGCGGGACCGGCGCCCCGTTCCTTCAACCGTTTGCGGATATCTTCCAGCGCGTTCTGGCGCGCCATGGCAAGAATTGCCGTATGGTGCTTTTCTCCGGATTGTATCAGCTCAGGCTCACGGCCCCATTGGGTTTTGAACCAGTTCATCAGTGAGTCGTTACTCATAACGGTGGTGGTACTTGTTTCCGGCTGCAGATAAATTTTGGGCGGCGGCGGGCGGGTGGGATCGTAATAGGTGGTGATAAACAGTTCCAGCGATTCCCCTTCATCCGCGGCGGAACGGGTACGGTACAATTCTCTGCCGGTCATTTTGCCGCCCCGCATGGAAAAAACAGTAAATGTCGCCAGTACCCCTTCGGCGGCCCAGGCAATATAATCCCTGCCTTCGGGATCGGAGTCCACCACGGCGCTGTCTTCCCCGATAAGGTCTTCAATCGCCCGTATCGCGTTCCGTATCCGGGCGGCCCATTCAAATTGCAGCGTCCTCGCCGCTTCGTGCATTTTTTCGGTCAGTTCGATAATCAGCGGCTCCGTTTCGCCGGACAGCAGCCGCTGCACCCGCTCGACATGGCAGCGGTACTCCTCCGGGCTTATTTTGCCGCAGCAGGGCGCCATACACCGCCCGATGTGGTAGTACATGCAGGGGTCCCGCCTTTTCCGCAGCGCTGACCGTATGGTTGACCTGGCGGTCTTGCACTTCCGCAGGGGGAACAGTTTGTCGATAAGGTCGAGCATGGCATCCACATTCTGCACGTTGGGAAACGGCCCGTAATACAGGCTCCGGTCTTCTATAATACGGCGGGTACGGAAAATACGGGGGAATTCCTCGCTGGTTATGCGTATCACCGGGTAGGTTTTGCCGTCTTTCAGGTTGATATTGTACCGGGGCGAGTGCTGTTTAATCAGGGTATTTTCCAGAAGCAGGGCTTCGTATTCATTGGCGACAATAATGGTTTCAATACTTTTGGCGCGGCGGACCAGAATGGCGGTTTTGGGGTCTTTTTCACCGGAAAAATAGGATGAAAGGCGGTCCCGCAGCGACTTTGCCTTGCCAATATAGATAATCCGCCCTTCTTCATCTTTCCAGAGGTACACGCCCGGCAGACGCGGGGCATCATGGGCCGCCGCCTTGAGGCTGTCAAGACTGCCGGTATCGTGAGCCTCCCCCTGACTGTTCATATTAGACCGTTTTGTGCCGATAATAAATCTGAATTGATGAAAAGGAACGTCTGCCTCATAGCGTTATTGTACCTCTTTTGCGCTGGTTCAGCCAGTCTGTACAGCATTGGGGAAAAAACCATACAATTTGGGGCCGATGCAATCTGGAAAATGGCGGATTACCGGGCGGGTATTACCGAATTGAGCCTGGTGCGGCCCGCGCCGGTACTGGTATTGTCCCCTTCGCAGGGCACGTCCTCTCTTTCCGGCGGTTCCTGGGCGGCTTCCTCCCCTGATTTAACTCTTTCCTTTGATGAGGGAAGACCCTCGTTGTTCAGGGATTCCACCGGTCATTACCGCGTGATCGTTTCGCCGCTGCTTGCCTCTGTTCACGATCATAACGCGCGGGTGGGGTCGGGGGCAGCCTTCTTTCCCGACGCCTTGCCGGAACTGTCCAATTCCGGCGGCGCAAAACCGGAAAAATCCAAATCAATCGGCCCTCTGGTAATTGAGGCGCAGAACCGTGCCGCCCTGTTTGCCCCGCATAATCATATCTACGATTTTTCCATTGAATTTTGGCTGAATCCCCTGAATATGGAAAATGGTGAGCAGATACTCCAGTGGATTGCCGCCTACCCCCTGAATAATAAAACAAACTATGCTTCCCAGCGTGTTTTGTGCACAGCGTCAAAAAACCGTCTGCAATGGTCTTTCACCAACTTTTTTGTCTCACCCGACGGCAAAGAGAGCGTTGAAATAAATATCGGCGGTGTTTCCGCTCTGGTTCCCAAAACCTGGAGTCATCATCTTATCCGCTTTGATTCATTTACGGGAATGGTTGAGTATCAGGTGAACGGCAAAACAGAATCAATAGAGTATGCGGCTTCCGGCGGACATGAGGGCGGTGAGGTATACACCCCCATAACGGGAGAAGGCGGCTGCTTTATTCTGGGCAATGGCTTTTCGGGGCTGATGGATGAATTCAGGATTCACGGCGTTAATGCCCCCGTTCCGGTAGTGCGAAAATATCCCTTACAGGGCGGAAGAATTGAGACCAGAGCCGTTGATCTGGGACAAGGGAGCAACGGTGTGTTGAAGGTCGACGCCTCCGGCGGCAGGGTTTCGATACAGAACGCAAAAATCAACAATGAATTCAGGAAAAACGGCAGGTTCCGTTTTTCCGATGATTCTGAAATGCAGTTTTTTATCCGCAGTTCGGATAATCCCTACCGCTGGGACAACCCCTGGCGGGCGGTAACGCCCGGCGCGGACTTTTCCGGTATTGTTCAGGGACGTTATGTGCAATTAGCTGTTGATTTTTATCCGTCAGCCAATGGCGAGTCAAGCCCCTATCTGGAAGAATTATGCATAACGTATCTTCCCGATGAGCCGCCGCTGCCTCCATCACAGCTTACCGCCATTGCCATGGACGGCGCAGTACAGCTCCGCTGGAAAAGCAGTCCCGATCAAAATACCCGCGGCTATCTGGTGTATTACGGTACGGCAAGCGATGATTATCTCGGCGAAGACGCCATACTGGGGGCTTCTCCTATTGATGTCGGCAAGCGAAACACCATTTACATTGACGGACTGAAAAACGGCACCCTGTATTATTTCCGCGTGGCAGCCTATACTCATCATGCCGGTGAATTTTCCCGCGAAGTGCGGGCCAGGCCTTTACAGTAAATTTTCTTAAAAATCCGTCTGTTATGCGATGCTGTCCTTTGCCTTATATTTTATCTTTTAATTTTAGTAATTCTTCTTCCGTTAAAAAGCCTTTTGACCCGCCGTTTTCTCCAATTTTGTATGACGCAAATAAAGTGGCTAATTGTATTGAATAGTACGGATCTTTTGTATTACAATAAAAATGTATAAAACAGGAAAACAGAGCATCGCCAGCGCCAATTGTATTGACTACTTCACGTGTTTTTATTGCCGGAAAGCGCTTTATCCCGCGTTTTGCCTTTACATACATTAATAAACCGTTTTCGCCCATTGTAATTACAATTATTTCGTGATTGTATTTTTGTGACAATTGCATTATCATGTCATTCTCATTTCCAATAATGCCTTCGTTACTTAAAAATAATATGTCGGAATATTTTATATAATCGTTATTATAATCGTCGTTTATGTCATTCAAAACATGCACGTCGGTTGCTATTATTTTCCCGTTTTTCTTTAACGCTTGCAGAAAACCCCTTGAGAAATTTATATTGCATATAATCCCCATATCTATTTTATTGATAACATCTTTTAATAAATCTATCGGAAAATTAGTTTCTTGTATGTTCTTTAAATCCAATAATATTTTTCTTCTGTTACTGTCATATAATATGCCGGACTGAACTGTTCGTTCCAGCAATGGTAACACATAATCTGAATTTATATTGTCTGATTTAAGTTCGCTGAGAATAATTTCCTTATACATATCATTTCCAATTATTGAGAAAAATAATGGCATATCGCCTAATACTTTTAATGCCTTTGCAATATTATAACCAACACCGGAAACGGAACTATTTATGCCAAAAAAATTGTATTCGACCGGGGAATATGTTATTGGGAAATTGTCTATTTTAACAGTTGTTTCTATATTTACTAAACCGCATACAAGAATATTGTTCATATACTTTTTTACAATAATCTTCTGAATAATGCAAGGGGTACAATCCAATGACATCGTACACAGTGGCGTATTTACCGGTATGGTTCCGTTTGTATATTTCGAGAATTTTTTTTGTTCCCCGGGCGGGATGTAATTTTTTTATCCGCAGTATTTCCACGCTTACCGGTTCAGGGATGCTTCTGCTGTTAGTTAACGGTTTCCTCGAATGTTCTTCAAGACCCGTGTACCCTTCCTCAAGCGCAAAAAATGTGGCGGAGCAATACACCACAAAGGCGCAAAGCGCCGACCGGTGTTTTGTGCAGCCCGAGCCGTCCAACGGGCGGTGAAGCAGTTAACGATCTGTTAGGCGATGTTGTACCGTACATTTATTGGTTTATATATATATTTTCACCCTCTTTACAGGAATAAAAATATATGAAATACTATATTAAAATGAACAGAAAGAAGGAAATTTGAGGTTTTTTATGGAGAAAAAGAGGGCTCCCAGAAACAGGACGATAACCGTTTCGGAAAATGAGCGTATTCTTCTTAAAAAGAGGTTGTTTTACCCAAACGGTGAAAAAATATCTCCTTCACAAATACAAAATAAAACCATTTGCGCCGATTTGTTTTCCATTTTAGATTTATTGCCGAATAAATTTGTTGACCTATTAATAATTGATCCGCCTTATAATTTAGACAAAAATTTTAATGGGTTCAAATTTTCAAAAACAAATGATGACGCCTATTTAGAGTATTTGAAGAGCTGGTTTCCAAAAATATTGAATACGTTAAAACCAAATGGTTCTGTATATATTTGCGGTGATTGGAAAAGCACTTTTTGCCTTTATCAAATTATGCGGGATAATACCATAATCAGAAACAGAATTATTTGGCAGCGGGAAAAAGGCAGGGGGGCAAAAGCAAACTGGAAAAATTCTACTGAAGACATTTGGTTTGGAACAAAAAATGATGAATATTATTTTAATGTTGAAGCGGTGAAGCAAAAACGGAAAGTAATTGCTCCCTATAAAGAAAACGGCAAACCTAAGGATTGGGAAGAAACAGAAGAAGGTAATTTCCGATTAACATACCCTAGTAATTTTTGGGATGATATATCTATCCCTTATTGGTCAATGCCGGAGAACACTGATCACCCCACGCAAAAACCGGAAAAATTAATTGCCAAACTTATTTTAGCGAGTTGCCCGGAGAACGGCATTGTATTTGATCCTTTTTTGGGTTCAGGAACAACATCTGTCGTGGCAAAAAAATTGGGGCGCAAGTATGTTGGGATTGAAATAAACGAAGAATATTGTTGTTGGGTTGAAAAACGGCTGGTATTATCGGATACTGATACAAATATTCAAGGATATTCGGGCGGTGTTTTCTGGGAAAGAAACACATTGAATATTCAAATGAGGGAAAACAAAAAAGGCGTATATAAAAAATTAAGCAAACCAGGCATAGAATTATTTTCAGGAATAATGTAATGGCAAGTAAATTATTTTTAGCGGAAAATCGACAAAAAATTGAAAATACAGTTATCAATTTATTAAACAGCAATCAACTGATGAACTATAATACTGTTAACAGCCCAAGGGCTGTCGGTGATGCTGTGCAAGGTTTTTTAGAAAGAAATATTTCACAATGCCTTCCAAATGATCTTGTAACAAAAATTAACACTTCTTTTGCCAGAAGATCAATGGCTGATTTAGCATTTGAAGACACGACCGGTAACTATTATGTGGTCGATATAAAAACACACAATTTGACTACCAGTTTTAATATGCCTAACTTAACTTCAGTTGAGCGATTGGCGCGATTTTATGGGGACAGTAAAAATTATTTTGTCCTTTTACTGGTTTCATATACAATTCAAAATGAACAATTGCTTTTTAAGGAGTGTTTATTTGTGCCAATTGAATATCTTGATTGGTCATGCCTCACACTTGGAGCATTAGGCTGGGGACAAATTCAAATTGCTAATTCTAATATTATAAAAATTGAATTAACAAACACTCGAAAAAAATGGATGCTGCAATTATGCGATGCTTTGGATTTATTCTATCCAAATGAAATTTCAAAGATAACACATAGAATTGATTATTTCAAAAATATTAGAGAATATTGGGAAAATCAATCCGATTAATATTAATCACCATATAATTTAAGGTACAATGTTGCATAACGTTCCGGCGGTAAAAGACGCTTTTTTGAGCCCGATAAGGAAAAACGCGAAGTATTGATCCCTGTCCCAAATGTGGCGGAACAAAGCGCCGACCGGTGTTTTATGTAGCCCGAGCCGCCGTTGAACCAAAGGTTCGCAGGCGGCGAAGCGTTTACCGGCCAGTTAGGCGCTGGTTTATTGCTTTATTATTATTAAAAATCCCCTTGTATTCGGACTTTTTCCAAAATTCGGTTAGTTTTGGAAAATCCTCATTTTTTTATTTTAAACTATTTTTCCTTGTTTCTTAATAACCTTGCTTTGAGACTGAATGTAAAAGGTAATTTCGTATCAAAAAACGGAAAATGGCACTGCCCATTTCTGCTTTCTTCCATTCCACCAAGGTCAAAATATAAACTGTCATATTCATTGAAAAACTCTATTGTCAATCCGGCTTTTGATAATGAATTGATTATATCACTTACTTTATACATCCAACCAAAGTTCTCTCCCATTTTACTATCTGAGCAATAATCAGGCATATTTTCTGCATATTCAGGTTCCCTGATAAAATACGGGTATTTTATCTCCAGTTTATTTTCTCTCAACTTTTCCTCGTCGAAAGTCATGTAGAATGGATGTCCGTCCAGTACATAAACAACGCCGTTTTCATTCAGCAAATGTCTTACAGTTTCCGCCCATTTATTTAAATTGGGAAGCCAGCTCAACACTCCCTCCGTTGTGAACACCATATCATATTTTTTTTGATGTTTTTCCTTGAGGTCCATAATATCAGATTCAATAAAATTGATATTTTTGATACCCAATTCCTCTGACATTTTCTTTGCGTAAAAAATATTATCGGGAACTAAATCCACTCCGGTAACAGTCGCTCCTTTTTTAGCAAGCAAAATAGTATCGGCTCCGGTATTGCATTGAAGATGAATTACAGTTTTCCCGGAAATATCCCCTAATTCTTCTTCAATTATTTTACTAAAACCATGCTTGTTTTCCTGTATCGCTTTCTTGTAATGTTCATAATGACCTCTGGATAACATCCCCCATGCTTCTTTATTTACCTCAATTTCTTTCACTTTTGTTCCTCCAAAAAATGTTTATACCATATTATATGAAATAAATCAACTCTTTACCGTATGTTATGCGAACTGTGGGCGTATACCATTACCTTATAATATTTTATTTATATTTCCTTAATAAATATACCTTGTAATTCTCCTCTATAATCATTTTTTTCATCAATTTTTACAAAACCATATTTTTCATAAAAATTTTTATGTTCACTTACAATATATACTTTTTTATATCCCAATGTTTTTGCATAATTTATTGCATATAGTATCAATTTTTCGCTTATTCTTTTACCTCGAAATTGCTCATTAACAAATACGGATTGTATATATGGTGTATATTCAACATCCGGAATAGTATCTGTTTTATTAAATGAACAATGCCCAATAATATTATTATTTTCAAAAGCCACAAATATTCTTTCCCAATCTAAAAAAATATTTTTTTCCCAGTGTTCCGCTATAATTGGACTTTCTCTCCAGGAAGAATTTTTAACAAAATCAATTAATTTATCCCAATTTTCATCTTTATAAAATACTTGCCTTATTTCCATAAAACCCACCTTTATATATTCTATTTAAATATTTAATTTTAGTCAAATGAGCCTTTTCCAAAACTCGGTCGTACCGTAGGTACGCAGTTTCTGGAAAAGGCTCCGGAAAAACCGTCCAAAAGGCCAGTTTTTCCTTTAAATCTAAAGTAGATTTTCCAAAAACTGAAGTTTTGGAAAATCCTCAATTTTAATTCATTTATTATCTTTCATTAACCCATTTTTGGTATGATTATATCCTGTTTACCATGTACAAATAATATTGGAATATTTATATTTACATAATACCTGCGGATTTCATAAATCATTGCTTTTATTTTTTTCAAATCATTCATATTAAATAATTATTAACAAAATTATTCAGGAAGTCAATGAAAGCGGCACTCATCTTCCTTGAATGAAAATAAAACATTTCGTATTGGGGCCGCGCCCAGTGACAGGCAATATGGGATAAATTATAGGTAAAGTATGTACCCTTCGCATACAATCACTACTGCATCTTGGTAGCAAATTCAGGCGTGTTGGTATAATTCCTGTTCTCAAAATGAACAACAACGCCTAAATTGTATAAATGAATGAAATAGCCTTGTCCAAAGAAAACGCACAGTCAGGTCTCACATCCAACGCGCTGAAATTAATTGCCATTTTTACGATGACCATAGCTCATATCGCCACTGTTTTCTTTCCCCGTTATAGTTTGGATATACCGGTGCTGTTTATGAACGGTATCGGAAGATTAACCGCCCCAATTATGATGTTTCTTATTGTAGAAGGATATCATCATACAAGAAATATAAAAAAATATATATTTAGATTATTCATTTTGGCAATTATTTCACATTTTGCCTATACGTTTTGCTTTGATAAAGATTATACAACAATATTTGATCAGACAAGCGTTATATGGGCATATATGTTAGGTTTAATTGCGCTGGTAATAAGAGAAAGCGGCAAATTAAAAACGTGGCAAAAATATATAATACTTTTTCCTGTTATATGGGCGGCTTTTCCGGCGGATTGGAGTTCGCCTGCCGCTCTTGCAATCCTGTATATGGGATTAAATTATGGAAATTTCAGGAAGCAAATGATTTCTCTTGTTATTTGCGTAGCAGCTTATTCTATAATATACGCAATTTTTCTGAATGTCGTTTATGGCTTGATGCAAATGTTAATCGTATTGGCTATTCCGTTATTATATCATTATAACGGCCAAAGGGGGACATGGGAAGGAATGAAATGGTTATTTTATATTTATTATCCGTTACATTTAATATTATTGGGACTTATCAGGGTATTTATTTTGCACAAAGGTATAAATTAAAAGTAATACAATGATCGGATTTAAATATATATTTGACATAAGCAAATATATGGTATAATATACATTATGCTCCTGAACCTTGAACATAGAAAAACGCACAAGGATATTGAAGTATCAATAATATACCCGGAAAAAAATAAAACCGTTGAAAGGCTTATCTCGTTTATCAATTCACTCAGCATTAAAATAGAAGGTTATACGGAAGACAGCATAAAACAGATAAATGTGCCGGATATTTATTATATTGAAAGTGAGGACAAAATAGCGGTAATTTTCTGTGAAAAGGAATATTACAGAACCAAATACCGCCTGTATCAAATTAGTGAGAAATTAGCGGGATTGGGTTTTGTTCAAATCAGCAAATATTGTCTTATAAATATAAACAAACTTGATAAAATAATTCCATTGTCTAACAGGCGCATGGAAGCAATATTGAAAAACGGGAAACGGGTTTTTATTACCAGAAAATATCTTTATGATATAAAGAAAGTATTACAGGAGAATCTTGATGAAAACTGATAATCTAAAGAAAATCATTTTGTATGTATTTGCTAGCACCGGCGCGGTATTGTTTTTTTTAACGATTTTTGTCATACTCAAAGAAAATAAATATATCAACGCTAATACTATTTTAGAGATAATAGGGGCAAATACAGTGATATCTACAGGTCTCTTTTTTACTCATAAAATTGAGTTTCGTTATGCAATTTTTGAATTCCTGCTTGATATTGGTTTTATGATCGCGGTAATAATTTTATCCGGAACATTATTTAATTGGTATTCCCGTATACAAGTATGGATACCTCTTGTTATTGTCCTTATTGTCTATATATTATTTTATTTACTGGATATTATCAGAGTTCACAGGGATATAAAAGAAATAAATAAATTACTGCAAGAACTCAAGGAAAAAGAAACTAAAACTGCATCTTAGTAGTAAATTCAGGTGTGTTGGTCCAATTCCTGTTCCCAAAACGAGTAACAATTCCTATAAATTAAAACATAGGAGAGTCGAATTATGTTTAAGAAATTTTCTGTGTTCTTTTTTGTATTAATCGCAACTATCGGATATATATCCGCTCAGGATTTAACAGTACGAGTTGAAAATGCTGATGTTGGTAAGGGACATTTGATGATTGCCGTTTTCAATAGTGAAGACAATTTTCCCCATAAATCTTTCAGTGAACAACGTATAGCTGTTACTGACAGGACAATGGCTATTACGTTTCCTGATTTGCCTACAGGGCAATATGCCGTATCTGTATATCAAGACAGTAACGATAATGGAAAATTGGATACCATGATTTTTGGAATACCAAAAGAAAAATACGGTTTTAGTAATGACGCTCGTATGCAAAATTACGAAAAATGCCATTTTGAGTTTAATGGCAATACAACCATTACCATTCAAATTAAGTAAGGCTGACCGGAGGAATGTTATGAAGATACTGATTATTAACGGCAGTCCAAAGAAAAAGGCGGAGCTTCCGCGTTTTTCGCAAATATTTTACGTTTTGAGGTTATTCTATGAAAAAGTTTAGTGTCGTTTTATTAATGCTTGTCGTTGGTATTTCTATCGGTTATATATCATGTAATGATTCCAAAAAGAAAATAAATGACAGCCTGATAAGTATTGATATTGAAAAAATTAATAATGAGATAAAGATATTATCAGAGAATGATAAGTTTTCCGGGTGTATACTTTTAACCGATGAAAACAGAAATACCATTTATTCATATTATTATGGGTATGCCTCAAGGGATTATGACGTTAAAATCAATCCGGATACAAAATTCAATATCATGTCTATTACTAAACCAATGACAGGAGTTGCGATAGGTAAATTGATTGAATGCGGAAAAATTAATCAGTCTGATTATATTTCAGAATATATAGACTTAAATAACAATATTTTCGATAAGATAACCGTTGAACAATTATTAACGCATACGTCAGGATTAGGCGATTATTTTACGGAAAAATATGAAGAAGCTTATGTTAAGGCTTATATTAAGTTATGTGAAGATATTAATGACTATTCCGAAGCGGTTGAACTGGCTTCTTTATACTTCACGCCGGGGGAAAAATGGAAATACAGCAATCTTGGATACCATGTTTTAGGTTTATTAATAGAAAAAGCGGCGGAAATGTCATATTATTCTTATGTCAATGAAAATATTTTTGTACCGGCTGATATGAAGAATTCAGGGTTTTGGTCTTACACTGAAACGGTAAAAAACCGCGCTACCCGTTATCATTATAATGAAAAATATGGGCAATGGAGAAGGGTAGCTGACAACAGAACTCTGCTCCGGGGAACGCCGGCTATGGGCGCATATTCAACAGTTGATGATCTTTCTAAATTTATGTTTACCCTGGTGCATAATAATATATTAAGCGATTCATTTACAAATAAAGTTATAACTCCAAAACCTGAATTGAATTCGCCTTCTTATGGTTATGGGTTTCATGTCAACGATGATAAAATAGACCATAGCGGCGATGGAGGCGGTGTCGGCGCGCAGCTGACTTATTATAAAAATACCGGTTATATTCTTGTAATTTTAAGCAATTATTCAAACGGAGCTGAAGAAGTCGCGGGTATCTTTGATAAGGAATTGATTAAAAAATAGAAAGGAAAATCTGCATTTCACCGTTTATTTCATATCTTCCTTTAATAATCCGTATTCATAAGTATCAATCCATATTGGGTTTTTGTTTTTATCTTTATTGAAAAAAATATTCTTCCTTAATTTCCCTTCCCGTTTAAACTGTAATCTTTCCAATAATTTCCATGATTTTGTATTTTTTGGATTACAATGCGCGACAATCTTATGAATATTTGTTTTTAAAAATTGATTTTTAATAAAATAATGTATTGCTTCTGTAGCATAGCCTTTGTTTTGATACTTTTTATTGAAAATAAAACCCAATTCATATATCAATAATTTTTTCGGTTCAACTTTGTTAAAATATATATGCCCTATGAGTTTATTTTCAGATTTCAATTCTACGGCGAAAAAAATCTTGTTTCTTGCTCTTTCAATGCATATCTCTTTTGATTTTTCTATTGATATTGGTTTCCCGGGTTCATAGTTATAAGTCCGCCTGTCGGACAAATATTCATAAAGCTCAATGTAGTCATTTTTATTAAATTGGCGTATTTTTAATCTTTCAGTAATGAGCACGAAATTTTTATTCAAGATTTTCCCCCGCTATCATTTTATCTCTTCAGTGTATTACCATTAAATATAACGTATAATCAAAATAGAAGACTAACATTTTTCATCATTTTTAATTATAATATTTACCAAGATACCCATTTTTGAAACTAAGATACATTTGATTTTCATTTACGGCATCTTAGTAGCAAATTCAGGCGTGTTGGTGCAATTCCTATTCTCAAAACGAATAACAATTCTATAAATAATACTATAGGAGATAATATTTTGAAAATACTGGTTCATGACATAGACGAACAGGATTTCTCACAGCTTGGAATTATTAAAAATGATTATAAAGTAATTAACGCAAACGCCGCTTCCGTTCCGTGCGTAGGCTGTTTTAATTGCTGGTTTGTAACTCCCGGTATGTGTAAAGTAAATGATAATCTACAAAATTCCGGATTGGGAATTAGTGAAGAAACGATTTTAATCAGCCAAAATTGTTATGGCGGATACAGTGAACAGGTAAAGAAAATACTTGACCGCAGTGTTTCCGCAAGCACCCCGTTCTTTACATACCGTTCATGGAAAGTAAGACATATAAAGAGATATAAAATTAACCGGAAACAACTGACGGTAATTCTATATGGTAATTTTCTTGAGACGGAAGCAAAAGCCGCTGAACTGATAGTAGAGGCTAACCGGAGTACTATGGGTTTTAAAAAAGCTACCCTTTACATGGTAAATCATATTAAAGAAATAGGTCGGGTATTAAAATGAATGTATTAATTATTAACGGCAGTCCAAAGAAGGAAGGCGGCGCTTCGGCATTTTTCGCAAAAGTTTTACGCTGTATGCTTTTTCCGCATAATGTTATAACAATAAGCATCGGTATATCCAGAGATTACCGGGAAATATTTGACAATCTTCAGAATGCTGATGCTGTTGTAATAACTGTTCCGCTGTATGTTGATAGTATTCCCGCTCATTTTATACATTTCCTGAAACAGATGGAACAGTATTCCAAAAATAATAAATGCGGATTTATGCTCTATGTAATTTCCAACGCCGGTTTTGTCGGCGGACATCATAATCAGGCGCATCTGGAACAGTATCAATGCTGGTGCGAAAGAGCAGGCATTACATGGGGCGGCGGGCTTGGCATAGGCGGCGGCGTAATGCTTCATGTGCTGTATAAAATAATGTTTATTTGGACCGGAATACAAATTGTTATTGCGATAATTAACAACATTTTTGCCAGTGTATCAATAAAAGAAAGCGTATGTAATTCGTTATTACCGGGTCTTGTTAATTGTATAATTCTGATGTTGTTTTTTTACTGCGGAATGTTATTTTTTGAATTTGTTTTAGCGTGGGCAATAAAACATAAGAAGAGCATAAAAAACAAATACACAAGGGTAATGCTGCCTTCGTTTATCTTTATTATAGTCGCGAATATTTTTATGGCCTTAACCGGATTACTTCATGGTAAATTTATATTTTCATTGTTTAAGAAAATTAAGTACGCAAATTAATAATGCCGCTTATCTCCGTTTTATGTATGCTCATTATAAATCTGTGTAATTATTTCCTCCATCGGCAGTTCCTTTACAGCTATGTCAGAGAGCGTAACCCTGCTTGAAAGAAATTTGATAAAATCGCCGATGGCAATTTTTGAAGCGTCAACTTCCAGAGTTATTTCCAGTGATGATTTTTGTTCAAGCACTCTTACACTGTCAGGAAGCGCCGCTCCGGTGTCAAATGGCTGTTCCAGCGTAAGTTCGACAATTTTTTTCTCCCCAAGATTAAGTTGTAATTTCTGCAAGGTGTCATCGAACACTTTTTTTCCGTGATTAATTACTATTACATTATCGGCAAGCTGTTTTACATCTTCCAAATCATGGGTTGTAAGAATGAAAGTTGCGCCTGTTTTATTGATATTCAGGATGAACTCGCGTATTTTTGCCTTTGCGATTACGTCAAGTCCGATAGTCGGTTCATCCAGAAAGACAATTTTTGGCTTGTGAAGCATAGCCATTATAAATTCACACTTCATACGCTCGCCCAGCGACAATACCCTGGTCGGTTTATGCATAACTTCCCGAACTTCAAACATTTCGGCTAATTCATCAAGGCGCGTTTTGTAATTCGCCTGCGTTATCCCGTAAATGGCGCGGTTCATGTTAAAACTGTCAATCGGCGGAATATCCCAAATCAACTGCGAACGCTGCCCGAATACCGCGCCGATTTCGCGCACATACCTTTTGCGTTCTTTGCTGGGTGAATATCCCATAACGTCAATTTCTCCCGATGTGGGATACAACGCGCCGCACAGCATTTTTATCGCGGTAGACTTACCCGCGCCGTTGGGGCCGAGGATGCCGCAAATAGAACCCGCTTTAACATTAAATGATACATGGTCAACGGCGTTGATAATTACTTTTTCCCGCTTAAAGAAACTCTGTAGAGTTTCCTTCATGCCGCTTCCGCGCTTGAAAGTGGTATAAGTTTTAACAAGATTATGAACGTTTATTATACTCATATCAACCGCCTACTCCTTCGTATAATTTAACCATATAGTGATACAGCCATATCCCGAAAAACGTGAACAATATGCAGGGGATAACTGAAATTAACACAACCGGATCAAGCCGTCCCAACAGCGCGCTTGCCGGAAAAAAACCAATCATGCCTACCGGAATTATAAATGACGAGATTATTTTTATTGCCTGCGGAAATATTGAGACAGGATATTTTCCGAATGACAGTATACTGTCTAAAATATCAGGTAAACGAGAATTTCCCACCCACTTGAACGATGTCGCCGCCATAATTATTTGAAAACCGGTCATTACCGCAAATCCTCCCGCAAATAACAGTAAAAACTGCGGGATAACGGCAAGCGAGATAATCCCCGTGTGCGATATTGCGATGCCAAACATTACGCCGCCCCCAATTAAAAGCCCGAAACTTCCGGTATCAAAATTGGTTGCTATCAGGAAAAAGAGAGGGTTCACCGGACGCAGCAGGACAACTTCAAAACTGCCTTCGCGTATGTGCTGCATTGTTGACCATAACACATTACTGAACAAGACAAGCGCCAGCCCGAGCGATAAAGTAAAAATAGATTGTATTAATAACACTTCATAAAAATTCCAGCCCGGAAAACGCGCGCCGGAACGGTAAATGAGTATTGTCGTTAAAGGGAAAAGCAGGTTGAAACACAGCGTTATGAGCATTGAAAGCATAAAATTAAGCCGGTAGGCTAATGCCCTTGCCATTGCGGTCGCTACGCAGGTTTTATAAATATTTATTATTCTTTTCATGATTAATTTCTCATTAATTACGCGCCTACCGCCGTAAACCGTTTTATCGCCGCATTGTACAAAAACTCGGACACAATAAAAACGCATAAAAGCTCCAAAGCCTGTATGCCTACAATCGCGGGAATGGATAATTCAATGTCACCTAATGTATATTTCCCGATGAACACCATTGCGGGAACATACGATGTATACTGGAATGGCAGAAAAAACTGAATAATCTGCAATGGTTTTGGAAAGAAAACAAGCGGTATAAACGAACCGGAAAACACCCCGTAAAGCAGATAGTAAAACGACCGTATCCCCTGAGACTCAACAATCCAGAATGACGCTATACCAAGTATATAATTCACATAAAAATAAATAAAATAGGCAAGAAGTATCGAAAGTAACGTCCACAGTATATAGACCGGCCTCATGTCAATTTTGAAAAGCAGTGAAAATATTACCGCGCAGGGCAGCGCTTCAAGAAGAGTGCCAAGTACGCGGTGCCCGATTTTTTGAGAAAGCGCGAAAAAAGGGTGATGGACAGGACGAAGCGCGAATGTTAAAAACTTGCCCGTGCGTATTAACATGGACAGATTCCAGTCCGCGGAATCCCAGGTCATGTAGCCGATCAGCGCCGATATGCCAAAATAGCGGATCATCTGCATATACTCGATTCCCTTTAAGGTCCCCGCGTTGCTGTGCGACGCGACGCCGCCGTAAACGGCAGTCCAGATAAAGTACTGTACGATAAAGTACACGGGGCCTACAAAGAGCGACACCATCATGTGCGAGCGATAGACGATATATTCCTTAATGGTAGCAAGC
>Ga0268262_10003637_pt1 | contig 16561 bp, 18 predicted proteins | sample TergutNc150P3_FD_190354 | JGI IMG/M metagenome (GOLD analysis project Ga0268262, IMG submission 190354) | Nasutitermes corniger P3 segment gut microbial community from laboratory colony in Florida, USA - Nc150 P3 (SPAdes) (version 2) | ecosystem: Host-associated > Arthropoda: Insects >... | reverse complement strand
AGGGAACAGTCGTATTTTTTGGGGTATCTTGCCGGACTTGTTACAACAAGCAATATGCCGTATGCAAACAGCAAAAAGAAGATTGGTTTTTTGGCGGCTCAGGAATATCCGCTGTTGACAAAGCAAATGGTCCCCGGTTTTCTGGAAGGGGCGAGAAAAGCTGATCCGGCGATAGAGCTTGATTTCCGCGTAATAGGCTCATGGGCGGATGCGAACAAGGCGTCGGAACTTGCCTCCGCGATGATGGAATCCGGCGTCGATGTTTTTACTTCGATAGCGGGCGGAGCGGCGCAGGGGCTTGTTAAAACAGCGGCGGACAAACACGCGTATATTGTTTGGTATAACACAAACGCGTATAAAATGGCTCCGGGTTTTATACTAGGATGCGGTATTATGGAGCAGAAAAAACTTATAATGGAAATATTGGAAAATGTTTTAGCCGGTAAAATTCAATACGGTATTTCGGAAACAATCGGGGTAAAAGAGGGGTATCTTAATTTTATTTACGATGATCCCGAATATAAAAACCTTCCGGCGGATATCCGTGAAAAATTTGAAAAGTTTATGAAAGATTTTTAATGAATATTGTTGAATTAAGGAACATAACCAAACAGTATCCCGGAAGCGGTAAGAAAGCGAATAACAATATCAGCCTTGATTTACGCAAGGGCGAAATTCTCTGCATTGCAGGCGAGAACGGAGCAGGGAAGACAACGCTGATGAAAATCCTCTGCGGCTTGGAAAAGTACGACGGCGGAGAAATATTTATAAACGGAAATATCAGTATGGTTCACCAGCATTTTATGCTGTTTCCCGAATACACCGCCGCGGAGAATATTGTTATGGGATTTGAGCCTCGTAAATACGGTATTTTTTTTGATGTTGAAAAAGCAAATAAAATTTGCGAAAAGATAATTTCAGATAACGATTTTTCGATTAAGGCGGATACAAGGGTAAAGGATTTAACCCTTGGTGAAATGCAGCAAGTGGAAATTTGCCGCGTTTTATATCATGACGCCCAAATAATTATCCTTGACGAGCCTACGTCGATATTAACAGAGCATGAAATAAAATCGCTTTTTAAAACGCTTAAAACTCTTGTTAATAACGGAAAATCAATAATTCTTATAACGCATAAATTAAACGAAATTAAACAGATAAGCGACCGCGTCGCCGTTCTGCGAAAAGGGCAGTTAGTTGACGTAAAAGAAGTATCCCAAACCGATGAATTTGAAATAGCGAAAATGATGATGGGCGACGAAAAATTGCCGCCGTCAATATACACAAACGGCGGCGGAAAAAAAGACAATGTAATTGAGTTTGAAAATGTGAGTGTTAAAAGGCGCGGACAGAAACGCCCGTTACTCGATAAAGTTTCATTCTCAGTTAATTCAAATGAAATACTGGGGTTTGCCGGTGTCGGCGGCAACGGTCTTGGAGTAATTGAGGCTGTTCTGGGCGGCTTTTTGCACCCCTCCGAAGGCAGAATTTTACATAGGGGAAAAGATATTTCAAAACTTAACATACGCAAATTGCGTAATCAGGGGCTTAGTTTTGTCCCTGCCGACCGTGTAAAGGTAGGAAGCGCGGAATCCGCTACAATCGAAGAAAATATGATAATTAACATGAGAAATAAATATTTTTCTTTTAATTATAAAAATTTGACAAAGAAGAATGAAATTAGCGAAAAAATAAATTCATGGTTAAAAAAATATAATATTGAAACTTCCGATTTAAAACAAGAAGCCGTAACGTTGTCGGGGGGCAATTTACAAAAGTTAATTCTTGCGAGGGAATTAAATCAATTTAAGGATTATGTTGTTTTCTCGGAACCCACGTGGGGGCTTGATATTGTTTCCAGCGGATTTATAAAAGGGGAAATAGACGCTCTGCGGAAAAAAGGGGCGGCGATTATTTTAATTTCTACCAATTTGGACGAGATTATTGAGCTTGCTGACAGAATTATTGTAATGTACAGGGGAAGAATAGCAGGCGAATTTGTTAATGATCAAAACAGCGGTATCAAAGAATTAATTGGAAATTGTATGCAGGGACTTGGAACGGCAATATGAGAAAAAATGTAATTTTTATGCTTGCAATTTCTCTTTTAACAGTTTTCCTGCTAATATTCATTTTAAGCGATACGCCTGTAAAAACTCTGTACTACTTCTTTTTGGGACCATTCAGAAATTTATACAGTTTCGGTAATATGCTTAATTCCGCTGTTCCGTTAATTTTCGGAGCATTAGGCATAATAATCGCCATGAAAGCCGGTAACCTTAACCTCGGCGGAGAAGGGCAGGTGTATTTAGGCGCTTTCATAACAACCGCTGTCGCCCTCTCTCTTACTCGTTTTGGAGTAACAGGAGCGGTTATAGCCGTGGCGGCAGGCGTTCTGTCTTCCGCAAGTCTTTCGGCGTTCAGCGGCATTTGCAAGGCAAGATGGAAAACCCCCGAAATTATTACAACCTTCCTTCTTTCATGCGCGGTTATCCCGATTGTAAATTATTTCGTCACAGGACCATTCCTTGACCCTGAAACATCGCTGATTTCGACAAAAAAAATCGCCGAAAATATGCGGCTTCCGCTCATTTTAAAACCTTCAAGTTTAAGCGCAGGAATTTTTATCGCTCTTGTTTTTGTCGTTATAGTTTACTTTTTTCTCTACAAAACAAAGAGGGGCTATGAATTCAGAATAGCCGGAAAAAACGAAATGTTCGCCCGTTACGGCGGAATAAATACAAGACTAAACACAGTTATCGCAATGGCATTGAGCGGCGCATTATACGGATTTGCCGGAAGCATCGCTGTCCTTGGAACACATTATTCAGTAATAAAAGAATTTTCCGCCGGGCTGGGCTGGAGCGGTTTAACTGTAGCGTTAATCGCAAGTTTTTCCCCCATCGCCGTGATACCCTGCGCCCTCTTTCTTGCATGGACGGAAACAGGCGCAAGAATAGCCATGCAGAATACCGGGATAACTTATGAAATCTCGTACATAATTCAAGCTGTGATTTTCTTTTTATCAACAAGCGTAGTTGTTAAAAACATTTTTGAACGCAAGAGGAAGGGATAAAATGGCGATTTTACCAGTGCTTAAAAGCGCAATAACTATAATGATCCCGATATTTTTCGCCGCCTTCGGCGGACTTTTCCCCACGCTCGCCGGAACATTAAACATCGCCCTTGAAGGCTTACTGCTTTCCGGCGCGTTTTGCTCTTTAACGGTATTTAATTTTACAGGCAGTGTAACCGCCGCCGTATTGTCCGCGATTATAACGGCGACCGCGCTGTCGGCGTTACATTCGCTGGCTGTTTTCAAACTTCGCGCCGATTTATTCATTTCCGGTCTTGCAATAAATTTATTTTCAAGCGGTTTGTGCGTGGTTCTTTCAGAAAAAATATTCGGCACAAAGGGAGTAGTTACGTCGAATAACGCAAACGGCTTGTTAATATGGTATGTAATTTTGGGACTGTTCTTGCTGATAATTTCACATATCGCTATTTACAAAACCCCGTTCGGTTACAGGCTTCGCGCCTGCGATAAAAACGCCGCCGCTCTTGTTTCGCTTGGAATAAAACCCGTATTCTACCAAACAGCCGCGTTTTTAATATCCGGTTTTTTCTGCGGCATAGGCGGCTCATTTTTAAGTTTAAATCTGGGAGCGTTTGTTCCCGGAATGTCCGCCGGCAAAGGCTGGATCGCCCTAGCCGTAATTTTCCTCGGCGTAAAAAAACCGATAGGCATCCTTGCCGCCGCTTTCGTCTTCGCCCTAGCCGAATGTTTTTCAAACTACGCCCAAGGTTTTTGGCAAATACCGGCAGGATTTATTTTGGCGTTCCCGTATATTTGTACGCTGATTGCGATAATAGTTGTGTCGGTTATTCCCTATAAAAAGGCGCAATAATAGACATATTTTCCCTATAAAAAGGTGCAAAAATAGACATGTTTTCCCTATAAAAAGGTGTAAAAATAGCATATTTTCCCTTGAAAAAGGTGCAAAAGTATAATAAAATTCAAATATGCAAAGAAAACTGATAGAATCCTTGCTGGAATGGAAAAATTCTCCCAATAGAAAGCCGTTACTGCTAAAAGGCGCAAGGCAGACAGGAAAAACATGGCTTATGAAAGAATTCGGAAAAACCGCTTACCGGAATACGGCGTATATTGATTTTTTTAATAACCAACAAGCGCGGAATATTTTTGACGGCGATCTTAAACCCCGGCGTATTATTGAAGAATTGGGATTTATTTCAGGCGAATCTGTAAATCCTGAGGAAACCTTAATCATTTTTGATGAAATTCAGGAATGTAACCGTGGTCTTAACTCGTTAAAGTATTTCTATGAAGAAACTCCTGAATATCACATAATGGCTGCCGGCAGTTTTCTTGGCATTGCTCTGCACCATGATGAATCTTTTCCGGTAGGTAAGACGGATAACCTTACATTATACCCAATGACATTTTTTGAATTTCTAGCCGCCATGAATGAGCAACAGCTTATAACAGCGATAGAAAAAGAAAAGCCGCGTTTTGCCGCTTTGGTTAAAAATGATCTGTCGAAATATCTTAAATATTATTTTTATGTCGGCGGTATGCCCGAAGTTGTGCTTGCTTTTACTAAAGAAAAAAATTTTAATACTATACGATCCATTCAAAAAAAGATCATAAGCGGTTATGAAGATGATTTTTCTAAACATATTGACATGAAGTCTGCAGAAAAAGTGACACGCCTCTGGAATTCCATTCCCCGCCAGTTGGCAAGGGAGACAAAAAAATTTATTTACAATGAAGTAAAGTCAGGCGCAAAATCGCGCGATTACCGTTCCTCATTGTTTTGGCTTGCCAAATGCGGATTGGCGTATGAGGTTAGCCGTATTGCTTTACCTCATTATCCGCTTGCAAGTTACGCGGAACCTGAACATTTTAAACTTTATATGCTTGATATAGGTCTTCTCTCCGCCATGTCCGGTCTGGATATTGACGCTTTTCTTGATCGTGATCCGGCTGTATTTGATCATTTTTACGGAGCGCTTGCGGAACAATATGTGCTTGGAGAATTAAAAACGCTCTCCGGCATACCAGTATATTATTGGGCGAGGGAAGGTTCCGCAAAAGCGGAATTGGATTTTATCATTCAGATAGAGAATAAAGTTATTCCCATTGAAGTAAAGGCGGAAAGAAATTTAAAGGCGAAAAGTCTGAAATTATTTATTGATACCTACAATCCCCAAATAGCGATCCGTTTATCTATGTCTGATTTTGGGCAAAGCAATTATTCAGGATGTACTATTTACGATATTCCATTATATATGGTCGGTAATTTACTCCCGTTAATAAGCCGGCATGAGTAAATTGCTTTTTATTTATTTTACCCATTTTTCACCCCATAAATACATACTCATAATAATTTCTTTAAAATCCTCTCCTTTTTCGGTTAAGGAATATTCAACCGTTGCGGGAACAGTGGCAAATATTTTTCTGTTAATGAGCTTGTTTTCTTCCAATGAACGTAAACTAACGGTAAGGGATTTGGCGTTAATGTTATGAAGAAGCCGCCTTAATTCGCCGAATCTTTTTTTCCCGGAAAATAAATTTTTTAGAACGAGAAATCCCCATTTGCCCCCGATTACATTAAGCGTTTTTTCGACACGACATTCCACAGTTCCGCAAGTTTCCGCAAAAATTTCCTGTTCTTTTGATTTTGTAACCATTTTACTACCTACTTTCTAAAAGTAACTTATATTACCATAGGGTAACAATATGTAAAATATGTAATTACTTGCAATATTAAATCAGTAATAGTATATTGTCAATATGTTCTATGAAAAATTTTTACATATTGGAGGTAATAAATCATGAACAAAAGCTTTTTGGATTTAGCTAAAAGTCGGTATTCAGTACGAAAGTACGAGAATAGAGCAGTTGAAGCGGAAAAATTAAACGCTATTTTGGAAGCCGGGCGCATTGCGCCTACGGCGGCTAATCAGCAGCCTTGTATATTTCTTGTTCTCAATAACGAGGAAGCAATCGAAAAACTTTATAAGGCTTGTAATCCGCACGGCGCGCCGCTTGCTGTTGTTGTTTGCGCGGATAAAACCAGCGCATGGGTGCGCCCTTTTGATAAAGCCAATATGGGCGAGATTGACAGCACAATAGCCGCTGACCATATGATGATGTGCGCCCAAGATTTGGGGCTTTCTTCTTGTTGGATAACATATTTTGACCCTAAAATTGTCCGTAGAGAATTTAACATACCTGATGATATTATACCTTTCAATATCCTTGCTATCGGTTATGGGGCGGACGAGCCGCAGTCTCCTGATCGTTTTGCGCAAACACGAAAACCGCTTGATGCTATAGTCAAGTATTCATCATTTTAGGTTTGTTTTGTGAAGGGAAAAAGAAAAAATGATTGATATAGAACTTGGACCTATACGTCCGCCGTCAGAATCACAAAGTTTATTGATACGGGTAACAAGAGGCTGTCATTGGAATAAGTGTTTTTTCTGCGGCTTATACAAAGGCATGAAATACAGCGTCCGACCGACAGATGATATTTTAGATGATATTAAAAAAAGCGCAAAACTTTATAATAGCAGAGGAAGAAATAGTCAGGGAGCAACGTTTATTTATTGAAAATCTAAACGGCATTAACAGTTTTTATATTAACGAACACATTGTAAATCTTTTATTGGAAGTACGGGGTAAATTACCTTCCGCGAAAAATGATATGCTTGCAATCATCGACAATTATTTAGGTATGTCAGAAGAGGATAAATTGAATTTTGCTGTCGGAAGGCGCATTGGATATTATTACCGTTTATCTGATATGCAAAATAAATCAAAAAATACGGCAGTGTCACAATATATGGAAGATTTGAAAACAAAACATTTAGATGTTGATTATGACAAGGTATGCAATTTTTGCAGGGCTAATATGATATAATACTTTAATTGCTTTGCCGCCTGCTGCCTGTTCGTGTTGCCCGTGGTAAAAAAAAATCCTTTAATAATAAAAATACACATAATTTTATAAAATCCCCCATTGAAAAACTCGTTATTACCTGATAAAATTACCAAAAGGTCAAAGGGGGGAGTTTAAATGCTGGATATTGGTCAAATTCACCGGAAAGAATATGAACTTGAAAAAGACCGGTCCGCCCCTGTTGTTTTTGCGGAGTCTCCCGGCAGAATTCACTTTTTAGGCGATCAGGGCGAGCCTGAGGCTGGGATTTTTCTCTCCGCGGCTGTTGACCGCTATGTAAATCTTGCTGTAAGCCATAGGAAAGACAATTCTTTCCGTTTTTATGCGGCGGATATTGACGAGCGCAAGAGAAGTACTGTCGCCGGATTAAAATACAGGCGCGAAGATCGCTGGGCTAACTATTTTAAGCCGGCTGTTTCCCTTTTTATGGAGATGGGCTGCCAAATGAAGGGGCTCAATTTTTCCTTTTGCGGCGATATTCCACAAAATATCGGTCTTGCTTCCTCTGTCGCGATAGAAACAGCCGCCGCCGCCGCTCTCAGGGGTCTTTTACGTATTCAAATAAACGATATGGATTTTGCGCGGAAACTAAAAGAGTCGCATGAGAAAATCTTTGACAGCTCTGTTTCTCTTGCGGATTATCTTGTCTGTTTTTTTGCGCGTAAGGATCATTTTTTATTGTACGACTCGTCGAAGGACGATGTGAAACTTATAAAATCGCCGTTTGCCAATTTCCGTTTTTTGCTTGCGGACTCGCGTGTTCCGAGAATGGGCGCGGAAAAAGAAATCGCGGCGCGGTACGATGATGTTTTAAAAGGGCTTGAGCTTCTTTCGCAGAAGCATGAAGGGTCGGGCTATAAGGATTACGCTTCTAACGATCTTCTTGAAGTAATCGGCAATTTTCCGGAGCAGGTCAGGCGCAGAAGCTTGCATATAGTAGAAGAAATACGCAGGGTTAACGACGCCGCGGATGCGCTGGAACGCGCCGATCTGGCTTCGTTCGCGAGAATTATTTATCATTCGCATGAGAGTCTTAGGGATTTATACGAAATAAGCTGTCCCGAAGTTGACTGGCTTGTAAAAAGGGCGCAGGAGATAGAGGGGGCGGCAGGTTCCCGGATGACGGGCATTGGTTTCGGGGGCTGTACGTACACGGTTATACGCCGCGAGCTTGTCGATGAATACAAAAGGCGGCTTGAAGACTATGAGCGGATATTCGGTTTTCACAATGTAATTTACGAAATAAAACTGGCTGCAAAAACCAGATTATTCCCCGAGCCGGATGTTAAGTCCCGGCGTAATGTTACGACTACGACTAGTTCTAGTCCGGTACGCAAGAGGGCGTATGCGAATACTACTAACAAATGACGACGGCATCACTTCGCAGGGGATAATACTGCTTGCGAAAGCTTTACGCGGCGCAGGGCACAAGGTTTTTACGGTAGCCCCGGATTCCAACCAATCGGGATGTTCTCATTCCTTAAAATTTTTAAATAAACCTTTAAAATTAAAAGATATAGAGAAAGATACCTGGTCATGTTCCGGGACTCCTGTAGACTGCATTATAGTCGCCCTTTTGGGAGGAATCCCGGAAATCTGTATTTCGACCGAAGAAACAGCGGACGGCGTACCCGTGTTAAATATGGAAAAAGCGCCTGATCTTATTCTGTCCGGGGTTAACGCCGGGGCGAATTTAGGGACTGATATTGTCTATTCGGGAACTGCGGCGGCGGCGAGGCAGGGGAGTTTTTTCGGCATTCCGTCAGTGGCGCTGTCTTTGGTTAACAGCGATCTTCCCTGGCACTGGGAAACGGTTATTTCATACATCACGGAGAAGCTTGAAACGCTGAAAGGGTATTGGAAAGCCGGAAGTTTCGTAAATGTCAATTTCCCGAATAGCGAAAAAAAACCGGCTTTACTTGTTCCTTCTTTTCCTTCTATGAGGTATTATAATGATAAGATTATTACTTTTGTTTCTCCGGGGGGGAGCAAGTATTGTTTTGCCAAATGCGGAAAGGTTGATAATATACCGGAAGACGGTTCCGATTGGGCGGAAGTCTTAAAGGGCAATGCCGCTTACAGTCTGGTTATGTCCCAACCGGCAGCGGCGGCAGGATAACGGGAGGGGGATCATGTCTGCGCAGCAAAGCGGCATTGATGAATTATTTGAAGAAGAAGAAGAAAAAATATCAGTCCGTGATGAGAAAATTCTTGAAGGGGTGCGTCTTTTCAAGGAGAAAGACTTTGAGCAGGCTCTAAAAGAATTTTTGTCAAAAGACACTGCGGATTTTAACTTTGAAGAAAAAATAGAGCATGCCTATTATCTTGGGCTGTGCTACACAAAACTAAAAAATTATGAAGAAGCGTTAACATTTCTTGAGCAGGTTGTAACCTCGGAACACGATATTTTAAGGGTGTTCCAATGCAGAATGACGCTTGCCTATATTTATTTAATAACCAAACGCGTTAAAATGGCTGAATATGAGCTTGATAAATTGCAGTCAAGCGGCATGGAGTCCCCGTTACTCTACAACACCCTTGCCTATGCCGCGTGGCTTCAAAAACGGCATAAAGCCGCGATAGAACTCTACGAAAAAACGCTGGATATTGATTCAGATAACGCGACCGCGTTGAACTGTATGGGCTATATTCTTGCCGATACCGGACTAGACGTTATGCGCGCGCTTCGTCTTTGCAGGAAAGCGGTGGACTTCAAACCGCAAAACGCGGCGTACCTTGATTCCCTCGGCTGGGCTTACTTCAAAAGCGGCGAGCCTGTGGAAGCGCGCACATGGCTTCGCAGGGCGCTTGATATCGCCCCCGAAGAAGAAGAAATTATAAAGCACTTTAAAACAGTAACAGGAGAAAAGTCTTGAGAAAAACACTCGTTTTTACAGCGTTTTTTCTTGTTATTTCCGCTTTGCGCGCGCAGGAAGCGCCTATCCGTCCCGGTCCCGTTACAGGCGGCGCAGGTCCAGCCGCGCTTTCCGCCGCTGATGAATTCAGGCTCGGCGTCCACGCCTATAACCGGTTTTCGTATAACGAAGCGATTTATTCTTTTGAGCGCGCTCTGGCTTTCCGCCCCGATTCGCCGCTGATTCTTGATTGGCTTGGAAGGGCGTATTATCGTTCGGGTTTTGAAGAAACCGCAGTAAGGCAGTGGCGCGCGGCGCTTGATCTTTACGGCAGAAACACAGGCGTTGGAATGCTGCTTGGCGCGCGGATAGAGACAGTCGCAAACAGGCGCTTTCTTTTGCCTATCGCTCCCGATGAAGTGCGTTATGTAGGAGCAGGACGTTACCCGGGGAAAACAGAAGAGACAATAGTCGGAAAAAAAACAGAGGAGATAATACTTTACCGCCAGCCGACGTCGATATTGGCGAATAACGACGGAAGTGTATGGGTGGTCGCTTACGGCAGTAATGAAATTGTAAAAATCGACGTAAACGGACTAATCAGGGATCGCAAACGCGGTCCCCTTAACGGTTTTGATCGTCCTTACGATTTGGCGCGCGGAATTGACGGGCGTATGTATGTGTCCGAATACAGAGGCGGAAGAGTAAGTATTCTTAACAGCAGCGGAGACTGGCAGGCGTATATCGGTTCAAAAGGTTTGGGCGACGGTCAATTTGTCGGTCCACAGAATATAACGATTGATGAAGACGGCTACTTATATATAGTAGATTACGGCAACAGCCGAATCTCAAAATTTGATCCGGACGGCGTTTTTATCCTTTCGTTCGGGAAAAGGAGCGCGGTTTTCCCCGGCTTGCTTTCGCCTACGGGGATAGCCGCCCTTAACGGAAAAATTTATATTGCCGAAAGCGCGGCAAAAGCGATTTATATGTTTGATCCAAACGGCAACTATTTAGGGCGTCTTGCCGCGCAGGGATTAAAAGGACCTGAAAGCCTTAGATTCCTTTCCGACGGCACTATGCTTGTCGCCGACACCAACAGGATTCTGCAGATAGATCCCGATTCCGCGATTGTCCGCGAGCTGGGGCTTGCCGGAGGAGAGCGCGTCCGCGTTACTTGCGCGGAAATGGACAGTAACGGCAATATACTCACCGCAAACTTCAACGCAAGCGAAGTAAATATATTAACTCGTTTTGACGATCTTGCTTCCGGCTTATTTGTGCAGATACGCAATGTTGACGCAAATAAATTCCCCAAAGTAACGGTAGAACTCACCGTAGAAGACAGACTGCGCCGCCCAATCCTTGGGCTTGATAACAACAATTTTCTGCTGACGGAAGATAGTTTACCCGTAGCGGATCAGGTATTGTATATCCCCGGCTACCGCACTTCCGGCGCGGATATTTCCCTTCTTGTAGAACGCTCAGACGCAACCGCGCGTATGCGCGACGACCTTACCGCCGCCGCGCGCGACATAAACCGCGCCGTACAGGAAATGGGCGGCTCAAAGATAGTATCAGTAATTTCCGCCGCCGCTCAGCCCAAAAGAGAACAGCACGCCAATTCCCTTGAGAACGCAGTCCGGGGCGCGTCGGACAACACCGCCCGCTGGCGTTTCGATCTAGGACTGCGCCTTGCGGCAAGCGATCTTTTAACAGCCGCTCCAAAACGCTCTGTCGTATACATCGGCTCCGGCGGATTAGGCGATTTAGCGTTTGAGCAGTACAGTCTTTCCGAGATGTCCGCTTTCCTCGCGAATAACGGCATAGTGTTTAACGCTGTTATAGTAGGCGGCGGTCAAGTTTCCGAGCCGATTGAGTATTTATGCAGAGAAACAGGCGGCAAGGCAATGCAGATTTATCGTCCGCGCGGCATAGGAGAGCTTATCAAGGGCGTTGCGGACACTCCGACAGGTCTTTACAGTTTTACATACACTTCGCGCCTGCAAACAGACTTTGGGAGAGCATGGCTTCCCGTTGAGGTTGAAGTCTATTTAATGGAAAGATCCGGTCGCGATAATACGGGGTACTTTCCGCCGATAGAGTAGTGTTTCTGGTAGATCTCTTCTTAATCATCATCGAAGACATGCTCAAGAAAGTCTTCCGCTAGTTCTAATAGCAGTTTATCATAATTTTCGCCTTTATATGGACGCATTTTAACTTTGTCTTCATTCAAGGTTTCAACATTCCATAAAGAAAAATCGTCCTCTTGCTCAATATTTTTTAAAAGATAAATACTTACATTGGGGTTATCAGTCGGCTTTCCGCTCAGAACATGATATCCATTTTCTCCGATAATTCCTGCGGGTATAGCTTTATTTCTTAATTCCATTATACACGTTCCTTCACCGGACAAAATGGGGACTGTCGCCGCTGCGTTGCCGACTATTTAACTTTTCGCCATCTCCGCTTTTGCCATCTCAAGAAGTTCACGCGCTGTGTTGTTATCGGGCTCGAGTTCCAAAACCTTCTCAAAATCAGGAATTGCGCGGACATAATCGCCATTTTTGTCATACGCCGCGCCGCGTCCCAGATAAGCGCCGGAAAGAAAGCCTTTAGCCGTATTGTCATTCGGGTTGAGCCGGAGCAGTTCTTCAAAATCCGCAATAGCTTTGTCGAAATCACAGTTCGCCGTATATTCCTGACCTCTTTTGTTAAAGGCATGAGGGTAATTCGGTTCATATTTTATAGCCTCGCTGTAATCCGCAATAGCCTTGTCGTGTTCACCTTTGGATGTAAAGGTCACGCCTCGTATGTAATAGGCTAAAGCAATGTTATTCTTTGCCGAATCGTCATTCGGGTTATTTTTGAGCGCATCGGCATATTCCGCGATAGCCTTGTCAACATCTTCAACTTTTATTCCCAAAACACTCGCCCTGAGCTTGGCTTCGTTTGCCGCCGCCTGATATTCTTGTTCTTGTATGCTTTTTGCATTCTTTGCCATATCGATAAGATTTAGAATTTCCTGACTATTAGTAATATTATACACCTCTTGAAAAGCTTCAATTGCCTCGTCATATTTTTTTCTTTTGAAAGCCTCTATGCCCTTACTAATAAGAGCATTGATTTGGTCTCCAGTCATAAATAACTCCTTATATAATGATTTTAATAAAAAGCCGGAATACGTCAATATAGGCGTATCCGGCAGTTAACTTGTTTTATGCCTATTTACTCAACTTGCGCGCTTCTTCGAGTAGGGGGCAATCTGCACAAGAAATGTCATCACAATGTTCTCCGTAAATCAGAAAATATTTCTGATAGCAAGGACATCCGATATAACCCATATTTTTCTCCTTTACGTATAAAGCCCGTCGACTATGATTTTTACGAAATAACTGTTTCAATGCACGATAATGGCGTGTTCCTTTTTTAAAATCCAGAGCCAAAATAATAATCGCCAGTAATGAGTCTGTAAATAGTAACAAAGGGGCTTTTAATTAAATACCATATTTCAAAAAACAAAAAAACTAGTAAACTCATGAAAAATGCAAAAAAGAATCCTTTAATAACACCGTCCTCTGCAATCTGTCTTTTAATGGCTTCTGAACCTATTCCCAGATGACTTATGAAATTTTCTTTAGTTTCACTTAAAAACTGACCGAGACCAATACCAAAAAATAAGCCGATAAAAAGACCAACAAGTCCGCTTAACAAACCCAATCCTCCCCCAATCACACCACCGATTATTATTTTTATAAGAAATCCCTTAAGACCAGAAGTCTCAGAGTTAGAAGGAGTTTTGATATTTTTTAATTCTTCGAGACGTTCACGATAATCCTTATTCTGTGGATCAAGCTTTACTGCCATCTCCAAATCTGAAATTGCCAAGGTTTTATTCTGTTTAAAAACATAAGCTCCGCCGCGCATGTAATAAGCAGAATGATTGTCCGGTTCAAGCCGAATCACCTCATTTAAATCAGCAATTGCTCCGTCGTAGTTGCCTTCATCGAAATACTTAAGAGCACGTTCTTTGTATTCTTTTGCATTCATAATAAATTCCTCTACGGTGTTAATGTCGCCGCCGACATATTTAAAACTTCCATACGGAAATTTTTTTAACAATAATACATTATTTTAAAAAGTGTCTATCACTGGTTTAACAGACGCTTTATTTCCCCAAGAGCTTCACGATAATCTGTATTCTGTGGGTCGAGTTTTACTGCCATCTCCAAATCTGAAACAGCTAGAGTATTATTCTCTTTAAAAATATAAGTTCCGCCGCGTTCAAAATAGAAACTACCTTCTTTAGGTTCTAATTGGATCGCCTTTGTAAAGTCCGCAATCGCCGCATCGAGCTCATTTTTACGGCGGTAGATCATACCGCGCCTGCAATAAATAAAAGGATTGTCCGGTTCGAGACGGATCGCTTCAGTTAAATCTGCAATTGCTCCGTCGAAGTTGTTTTCTCTGAAATACTTAATATCAGCGCGCTCAATATACTCTTTGGCATTCATAAAATATTCCTTTACGGTGTTAATGTCGCCGCCGACATATTTAAAACTTCCATACGGAAATTTTTTAACAGTAATACATTACTAAAAAAAGTGTTTATTACTGGTTTAACAGACGTTTCATTTCCAATTACTACAACGATCTTCAGCAGACTGAGAGTTACCACTAGATCTACATACCCTTCTGGAAGAACTATAATTTAAACAGTTACCGCATGTATGTGGACTATTTTCTCTACTTTCTGCGAAAGAACCAGGACTACTACTTGAAGAGTTTCTACTTGAAGAGCTACTACTTGAACCACGGGGAGAAGTAATAGCGCAGAATATAATAAATATAATGAATCCTACGATACCGCCAAGGATGATACCGATAAATACATGTCCTAATGAACCGCCAATTATTCCACCAAGTATAAATCCAGCACCTATTGATATTGTAGATGCATCGCATCCTGCAAATATTACTCCAAATATTATTACCAATGCTAACAAGCCTAATAAATGAATAAACCAACTCCGCTTTGTGATTTTCATACAAAAATGTCCTTTACGGTGTTAATGTCGCCGTCGACAAATATAAACAATCTATACAGACCGTTTTCAAAGATAATCCGCCGTTGGGTAATATCCTCATTTCCCCCTGTAATTGCTGCCTTTCGCCCATGCCTCATAGATACCGCAGTGCTTGCACCTTGAGTCAGATTTGCATTTCTGATCCCTTGTGCTGTTTTCCGGCGACTTTTCCGTCAGATAGCAACAACCGCTCGGTTCGTCATAAATGGGGACACCATCCGGAAACATGCCGTGGTTTCTGCATTTTGTTTTCCTCCTTTGAAAAACTAGTTCATGTATTTTAACAAACTACCACAGATTTAACCAATAGTCAAGAATATTGTTCAAAAGACAGTTTGTAAATGGGGAAAAGATTATATTATTAACTCATAGGCAAGTATCATATTATGGAAAAGAAAATTCCAATTCGGAATCTTTTGGCAAGAAATTTGCGAGACCATCGTCGCAGATGCGGTTTTTCACAGGAAAAACTGGCGGAAAAAGCGGGAATTTCTACCCAATACCTTTCTATGATCGAAATAGCCCGTAAATTTCCGGCATCGGATGTTCTTGAAAAACTTGCCGACGCGATGAATATCAAAGTGTATGAGCTTTTTCTGATAGACTATTCCCCCAGAGAAGAACTTGAGTTGCTTCGTAAAGATATAATAAATGAAATGAAACAAACGTTTGGCGATATTATAGAACAAACATTGCAATACGCATCAAAATAGTTCGATGATCAACGCATATCTTGTCGCCGTTCGTGTGGTTCGTGGTTAAATTTCTTCTTAATTGATTTCTACTCACGTACATAAACCCACGCATGCCCCTTTTTCCCGACCTTCTTAATCAATCCCATCTTGGTAAGCGCATACAACGCTCTTTGAGACATCCATCTTTTAACACCGGCTTTCTCGGCGTGGGATGATACCGTAAACTCTTCCGTTTTCTTAAAAGGGATAAAACGCAGATAATCTTTCGGCTTTGCCAAAAGAATACTCTCGTGAAAAGCGGACAATTCTTTGTCCCGGATACTGATTCCCTTGCGCCGCCACGCGCCTTTGCCGTCTTTGACACGTTTTTCAATAATGTCAACCATTGCGATTTCTATGGTTACACCGCGGATAAGCGGCAATTCGGGAGCGTAGAGGAGAGCGTCAAAAATGTTCCAGGGCGTTCCGTGTACGGGGCTTTTCCTGCGGTAGAGCAGTTTGCCGTCTTTGGCGTGAACTTCAATCGTTTTTGTTACCGCGATGGGGTGAATAATACGCACTTTGCCGATAGCGGCAAATTCTTTTATCTTTTTTTTAAGCGGTCCGAAACTCCCTGTTTGAACCTCGATATATTCGCCGTCTTTTCGTATGCCGTCGGCGACAAAACTGCCTACTTCAGCCTCGGTTTTGCCTCCGGGACCTGCGTATTGAAATTTTAAGGCGCGGTGCAGAGAACTTTCGTTATTAGTACCTATTGTTTTGTGTGTACTCAAGTAATTCCTCGGCGCTGAGCAAGTCAAGGAAATGGTAGGTTTCACTTACGCCTGTTCTTTCTTCGGTCTTTATTCCGGCAACCTTAAAAACAATCATCTTGTTTGTAGGCAAAGGCGGATAGAGTACGTTCCCGTTCATGTCAACAAGAGCGTTAAACGGCA
>Ga0268262_10003636_pt1 | contig 16562 bp, 14 predicted proteins | sample TergutNc150P3_FD_190354 | JGI IMG/M metagenome (GOLD analysis project Ga0268262, IMG submission 190354) | Nasutitermes corniger P3 segment gut microbial community from laboratory colony in Florida, USA - Nc150 P3 (SPAdes) (version 2) | ecosystem: Host-associated > Arthropoda: Insects >... | reverse complement strand
AGGCGGTCGAGGCAGAGCTGCAGAGGATAGTCAGCAGCGAAGTCCCCTTGGTGCGCCGCCTGGCGGAGCATGTGTCGAAGGGCAGCGGCAAGCGCCTGCGCCCCGGGCTGGTGCTGCTGGCCTGCAAGCTGTGCGGCTGCACCACCAACGAGGACGTGCGCTTTGCGGCCATCTTTGAACTGATCCACACGGCCACGCTTATCCACGATGACGTGATAGACCACTCCGCCACCAGGCGCGGCAGGCCCAGCCTGAACGCCGCTTGGGGCAACACGCTTTCGGTCCTGTTCGGCGACTTCCTGTACCTGCAGGCCGTCCACAGCGCGTTGGCAAGCCGCAGTTGGCGGATGATGGAGATACTGGCCGAAGTGGCGACCCGCATGATAGAGGGCGAGTTGGTGCAAAACGAGTGCCTATACAGCCTGGACACATCCAGAGAGACCTACTTCGACATACTGGAGCGCAAGACGGCCCTGCTGTTCGCCGCCTGCGCTGAGTGCGGGGCAGTCCTTTCCGGCAGGGACGACGCCGCCTGCCGGAAGCTGAACATGTTCGGCCTAGAGATGGGCAGGGCCTTCCAACTGATGGACGACCTGCTGGACTACACGGCCACCAGCGACCAGATGGGCAAGCCTGTGCTGTCGGACCTGCGCGAGGGCAAGCTGACGCTGCCCATGCTGGCGCTGCTGGAGCGCGCGCCTGGTGAGGCCAAGCCGATAGTCGCGCGCGTGTGGGAAAGCGACGCGCCGATTTCAAGGGACGACTCGCGGCAACTGCTGGACCTGCTGGGGCGGCACGGCTGCCTGGACCAGCCCAAGGAACTGGCCATGCGGGCCAGCCGCGCCGCCACCGCCTCTCTGCCTGACGACGGGGACCCAGAGATAACCAAGCTGCTGAGGGAGATACCTGAGATGCTGCTGGAGCGGACGAATTAAAAGCAGTTGACAGTTGACAGTTGACAGTTGACAGTTAAATAGCGGCTAGCAACCGGCAACTGTTCACTGCCCACAACCATGTCCAGCGTTATCCCCGCCCACCTAGACCACAGCCGCGGCTGGCGCGACTTCGATTACTGCTACCCAGTAATAAGCCGCCGCAGCAGGGGCCTCAGCCTGGGCGTGAACATCAACCTAGACCAGGCGTGCAACTTCGACTGCGTCTATTGCGAGGTCTGCCGCAGACATCCGCCCCGGCGCAAGGACATCGACCTGGACCAGTTGGAGAGCGAAATGAAGGCGCTGCTGGACACGACCCTTTCCGGCGGACTCTTCGCCACAGGCGAAAAGAGGCCCAGGCTCAACGACATGGCATTCAGCGGCGATGGCGAGCCTACGACCGCAGTGGAGTTTCCAGCCGCTGTCTCCAGACTGGCGGGTCTGCGGAAAAGATACGGCCTGCAGGACCTCAAAATAGTGCTGATAACCAACTCCACCATGCTGCGGGAGCCCTGCGTCGTGGGCGCCCTGGACGAAATGATGGAAAACGGCGGCGAGATATGGGCAAAGCTGGATTCAGGGCTTGAGGACCGCTACCGCGCCGTCAACCGCTCCGGCATCCCCCTGGGCGACATCCTTGCAAACCTGACCTTCGCCGGCGGAAGGTGGCCGCTGGTGATACAGACGATGTTCCTGGAGTGGCAGGACCGCCCGCCGCTCAACGACGAACTGGCCGCCTACGCCGACACAATCAGGCGGCTGTTGGACGCAGGGATAAAGCTACAGGGGCTGCACCTCTACACAGTCGCGAGGCCCACGCCGGAGCCTGCCGCGAGGCCCCTGCCAAGCGCAGCGATTGACCGAATAGCGGAATACGTCAAGGGCCGTCTGCCCGGCGTCAGCGTGGATGTCTTCTATGGTCCAGTTGCGTAGAGTGGTGCATAGAGCAATCGACGCCCTTGTATGGGCCGCCTGCGTCTGGCTCGCGCCGCACGTTGGCGGACTCATAGTGTGGGACACGCAGTCCGACCAGGCCCCGCCGCCCCCGGCCTACGTCGAAGTCACCATTGTTGCAGTGGGGGACGTGATCAGCCACCAGGACGTGCAGCGGGCCGCTCTCGAAGCGGAAAACGGCTGGGCCTCGCTTTGGGAGGAGGTCACGCCCCTTTTCGAGGCGGCCGACTTCGCCATGGCAAACCTGGAGACGCCAGTGGCTCCCAACACAGGCAAGCCCGGCATACCTTTTTGCTTCAACGCGCCCGTGGAGCTGCCCCGCGCCATCAAAGAGACCGGCGTCGGCCTGGTCTTCACCGCCAACAACCATGCGTTTGACCAGAACATCGCCGGCGTGGCGGAGACCCTTGGCCACCTATCGGATTCAGGCCTCCTGGCCGTCGGCAGCGGCATGGACCGCGACGCCGCGCTGCGCCCGGCAATCGTAAACCTGCGCGGCATGGAAGTGGCCGTGCTGTCCCGGACGGACCTGTTCAACAACTGCCTGAACCAGCGGCACGACCGCCCCTGGGTGGCGGAGCTGGACATCGAGCGCGACGCGGCCATAGTCCAGGAACTCCGCCCGCAGGTCGACGCCGTGATAGTGGCCGTCCACTGGGGCAACGAGTACCACGCGAAGCCAAGCCAGCGCCAAAGGGAGGCCGCCGCCAAGCTGGTGGAGGCCGGCGCGGACGCAATCGTGGGGCACCACCCGCACGTCCTACAGCCATTCGAGTGGGTGGAGGCCGGCGGCCGCAGGGGCGCCGTGGCCTTTTCGCTGGGCAACTTCCTAAGCAACCAGGACAGGATGTACGTCCACGAGACGCAGCCCATAGGCTCCGGCGACAGCCGCGACGGCGGCCTGATGGTTATGACCTTCCGCAAGGATGCCGAAGGCGCGAGGCTTCTGGATGCCCGTGTCGAGCCAGTGTGGACCGACAACAACTGGATAGCCCACGGCCGCGGCATCGAAAAAAAGAGGGTGATCCGCGTCCTGACGACCGCCCCCGGCAACCGAGGCGACGAAATGGAGGCCCTGCTGGCAAAGAGACGGGCCAGAGCAGAGGCGGCTTTAGCCGCGATGCTTTGACATAGCCGAAACGTATTTTTTGCGCCGCACACCGTCAGAGAAAGCCACCGACACCAACCCGTGCGTCGCTTGAGGGAATAACGGTAGCAAATGAGACGCGCAACGCGTAGCGTTGCGCCACCGGTGCGAACATAGTCGCGCCGATGGCAGTCGGCGCATCAATAGCCGCCCAGCGGTAGCTAGGGCGGTTAATTCAGAAAAAAAGGCGCGACAGCAACAATGATTACTGGCAACTGGTCACTGTCAACTGGCTACTGCTCTACCCGCCCAGCGCAAGCTAGGGCGGCAAATTCAGCCATCGGCACGGAGTGATAAAATACGCCTGTGCCGAAAAGGAGCCATTCCGTGAAACACAGTCCATTTTTCCTTGCCATTGCCGCTGCGTTGCTCGCATTCGCGCCGGTGGCCTGCAAAAAGAAGGCCGGCGAACCCGATGTGTACGTCCTTGGGACCAAGGGGACGGGTGAACTGGTGGATGAGGGCGGCGAAATCACCCAGCCGGCGCTGTGGAAGAACGGCGTGGAGGTTCCCCTGGGTCTGGACAGCAACGCCGCCGCCCAGGCCGTTTTTGTCTCCGGCAACGACGTGTACCTAGCGGGGTACGTGCGCGTGCCAACCGAAGACGATGAGGTCAAATGCCCGCCGATGCTGTGGAAAAACGGCGTGGCGAAGCCCCTTGGCGACACAGGCAACGCCGCGGTCATTTTTGTGTCCGGCGGCGACGTGTATGTGGCGGGGTCTGTGACCGACGAAAAAGGCACCAACATGCTGACGCTGTGGAAAAACGGCGTGGCGCAGCGCTTGGGCGGCCCAGGTTGGATCGAATCCATTTTTGTGTCCGGCAACGATGTGTATTTGGTGGGGCAATCATTCGGTAAGGGGAATGACCCCTACGTGGCGACGCTGTGGAAAAACGGCGTGGCGCAGCGTCTGGGTGACGGCAAGGACAATTCACACGCATGCTCGGTCTATGTTTCCGGCAACGACGTGTACGTGGCCGGCGACGAAGCCGTGAAAGTGAAAGACGAAAGGAAAATAATGGCTACGCTGTGGGTCAACGGCGAGGCCAAGCGCCTGAGCGATGGGACTAAAGCCGCCCAGGCTTTACATGTTTCCGTGTCGGGCAAGGATGTGTACGTGGCGGGGAGCGAGCCTAACGCGGAAGGGAACGCAGTCCCCACGCTGTGGAAAAACGGCGCAGTGCAGCGCTATGACGGTGTGCCAAGCCCGACGTCGCAGTCCATCGGGGTTTACGGCGGCGATGTCTATTGGGTCGGCACAACCTTCGACGAGACAAGCGAAGAGCCGAACGGCACGGCGATGCTGTGGAAAAATGGCAAAGCACAGCCCCTGGGCGACGGGAAGGCCCACACCTGGGCCTATTCCGTGTTCGTGGTCGGCGGCGGCGGACGCGAAGCGGCCAGGCTTTAACATTACCGGCACCATCTTTTGCGCCGCACACCGTTAGAGAAAGCCACCGACACCAACCCGTGCGGCGCCTGAGAAAATGACGGTAGCAAATAAAGACGCGGCCGTACGGGCACCGGCGTGACCGCGACGTCGGCGCCCGCATCAGGTACGAACATGGACGCGCCGCGTAGCGGCGCATCAATAGCCGCCCGGCGAAGCCAGGGCGGGGAATTGCAGAAAAATGGCGCGTCAGCGTCTTTATTCACTGGCTACTGTCAACAGGTCACTGTCAACTGGCTACTGCTTTTCACTGTCAACTGACGGCTGGCAACTTCTTACCCCCCCTCCGTACCCTACAATATCCACGGAGGACACACCCGTGCCACCACCAAGCAGACAGACATGGGCCGCCATAGCCGAGACGGCCCTGCGCTTCTCCAGGGCCTGGGCCTCCGCCTCCAGCGAGAAGTCCCACAAGCACGACTTCGTCAGGGCGTTTTTGGCGGTGTTCGGCGCGCCCCAGGGCGCAGGCGAGTTCGAGAGGACCATAAAGACCGCAGACGGCCGCGCCAACTTCATAGACTTCATCTGGGACAGCCGCATCGCCATTGAGGTCAAGTCCAAGGGCAAGGACCTCCGCGCCGCCTTCGAGCAGCTCTCCGGCTACATGTCCCTCATGCCCCCCGAAAGCGTCCCCGACCTGTGGATGGTCAGCGACTTCCACACAATACGCATAAGGCGCATCTCCCAAGGCCAGGAAGTCAGCTTCCCAACGTCAAAGCTAAAGAAGCACATCCGGCACTTCGCAGTACTGGCGGGGATTGAAACTGAAGCCATACGCACGGACAAAGAAAGCGTAAACGTCCAGGCAGCAGAAAAGATGGCAGCCCTGCACGAGGCCCTCAAAGGACACGGCTACTCAGGCCACGATTTGCAGGTCTTTGTGGCGAGGATACTCTTCTGCCTCTTTGCAGACGACACCGGCATATTCCCGCAGGACAGCTTTTTTCAATATGTGAACGAATCCAAAGACGACGGCTCCGACCTCTCCGCAAGGCTTTCCCAGCTATTTCAGGATTTGGACAAGCCAATAGAATCCAGGGTGAGAAACCCATTCCTTTCCGACACACTCAAACAATCGGACTTCCAGCACATCAACGGCGGCCTGTTCAACGAAAGGCTGGAACTGGCCGCCTTTGACAGAAAAATGAGACAGACACTCCTGGACTGCCTCACCTTTGATTGGGGCCAGATATCCCCCGCCATATTCGGCTCCATGTTCCAGGGCGCCATGGAGGGCGTCGAAAGACGGGAAATCGGCGCCCACTACACAAGTGAGGAGAACATCCTCAAGCTCATAGACCCCCTGTTCATGGACGGCCTCAGAGAGGAATTCCACAAAGCCAAGAAGAGCCAGAAAACCCTTGCGGATTTCCACACCAAGCTGTCCAGCATGAAGTTCCTCGACCCCGCCTGCGGCTGCGGCAACTTTTTGATAATCGCCTACAGGGAGCTGCGCAGACTGGAGATCGAGGTGGTCAGGGAGGAGCAGCGCCTTTCAAAAAAGACCACCGACCACAGGCTCCTGGACATCAAGAGCCACTTCCTCGTCACGGTCGAGCAGTTCCACGGCATAGAATTGCTCCCATGGCCCTGCCAGTTGGCGATGACCGGCATGTGGCTGATGGACCACCTGATGAACATGGAGGCCTCCGACGAGTTCGGCGACTACTACGCCAGGCTGCCCCTGACCAGGGGGGCCACGATAGTCGAGGGGAACGCGCTGCGGATCGAGTGGGAGACTGTTGTCCCAAAGAATGTACTGTCGTTCGTGATGGGGAACCCGCCGTTTGTGGGGTACGCCTACCAGAGCGGCGAACAGAAGAAAGATATGGAGTTGGTCTTTGGCGGCATGGACAGACCCAAAAACCTTGACTATGTGACCGCATGGTACGCCAAGGCCACCAACCTGATACAGGAAACAGAGATACGCTGCGCCTTTGTCTCGACAAACTCAATAACCCAAGGCGAGCATGTTTCGACACTGTGGAAGCCTCTGATCCAGCGCGGCGTATTCATCAATTTCGGTGTCCAGACGTTCAAGTGGACTAACGAGGCCAAGGGCAAGGCCGCTGTCCACTGCGTGATAGTGGGGTTCAGCCAGCAGAGGACGGAGCCGAACATAAACCCCTACCTGATAGAAGGTCCCACGGTATTCATTGAGAAGCGTGCAAAACCACTGTGCAACGTGCCTGAGATGACCAGGGGCAGTGACCCGATTGATGACGGCAACCTCATAATCGAAAGCAAAGACATTGCCGACTTCCTCGAAAGAGAGCCGGTCGCGCGGCCCTATGTCAGACGATTTATGATGGGCGATGAGTTCATCAACAACAGGGAGCGCTGGTGCCTGTGGCTGGTTGACTGTCCGCCAGCGGAACTGCGGAAAATGCCGCTGGTTATGAAGCGAATCGAAGACTGCAAAAAATTCCGTTTGGCCAGCAAGAGAGATGGCACAAAGAGGGCCGCAGGCACAAGCTCGCAGTTTTCGGAGATTCGCCAGCCAGATACAGACTACATAGCAGTCCCCAAGGTATCGTCAGAGCGGAGAGACTACATTCCAATCGGGTACTTGCGCAAGGACGTTATTGCCGGCGACAAGCTCTTCACAATCGCGGGCGCCGACCTGTACCACTTCGGTGTGCTGACATCGATAGTCCACATGGCATGGACAAGGGCGGTGTGCGGACGTTTGGAGATGAGATACAGCTATTCGGCCACCATCGTTTACAACTGCTTCCCCTGGCCGGAGGCTACAGAGGCGCAGAGGGCAAAAATAGAGGCACTCGCCCAGGCCGTCCTCGACGCCAGGGCGGCGCACCCGGACAGCTCCCTGGCCGACCTCTACGACCCCCTGACCATGCCCAAGAACCTCCTGACCGCCCACCGCGCCCTCGACGCGGCAGTTATGAAGCTGTACGGGTACCCGAAGGACACCACCGAGGCAGAGATAGTGGCGGATTTGATGGGGAGGTACGTGAAGCTTGCAAGTTGCCAGTGAACATCGCCGCTGCCGCGCCTTTTTTTTGAATTCCCCGCCCTAGCTTCGCTGGGCGGATATTGATGCGACCCTGCGGGCCGCTTTCATGTTCGTACCGGATGCGGCCATCGACGCCACGGTCACGCAGGCGCCACGCTGGAAGGCTGCGGTTGTTGATTGGTTACGAGCGCGGCGCAAAAGACGGCTGCGGTTACGGACGGTCCTCGCCTCCTCCGGAGCCGAGCGCCGCCGCCGCTAATGATAAGTCGGGGGTTTGGCGTGGCTGCTGGGGTAGTCGGGGATGGAGCCGTCGTCGACGGGGAAGCGCTTTTCCTCCAAGACTTCGATGAAGGCCCACTGGCTGCCCTTGGGCGTGCTGCCCTTGGGGATGTCCAGCACCCTGACCTTCAGTACGCGGTTATAGACGGGCAGGTCCAGGATGTCGCCAGGCGCCACTTCCGCGCTGGGCTTGCGGGGCGAGCCGTTTATGCGGACGCAGCCGTCGTCGCAGAGCTCCTTCGCAAGCTCCCTGCGCTTGACCAGATGCGTGGCTTTCAGGAATTGATCGAGCCTCATTGCGGTAACCGTTTCCCCTGCGACATTCTACACCATTCCCCTGCCGGTTCAACCCTGGCAAAACTAGCCGCTAGCCGCTAGAAAGACTGCCGCCGTCACTGCTTTTACTAGCAACTGACAACTGGCGGCTGTCAACTTAAATCAGCCCTTTATTATCTGCTCCCTTGGCACCATGTAGCGGATGTTCGCGCGGAGCCGCTGGGCCTGGAGGTACAGTTGGAGGGCGTTCTTGGCCTTGGGCTCCCGCAGCTTGTCCGTTATCTGGGCCTTGACCGCCTCGAATGGCTTGGCGCCTGCGGTCTCCTTGGCTATGAGCTGGACGAATATGTAGTCCTTGTCGGTCTCGATCAGGTCGCTCACTTCGTCGGGCTCCAGCGCCAGCGCCGCGTCCTCTACGGCGGGCAGCAGCAGGCCCTTCTCAGTCCAGCCCAGGTCGCCGCCCAGGGTGCCGCTCAGGCTGCCGGAGTGCTCCTTCACCAGTGTTTCGAAGTGGACTCCTTCCTTCAGGCTTTCCCGCACCCTGGCCAGGGTCTCGGCCGCGTCAGGCCCGACGCCGGCGGCCTTGGGTATCACCAGCTCCCTGACCCTGAACCTGGCGGTCTGGGTGTAGTCCGCCTGGTGCTCGTTGTAGTAGAGCCTTGCCTCCTGCTCCTCTATGGGCACCCTGCGGTAAACCTCTTGGTAGAGCAGCGACTCGATGACGTAGGTCTGCCTCTGCTGGCGCAGGAATTCGCTTAGGCCGACGCCCAGCTCGGCTTTCAGCATCCGCTCAAGGTCGGCTTCAGAGGACACATGGGCCCTCTTCTTTAGGTCGTCGAGCAGGTCGCTCTCGGTTGGGGCGTAGGCAAGCACTTCCTTGTCCGCGGCCACGTCCAGCAGCACAAAGACGTCTATCTGCTCCTGGAGCGTCTTTTCGCGGGCCCCGCGCAGCTCGTCGTCCAGCTCTTTGCCGGAGTAGTGGCGGTACAGCTCGGCCATCTGCTGCTCCAGCGCCATCTGGAAAGCCTTTCTGGTGATGATGTGGCTGTTCACCACCACCAGCACCTCCTCCAGCGTCGTCGGCTCCGCCGCAGGGCAGGCCGCCACGATCGGCGGCGCGGCCACAAGGAACACTAGGGCCGGCGGGAACATCACTGGCCCCCGCCGTCGCCCTGTCCATCGCCCTCTGAGTAGCCGAATTCCTTCCTCAGGGCCTCGAAATGGGCTTCCCAGGCTTCGTTCACCAATTTGCCGGTCACCTGGGTCCGCACCCTGGGCCTCACCTCGTCGAGGGTCTGTATCCGCTCCGGCGTGCGGCTCTCGACCATTATCATGTGGTACCCGAACTGGGTCTTGACAGGCCGGCCCACCTCGCCGATTTTCTGTCTGCGGACGGCTTCGGCGAACTCCGGGACCATCGTCGCGGGGTCGAAGTTTTCGTACAGGCCGCCCCTGTCCTTGCTGCCGGGGTCGTCGCTGTACTTCTTCGCCACCTCCTGCCAGGTTTTTTTGCCGCGCGTGAGGTCGCTGCGCGCCTTCGACAGTTTGTCAGTGGCGTCGGCCACCGCCTTCTTGTCGTTGAAGTCCTTGACCGAGGCCAGGATGTGCCTGGCCGAGGCCCTGTCGCCAATCCTGTAGCTCTCCCTGGACTGCTCGTAGGCGGCCTTCAACTGCTCCTCTGTGGGCTGGACGGTGTCCGCGGTCGGCAGCCTCTTCTTGGCCTCGTCCACCAGCAGGGCCTTGGTGATGTCCGCCAGCCTCTTCTGGAATTCGGGCGTGGCTTCGATGTTCTGCTTTCTGGCGGAGGCCAACAGGAGCATCTGGTCGGCGTACACCTTCCGCACGTCGACCAACATCCGCGGGTCCCTCTTGACCTGCTCTATCCTGCTGGCGGGCAGCATCATGGGGAGGAACTCCTGGAAGTCCGCCTCGCGGTGAGTGTCTTTGCCTATGCGGAACAGGACCGCCTGCGGGTCTATGGTCTTGTCCTCCGGCTTTGGTCTGACCCTGCCGGCCGGAGCCGGCCTGGGCGGTTCCTGGCCTGTCTCTTGGGCGGCCAGCCCACAGACCATGGCGCCCATCAACAGGGCCTTAAGCAGCAATCCATTCAACATGTCTGCACCTCAAAATGGCGTAATAGCCCTACGCCCAACCTGTGCGGGGAAATGGCGCTTGGTTCCTGGGCGGTCTCAGAACCTGAGGGCGACGCCGAAGCCCACGATGCTGCGGCCCAGCCCGGCCTCCATGTCTTCGATCACCGAGCCGTTTGGCACGTCCAGGCTCTGGCCGTCGAAGAAGGCCCTGACGCCCAGCCAAGGCAGCACATAGAAACGGGCATCCGCGCCGACCCGCTGGTACGACACGCCGTTGTATGCGATGGCTGAGAACCTGCCCCTTGCCTCCAACCTGTTGCCGAGCGCTGTGAACCCAGCCGAAAGGCCCACCTGGGGGACCGGAATTGTGATGGGGGCCACGGAGTAGGGACCCTGTGGCTCCGGCGGAAGATCGGGATAGTCATCGGACTTCAGAAGGCCGGAGACCTTCCCTTCCACGTTCCAGATCTGCGCGCCAAGGTCAACGCCCAGCCAGAAAGTGCTGATGCGGATCACCTTGATTGTCATGTTGACGTCCATGATTTTCGTGTCCAGGCTGCTGGTCAGGTTGCCGGTGCCTTTCAGCTCGTTGCCGTCCACCCACACGCTGCCCTTGAAGCTCTTGTCTCCGGCATAGCTGGTGGGAAGGTAGTCCACGGACAGGCCGAACCTGGACCCCAAGTAAGAAACGTAGAGCCCCGTGGCCATGCCGTCGGTTTCGAGACCAAGGTCTTTCTCCAGGTCAAAGTTCGTTTTGAAGTCGTTTGCGGCGCCGCCGTTTTCCTTGAAGTGGCCCGACAGGGTGGGCGTGCCGGCATAGACACCCAAAGTGAACTTCCCTGCAGGTTTGGCTGCGGCGAGCGGCAGGGCGAGCGGGATTGTCAGAAAAAGTGCCGTCAAACGGTTCATGGCTCCTCCAGAAATTGTTGGCCAAGGTGAATGTTACCATCAAAAGCAGTTGCCAGTGACCAGTGGACAGTTGCCGGCAGCCAGCAGCTCAAGACATGGACAGAAAACCGGACATCGCAATGGACACTATGGACACGGATTGGTTCGGCGGCCCAGCGCCGTGCCGCCCGCGCTGGGCGCTGTGCGTGCGTGGCGGCGACCTCTGTTTCAGAGCCGGCGCGGACCTGCCGCCCATTTGCCTGGAAACCGACAGCGGCGGCGGCTTCGTCGAGGGCCTCTGGGAGGGCGACGTGGCGGAGCTGTTCCTGCTGAACCCCGCGACAGGCTTCTATGTGGAGTTCAACCTTTCGCCCAGAGGCTCGTGGTGGTGCTGCCCCTTCGATGCACCAAGGGAAAGGACGGCGCCAGGCCCGGCGCCGCTGCCAGGGGCTCGGACAGAATCCACCGCAACCGGGGCAGGATGGGACAGCGCTATCGCGGTCCCTTTGGCGTCGCTGCCCGCGGCCCTGGCCTTCGACCCTGGAACCACCAGGGGGAACATAACCTTTTGCCTGGGCAGGCCGCCGAGTTACTTCACGGCGGCTGACCTGGGCGGCGGAGCCCCGGACTTCCACAGACCGGATAAGTGGGTAGCATTAAAGCAGTTGCTAGTGGCTAGTTGCTAGCGGCTAGCGGCTAATTCCTAGCGGCTGTTTTCTACAAGGAGCAAGCCAGATGCCAGCCAAATGCGCTAAACCAAGTAAGACCACCGCCAAAAGGGTCCCGCCGCCAAAATTGGGGCCGGTCGGGGCTTTCATTGCCCACCACTACAGGCACTTCAACGCCGCCGCACTGATTGACGCGGCGGAGGGCTACCGCGTTTTCCTGGCCCAGGGCGGCAGGATGATGGTCTGCCTGGCCGGCGCGATGAGCACGGCCGAACTGGGCCTGTCGCTTGCCGAAATGATACGGCGGGACAAGGTCCACCTGATAACCTGCACTGGCGCGAACCTGGAGGAGGACATATTCAACCTTGTGGCGCACGACTACTACGAGCGCGTGCCCCACTACCGCGACCTGACGCCAAAGGACGAAAAGGCGCTGCTGGACCGCCACATGAACCGCGTGACGGACACCTGCATACCCGAAATGGAGGCCATGAGGCGCATTGAGAAGGCCATGCTGAAGGTCTGGACAAAGGCCGACAGGGCGGGCAAGCGCCACTTTCCCCACGAGTTCTTCCAGCAGGTCCTGAAGAGCGGCGACATCGAGAAGCACTATCAGATAGACCCCAAGCACTCCTGGATGCTGGCCGCGCTGGAAAAGGGCGTGCCGATTGTGGTGCCAGGCTGGGAGGACAGCACGCTGGGCAACATGTACGCCGCCGCCGTCATCAGGGGCGACGTGAAGAACGTCCACACTGTCAGGACCGGCATCGAGTACATGACCTGGCTTGCGGAACACTACACGGAGACAACGAAGAAGGCACCGCTCGGCATGTTCCAGATAGGCGGCGGCATAGCGGGCGACTTCCCCATCTGCGTCGTCCCAATGCTGCACCAGGACCTGGAGCGCGAAAACGTGCCGCTTTGGGGCTATTTCTGCCAGATAAGCGACAGCACCACCAGCTACGGCTCGTACAGCGGGGCCGTGCCAAACGAGAAGATCACCTGGGGCAAGCTGCACATAGACACACCCAAGTTCATCATCGAGAGCGATGCCACGATAGTCGCGCCGCTGATCTTTGCGTACCTGCTGGGACAGTAAAAGCAGTTGACAGTTGCCAGTAAAAGCAGACGCGGCCGAAGGTCGCATCTAAATTCACTATTAACTGGCGGCTGGCAACTGGCAACATTTCTATATCCCCCACGCCACGATGTGGGCTCTGGCGGGGTTGCCGGCGCCGGCGGTGCCGGGGGCGATCTGGCGGTAGAGGGTGATGCTGGTCGGGCTCTTGCTCACAAGCTGGAAGGCGATGTCGTTGGAGTTGTTGGGGCTGTCGGTGCGGGTGGTGACGACGGCGCACTGGCAGGCCTGCGGGAAGGGCGTTGGCCAGTTGACTGTGTAGCTCTGCTCGTTCGTCCACTGCGGCTCGTTGCGCGCGGGCACGGTCATCCACTGCATGATTGTGCCGTCCTCCATGCGGCGGTAGCCGGGCGCGTCGTCATCGGCGGTGCCAATGGCGTCGGGCTGGAAGGTCACGGGGCTGCCCAGCACCGCCCATGCGCTTTTGAAGTCGCCGTACACGGCGCGGACGGCGGCGTAGAATGGCACGCTCATGCGCAGCGAGACGCGGGTGGCGTAGCGCCTCTCTGCCGCGCCGGCGACGCTGGCGATGGGCTCCAGCATGACCCAAGTGGATTCCGTCTGCGGCGTCGCGCTGGCGAATATGGCGACCTCGAAGCCCGTGCAGGCGCCGGCGGGGGTCGGCTCGGCGTATGTCCAGCGGACGTCGAACCAGCCGCTGGTGTTTGCGAAGGCGGTGTCCGGCGCGGAGGGCGTCCCGCTGCCGCCTGGCACGCCGCCGCCGCCCGGTCCGCCCGGGGCGTTGCCCACGTCCCAGTTGGGGTCCTCGCTCATGTCCTGGACGATGAATGGCATGTCGGCTCCTATGCGGGGGGCAGGTTCGGGGTTATGGTCATCGTCACGGCGGTGGGCGCCTTCCACTTGACCAGGCCGGCGCCGGTCAGGGTGAACAGCACGGGGTCGATGTCCGCGAGGCTCTGCCGCTGGAGGCCAAAGGCGTTGAACGAGGGGAACTTGAGATAGATTGCGCCCTTCTGCCAGCGCGAGAAGTCCAGCCGGGCAACGGCGTTGTCGAGGAACATGAATATTGAGTCGATGGGCCACGCCTGGGCGGTGGTGCCGAACAGACCGCGGTGACTCGCCGTGCTTGAAACCGAGTAGCGGTTCGCGGAGGGCTGCGAGACCGCAGTGTATCGCCATAGCTCGTAGGTTGCGCCGTCGGCGGTGGCTGACAGGCAGAGCGTCTTTAGGGCGGCCAGGTCTGTGGCGCTGACACTGCCAATAGTGAGCGCACCGCCTGACACACTCATGTCAACCGCCGAGCCGCCGGCCGCGCTGCTGGACTGGTACCGCACGCCGTGCCTGGCCGGCGCGTCTATGCGGCCCATCAGTTGGTAGGTGCCCCCCGCCGACGTCGCCGCCCAAATCTCGCAGCCGCCCCAGTTGGAGCCGTCGACGCCGCTGGCGCCAATCCACACCTGCATTTCTCCGTCGGTCAAATCCGCCGGCGGCTCAAAGATTACCGGCGCGTTCACGAAGGGCGGCGGCGCCAGCATGTTCACCGGATCGGCGCCCGTGTCGGGCGGGGGGTAGGCCACGGCGGTGGCGATCCCGTTTGGCCAGTCCTCGGCGGTGATCGACAGGTCGCCCTCCGCGTCCTCCTCCACCGCCGTTACCCGCACGGGCGTGTTGTCCAGCCCCAAGCCAGCCTCTGTGAGCGTCACGAGGTCGCCGGGTTCCAGCAGGGTGTAGCGCCAGCCAAGGCGGAACTTGTACTCGTTGCGGATGCCGACACTCCTTTGGAGCATTGTCTGTGCCAGCGTCTGCGCGGCGTTGGGGTCGGCTATGAAGTCCGCGCTGTAGTCGGACGCCGGTCGCAGCCCGTATAGGTCTTGCATGGCGAGGTCGTTGGCCTCTGCCACTGCGTCCGCGTACGCGGGGATGTCCTCAAAAATCGGGGTGATGTTCGGGCGGCCAAGGCCAGCGCTTTGAACCTGCACCTCAACCACGGTTGGCTTGGGGGCGCGGTCACAGTACTTGACCTTGACGGAATTGTGCGTGTCGGCCGCGCTCTTGCGGGTGACCTGCACGGGGTCGTCGCCCGGGCCGCCGCTCAGGAAATCGTCATGGGTCAGCGCGTAGAGGGGCGTACTGTTCGGGTTCCAGCCGCCAACGGGCAGGTCGCCAAGGGGCAGGATTCGCAGCTTGCCGCCGCTCCACACGGCCATTGAGTTGGTGCAGTCCAGCAGCGTCTTGATGACCTCAATGCCCTGCTTCTGGGTTTCCAGAGCGGCCGACACAAAGAAGCCGACCTCGCTCGTGTATAGCCTGTAGTCGTCGAGGCTTGAGAGGGAGGCAAGGGGAAAGCCCATGCCGTGGATGGGATGGGTCAGCATGTCCAGCAGCACGTCAGCCGCGTTTGCGTCCCCCGCTGGCGTGGCCCCCGAAAAGAAGCCCGTGACCTCAAAGCTGTAATTCGGGATCGCGGCGTTGTCGCCGAGGTCCATCTGTGCCTTGGCGACATACGCCGTGGAACCATAGCCCACGCGCTTGCTGGAGGGTAGCGCAGTCCACGGGGTCTGTGACGGGTCGCCAGGCTTGAACGTGAGGCCCAGCTTATGTGCCAGCCTTGGGGGCGTGGCGGTCTTGTCAGTCCATATCACGCCGATTTGCACAGGCCCCTCGCAGATCGCAAGCATGACGTCGGCATTGTATGTGTATGTGGTGTTCGTGGTCCCGCCGCCGCCGCCCTTGCCGACCTTTTCAGTGTGCGGCGTGGACTTGAAGTTGGCGTAGTAAATCAGGTTCACCGCCACACGCGCCTTGCCATAGACAACCGGTATGCAGTGCCCGTAGCTGCTGGTTGACATTTTGAGGTCGCCCAGCCTCTCCGCCGTGGTGCTTTTGCCGCCGCCTCCGAATATGCCTGCCATTGCTTACTCCTTATCAATCCATTCACGCAGCCTGTAGAAGCCAACGAAGCGCGGCGCGAGGTCTGTGTTCGCCACCGCGTCATCAAGCACGACCGCGCCGGCGGTCACGTATGCGTGGACTATCGTTGGCCACTCGATGATGATTGACCCGTGCGAAACCACGCGCCCGTATTTGAACAGCGCGAGGTCGGCGGGGCGTGGCGTGTCCACCTTGGCAAAGAACCGCTCGACGTAGCCAAGGTAACGCTCGCTGTCCCTGTGCAGGTGCCAGTCGGGGGGGTAGTCGTCTATCTCAAAATCGGGCACCAAGCCGCAGGCCTGGAACACGGCCGTGGGAAACTGCCCGCAGTCCGCGCCCGCGCCCTTGACCCGTGCGGCGTGGTGGTAGGGTGTGCCAAGCCACGTCAGAGCCTCGGCCACCACGTCCGCCGGTGTCATGGCACCAGAATTGAGATGGGGATTATCGCCACGGCCTGCTCCCCAAGCAGACCCTCGTCCGTCTCGATGTCGCCCTCGATGCGGCAGTGCGACACCAGCTTGCCAAGGGTCACTGTGTCCTCGCCGTTGGGCCTGTCCGGCTCCAGCGCCGCCTCAATCGCGTCCAGCAGATTGTTCTGCAGCGCGGGGTCATCGTTGCGGTTGTAGAGGTAGAGCGTGACGGGCAGGCTGTGTTTGGGCGGCATACCGCGCCCCTCATACACGAGGCTCTGGTTGCCGCTTGTCATAAAGAGCGCGGGCTGTTCGGAGGCTGTGACGTCTGACCAGTGGAGCAGCCTGCGGCTGAACGTCCTGATGCCCGGTATCGCCTCGATGCGCTTGGCCAGCGCCTGGAATATCCTCTCTCGGTTCATGCCTTTGTCCCCCTCTCGACGGCCGCCC
>Ga0268262_10003635_pt1 | contig 16563 bp, 13 predicted proteins | sample TergutNc150P3_FD_190354 | JGI IMG/M metagenome (GOLD analysis project Ga0268262, IMG submission 190354) | Nasutitermes corniger P3 segment gut microbial community from laboratory colony in Florida, USA - Nc150 P3 (SPAdes) (version 2) | ecosystem: Host-associated > Arthropoda: Insects >... | reverse complement strand
CGCAGCCGATCGAAGTGGCGGCGGAACAAACCTGTATCGGACGCTTCAGTTTTGCCAGCTCGGGCAGGAAACTGGCCAGAAGATTGAAGTGTACCCCTTCCCTGAAAAAATAGGTTTCGTTGACGGTTAAGAGATCGGAGATTTCAAAGATACGCTCGCGCGATGTAAGCAGGTATTCATGGGCCGCGGGATTTTCTATAAACGAAGCTCCGCAGCATTTTTCAAGGTACGCGTTAAGTTTTAAAAGTCCTTCGATTTCTGCCCTTATTCCAAGTATTTGTTCAACCCGGTGGTACAGATACAGTAACGCGGGATTTGCAAGTACCTTTTCGGGAATATCTACCGTCGCTTCGGCGCTGATCATGCCCTGCCATTCCCCCTTGTCAAAAAAACCAGCTTCTGTGCGATGCCGCCAAGGGGCAGCGTCATGTCCACACAGCCGGTGTTAAAAGCAGCCTCGGGCATCCCGTATATCATTGACGAAGCTTCGTCCTGGGCAATGGTAATTCCGCCTGCCTGTTTCACATAACGGGTCCCGTCCGCGCCGTCAGAACCCATGCCGGTAAGCACCACCGATACCAGCGCTTCGCCGTACAATTCTGCGGCGCTTTTGAAGAATACGTCTGCCGCCGGCTTCTGGTTATGAACAGCTTCCCCATAGTCAAATTGAAAACCGTTTTTCCCCAGCAGAAGATGTTTGTCGGTGGGCGCAACATAAAGGTCCCCTTTGGCGGGGATTGCGGCTTCTTCGGCAAGGCAGACGTTTAGCGGCGTGTACCCGTCAAGCCATTGCGCAAAACCGCGGTCAAAACCTGTTGTGTTGTGCTGTACTAACACAACTGGAGCAGAGAAGTCATTTGGGATATCCGCGCATAACTGGCAGAGCGCCTTGGGCCCGCCTGTGGAAGCGGCGATGACTACGCAGTCGATCCGGCGCGGCCCTATTTGCGCCTCTTGTCCGGTCTGCTGGCGTACGGGAACTCTTGCCTTGATGCCGGTTATTTGTTTGAGGGTGTTGAAAATTTGCTCGCGTTGCGGCGCACTCATTTGCGGCGTGAGTATATCCTTGGGAAAAAATTCAAGCGCGCCGGATACTATGGCGTTGTAGGCCATCTTTGCGGTGTTGTGGGTGCTGAAAACGACAATGGCGGGCGATATGATTTTCTTAATTTCGCCGATTGCCTGCAAACCGCCCATTACCGGCATCTCTATATCCATCGTAATCAGATCAGGGTTAAGCAATTGCGCCTGAGTTATAGCGTCCAGCCCGTTTTCCGCCTCGCCGATAATTTCAAAGGAACTGTCGCCCCCAAGAAAATCTTTGATTATTGAGCGTACCAGCGGGCTGTCGTCCACTATCAATGTTTTTATCATGCCGCCGCTTCCTTTTGGATGATCTGAACCAGATTCCCGGTATTTAAAAACAAAATCGGTTTTCCGGAGGTATCTGAAACATCGTTGGTATCAAAGCGAATGCCGTTGAACAATGCGGAAAAACGTATGGTGCCCAACGTTTTCGGTATGGGAAAAATATCTTCGCCGGGAATTTCGGTCTCGCATTTAACTTCGGTCGTTAGTAGAATTATCTTGTTTTCTATAATGTTGTCATCCTCAATGTTACCATCTTCGCGATCACCGTTTCCGGAAATTAAGCTTTTTAGGACAAGGCCATGCCGGATAAGCTCCGATGGAAGGCTAAACAAATGGGGAAGGGAAACATAGGTGTTCCGGTTTTCCATGTTGTATTCCACAGTCTGCGCCGCTTCGTGCTCGTGAAGCGTAAGGGAAGAGACGGAACGCATGGGAATTGCCAGTGAAAAGCCGCTAAAGGCGCAGATAAAAACCCGCATTACCGGGCCGCCTCGTCAGAAACACGGGCCATTATGCGCTTGATGTCAAGAACGAGCACATCGTTACCGTCCCAGTTAAACGAAGACGAAACCGCTTCCGCCAAATCGCCTGTTTCCGCGCCCTGGCTCTGCTCTACGCTGAACAGCTTTTCCCGCGAAATGTCGGCAATGCCGCTTACATCTTCTATTAAAAAGGCAATCCGGTCGATTTCGTCTTTTAGAACCAGTACTTTTTTGCGGGGACTTGGGGTTTTTAACAACAGCAAGCCAATGTCAAAAAGGGCGTAAGGAACCGAGTAGCGGTTAATGATCCCCAAAACATAAGCCGGTACGAGCGGCAACGGGTATACGGTGTCAAACAGGGCAATTTCCCCGATAATCCGCGACGGAAAGGCGTATTGCTTTTCAAAGATGGAAAAAATCAAATATTGCGTATTGTTTTCGGTTTCCACATTTTGACTCTTTTTTTATAGAAACACATATCAGGGATAAATGGTGGAATTTGCGCCAATTTTTTTGTACCAAGCTGCCAGTTTTTCTGTACCATACCGACAATTTTTTTTATACCAAACCTCAAAGCAAAAAAATTATTGACAATAGCCGCCGGATAAAGTAGAAACAAGACAGGTGGTTATATGAGTATTATAAGAACAGAAATTACGATAAAGAATGCTGGCGATGTTGCGGATGTGGAACGCGGATACATCACGGACGCGCAGGTTCGCTCGCTTACCGTACAAGCTTTGGCTGATACCGGGGCATGGACGCTTGTTATTGACGAGGATACTTGCCAGAAATTAGGCTTAAAATTAAGGGGCCCGGAGCCAGGCGTTCTGGCCGATGGTTCGACTATCATATATCAAATAACAGATGGGGTAGAAGTCTATTGGAAAGACAGGCACACAGTTTGCCCAGCGCTTGTTGTTCCCGGCGCCGATGAAATTCTTTTTGGGGCTTTGCCAATGGAAGGCATGGATTTAATAGTCCACCCCCGAAAGGAAGAAGTTGTCGGCGCTCATGGCGATACGGCACTCTATAGCCTTAAATAGCCCGTGCCTAAGAAGAGAAGCCTTGTCGCTGTCCCGTTCGTTTTTTCTTTTCTGGTAATACTAGCGGTATCTTTGTACGCCAATTCGCTTATTTCTTTTTCCTTGCGGACAATGGAATACAACATAGAGCATCGCTTAATTGCCGAAAGCAAGTGGCTTGCCGGCATGGTCAGCGCCGAAGAGTTGGACAACTACCGCGAAGTACGCGATATGGAACTGCCCGAATATCAAGCCCTGCGCCAGCGCCTGCTTGATTTCTCTCTTGAAGCCGATATCCTCTACGCCTATTATATTCGCCCCGCGAACTATGGATTGCAGTATATCGTGGATAATGATTTTAACGAGGAAACGCGGGTGGGTTTGGATACTTCGCCCTTTGATCCGCGCCCTACACCCTGGATACTGTCCATGCTGGAAGAAAGGCGGGCTGTCTGCTCCGGTCTGGGCAATTACACTCCCGGCTGGGACGGGTTGCTGTCAGGTTACGCGCCGGTTTTTGATCGTGACGGGAATGTTACCGCCATCGCCGGGGTGGACATCGAGGACGAACCTATTGTGCAGGCGCGACGGCTGGTATCTATCCTTACTGTAGTGCAGATCATAGCTGTAGCCGTCATTTTTGTAAGCGGTATTATCTATCTGATTTATCTATACCGGCAGGTTGAAATAGCGCGGGAAGCCAACGCCGCCAAAAGCTGGTTCCTCTCCCAGATGAGCCATGAGATACGCACTCCCCTGAATGCGGTAATCGGCCTTTCGGAAATAGAACTGCGGGGCAGTCTGCCTGACTCCACCAGGGACAACATTAGCAAGATACACCAGTCGGGCGCTTCACTGTTGGGAATGATCAACGACATTCTTGACATTTCCAAAATCGAAGCCGGACGCTTTCAGCTTGTTTCTGCCGTATACGAGACGGCGCCGCTGTTAAGCGACACGGTTAATCTGAACAAAGTGCGGATTGGCTCCAAACCAATAACATTGAAACTGGAAATAAACAGTGATTTTCCGTCAAAACTTATAGGGGATGAACTGCGCGTCAGGCAAGTTTTGAACAACCTGCTTTCAAACGCCATTAAGTACACACAGGAAGGAACCGTAACCCTGAACGTGTTATGCGAAACAATACCCGACGGCGCGAATGTAATGATCCTTTTTACCGTGCGGGATACCGGCATAGGCATCCGTGCGGAAGATATGGAAAAACTGTTTACCATCTACACACAATTGGCTACCGGGACAAATTCGAAAATCGAAGGAACCGGCCTGGGGCTTACGATCACCAAAAGACTCGTGGAAATGATGGGCGGCAGTGTCAGCGTAGAAAGCGAATACGGCAAAGGTTCAGTTTTTACGGCACAAATTATACAACGCGTTGATGCTGCTGACGGCGGTATTGGAGAAGAGACCGCTGAAGCTATGCGGAACTTCCGTTACAAATCAAAGTGGCAGACTACCAGTCTGTCCCCTGGCAAAGAAGAAAACATTACCCGCCTATGGCTACCCGATTGCAGGGTACTGGTAGTGGACGATTTATCGACGAATCTTCAGGTAGCGAGGGGTTTGCTTGCTCCCTACGGCCTCCAGATAGACACCGTCGTTTCGGGGCCGGAAGCCGTAGAAAAAGCGAAAGCCGTGCAGTACGACCTTATATTTATGGATCACATGATGCCCGAAATGGATGGCATTACAACCGCCTTGGCTATTCGTAAAATAGACGGTTATGCCCATACACCCATTGTCGCGTTAACGGCTAACGCCTTGCGGGGAATGAAAGAATTGTATCTGGAAAAGGGGTTCCAGGATTACCTTTCAAAACCGATAAGCCCTGAAGCGCTGGATGAAATTATCAATAAATGGCTCCCCATTCCCAACTCCCCACTCCCCACTCCCTACTCCCTTGAAATTGAGGCGCGGCGGCTGAACAAATTGAACCATTACCGCGCGGCTTTTGAGATGAGTAGGACAAGCGGCGGACTGGAAATTGATGCCGAATACTACAGGCGGTTTGCATCATTGCTTGAATCTTTTGACACGCTACCCAACAACTTACAGGCGGACAAGGCATCGCTGATAGAAGCCGGGCGGAAAGAAGACGCGCTAAAGATACGCCAAACGCTTCCTGCATTTTGCGAGAGGATAGCGGCCATGCGCCAGAGCAAAGTGAATAATGAGGGGACAGAAAATGGAATTTTGGGCGGGATTTTACAGCGGTTGAAAAAAGCGATTCAGGACGGCGATACGAGTACCGCCGGAAAGACAGTAACAGAGCTGGGCGCAAAAAACTTAAAACCCGCAGAACGTGAATTGTATTTTAAGCTCTATGACTTATTGATGGATGACAACACCGAAAAAGCCCTTGAAATGATAGATCGTTATTTGGTAGGTTAAGCAAGTGATAAAAATCCTTATTGTAGAAGATCAAACCATGCTCCGTGAATCGCTGGAACAGGTTATCGGCGGACAGAACGACATGGAAGTCGTGGGGTCAACAGACGATGCCGCAAAAGCGCCGGAATTATGCCGTCAACTACAGCCCGACCTCGTACTGATGGACGTGGTAACCAAAAACAATTCCTCGGGCATAAGCTATACGGCGCATATACGCAAAGAATTTCCTGAAATAAAAATAGTGATAATGACCTCCCTGCCGGAAATTACCTTTGCCGAAGAAGCAAGAAAAGCCGGAGCGCACAGTTTTATAGACAAAGACATGGGAAACGATCATTTGTTTCATGTTATACGCAACACCATGAAAGGCTACAGCATCTATTCCAGTCATTCGGACCGCCTTTCCTTTACCGCCCAGTTTACCGAAAAAGAAATAGCCGTAATCCGCCTCGTATGTCAGGGCATGGCGCGGGACGAGATGGCGCAAAAACTGGACATATCGGAATCGATGATTAAACAGCACATAACCTCAATTCTAAACAAGACAGGCTTTGATAGCATCTCAAAATTCGCCATCTACGCGGTAGGCGAGGGGCTGATAGTTCCGGAACTATCAGCCCAAAAGTCCAACAAAAAATAGCCAAAAGTTCAGTATTAATTAGACATAATTCCCCCCTTTTTTCATAACGCAATATATCATTCTGCGGATATACCGCCCAAGCGCCGTGTTTTCACGGAAAGGAGTTATAGGATGAAAGATAACAATAAGAATGGAGCAAAGAACAGAAGACATATTGCCATAATTAGTATTCTTTATTCTTTGCTAATTGTTACCTGTTCACTGATGCTAATCGCCTGTTCCGACCCTTTGGCGGAAGAAGGCCCATCCAAAGGTACCATCATCCTGAACTTTGGCGGTGTATCGGTAACAAGCCGTGCGGTTACCATGGCTAATATTGTATATAACTATAAGCTTTTTGATCTTGATGATCCCGATGACAGTGATGGAATGAAATATAATGGTACCTTGAACGGCGGCAAGATTACAGTAGACCCCGGAAATTATAGAATAAGATTAACTGCGTACCTGAACGATGCTTTTTATGCGGAGGGCGATACTACCGATCCTGTACAGGTAACAGCCGGGTCCAGTACTCCAGTATCTATTGCGTTAACGGTACATATAGATTTGTACCTTGAAGATACCGCTTTCGCCGGTGTGAATGTGATAGATATGCCCCTGGCCGTTGCCCTGTCAGATAACAAGTGGGGTGCAATCCTTACAACCATTGGCGATAAATCAAGGCCAGTGAACCTTGACCTGTCTCAATGCAGGGGAACCTTCAATCCAACTATAGGTAGTTCTACGGGCAAAAGTCTAATTAGATCGCTGATCCTGCCTAATGGCATTCAAACCATTGGTGATAATGCGTTCGCTGACTATTCTTCACTTGGAGAGATTACTTTCCCAAACAGTCTTACCGATATTGGGGATTATGCATTTATGGATAATTCCCTGATAAGCGTTACCATACCTGAAGGCGTTAATATAGGGAATCAAGCGTTTGATGGGAATAGCATTTTGAACACTATTGATATTCGCTATGGCTGTACTATTGGCTCTAAGGCATTTATGAATTGCGGTCAAATCACATCCGTTACAATCGGTACAGGAGTGAGGTATTCAGGAATGGGCACTGGAATACATGGCGAGTTTGATAGAGTTGCCGATCCTTCTTATCCCTCGAATGGTTTACAGGCAGGAATCTATGCCTGGGATGGTACAACCTGGAACCATACACCGTAAAGGAGAAAGAAAGTGAAAACGACATTTTTTGCATTATTAATGATTGGCGTGACAATGTTTGGTTTTTCCCCGCGAGTATTCGCGCAGACAGCGGTAATAAAAGAGCTTACAGGCACTGTAGAACTAAAGCCTTCCGGGGCCGTGGATTTTGTTCCTGCCAGCGTAGGAGCGGAAGTTGCGCAGAACACAATAATTTCCACAGGCTTTAAGAGTACCGCCCTTGTGCAGGCAGGGAGCGCTGTTATAGCCGTGCGGCCCCTTACCCGTCTCACCCTTACGGAAATTCAGGCATCGCAAGGGACAGAAACCCTTAATATGAATCTTCAGTCCGGAAGGGTAAGGGTAGACTTGAACCCTCCTGCCGGATCGAAGGCGTCTCTTGGGATATCAAGCCCAACCGCCACCGCTTCGGTGCGCGGAACCAGTTTTGATTTTGATACCAGGAATCTTCGGGTACACAGCGGGACAGTGGCTTTTACGGGCAAGTGGGGCTACCAGGTGTCGGTACAGGAAGGCCATACCAGCGTAGTTGGAGCGTCAGGTACAGCCGGGGCGTCCCAGAGTTTCGGGAACCGAGGTTTCATGTCCCAACAAGGCGCTGGCTATGATAACACAACCACAACCACAGGCGACTTAGGCTTTGTAAACGGCGACGGCAAAGAAGAACGACCGTTGCCACTACCACCATCGCCACCTTCTCCTCCTCCTGCTACCCCACCTTCTACTCCAGGCGGTAACCCAGGCAGCGGTTCCGGCGGCGGCTCCGGGGGCAGTCCGCCCCCACCCACCACCGGCGGCGTTGATATAACAGTTACGTTTGATTAATTTTTACCCTTGTTCCCTAATAACATTCCGCTTGATTTTGCCGCTTATCGTTTTGGGAAGCTCCGGCACAAATTCCACAATGCGGGGGTATTTGTAGGGAGCGGTGACATGCTTGACGTGGTTTTGCAGTTCGTGGATAAGTTCATCCGAAGGAGAAAAACCACGCGTCAGCACAATGCTGGCTTTCACCACCTGGCCCCGCATGGGATCGGGGGCGGCGGTTACGGCGCATTCCAGCACGGCAGGATGTTCCATCAGGGCGCTTTCAACTTCAAAGGGACCGATGCGGTAGCCGGAACATTTAATCACATCATCGTTCCTGCCGACAAACCATAGATAGCCGTCGCCGTCGCGCCATGCCATGTCTCCGGTTTGGTAGGTTCCCTTATTCCAGTTGGATTTTGTAACTTCCTCGTCTTTCCAGTAACCGCGGAACAGGCCGGGGAAATCCGACAGGCCGATTACCGGAACGCCCGCCGATCCTGCTAGATTCTGAGCAGCCTCGATCTCGTACATATTTTTCCCCGCCTGGGTAATGCTCATATTTCCGGCAATACCGTCATCGCAAGGTTCGCCGTTTTCATCTAACAGGCTGATGCCGAACAACGGGGCGGGCTTGCCCATGGAACCGGGCCTTACCGGCAGCCACTTGAATACCGCTGCCATTACCGACGTTTCCGATTGGCCGAAACCCTCGCGAATCTCAAGGCCGGTTTTCTCTTTAAGCCTGTGGTACACTTCGGGGCTTAAGGGTTCCCCGGCTACCGAAGTATGGTGAATAAAACTGAAATCGTAGCCGGACAGGTCTTCCTTAATCAGATAGCGGAAGATTGTCGCCGGGGCGCAAAAAGTCGTGGGTCGTAGCCTGATAATAGCGTCTAACATTCCCTGAGGGGTAAATTTTTCCGTGTCGTATGCGCCGATAGCCGCGCCGCAAATCCACTGACCGTAAATTTTCCCCCAGGCAAATTTTGCCCACCCGGAATCGGTTTGGGTCATGTGAACCGTGTTATCTTCGACGCAGTGCCAGTATTTGGCAGTGACAATATGCCCCAGGGGAAGGCTGTTGTTGTGCAGTACCATTTTGGGCATTCCAGTCGTGCCGGAAGAAAAATAAATCAGCATGGGATCTTCGGTCTTGCTTGGTATGCGCTGAAAATTATCGCTTGCCTTTTCCATTTCGCGCGATAAATCAATATAAGCGCCATCTTTCGGTACTTCACCCACAACGACGACTATCTGAAGTTTGCCGCATTGGGGCCGGGCGGTGGCAATATCCGCCAGCAGGCCGGCATCGTTAACGGTAATTAGTGTCTTTACTTCGGCAATGTTACAACGGTATTCCAGGTCTTTTGCCGTAAGCTGATAGGTGCTGGGTATGCAGACCGCCCCTATTTTTATCAGCGCGCACATCATTACCCATACGTCGGGACGTTGCTTGAGTATCAGCATTACCACGTCGCCTTTGCGTATGCCCAACGCGGTCAGGGCGTTAGCCGCTTTGTCGGACAACCGCTTGATGTCAGTAAAAGTAAAGGACTTTATTTCTCCGGAATCATCGGTCCATAAGAGGGCTTGTTTTTCCGGCATAAGCCTCGCCCACTCGTCAACCACGTCGTAGGCAAAGTTAAAATTATCCGGCACATTGCAGCGGTAGTTGTCGTAAAAATCCTCATAACTGTCAAATTCAATCCGGGGACAGTAGCGTGAAAGTATTTCGTTCATTTTTTTTCCTGTAATTACTCCTGTATGATGGTAATAAATTGAGCGATGCCATTCACTGCGCTCTGGCTGTGGGGCAGGGTCGCGTCAAAGTAAATCGAATCCCCGGCCGCGAGGGTATACTCGGCCCGGCCTACCGTCACCTTTACCCGGCCTTCTACCACATAGTTATATTCCTGCCCGGAATGTGACACCTGCGCCGCCGGGGGCCGGGACGAATCCAGCAACACCAGCAGCGGTTCCATAGTCCTGCCCTTGAAGTTATACGCAAGGCTCGAATATTCATAACCCGGGTAACGCTCAACCTGAACGCCCTTTCCCCTGCGGCACACGGCGGCGCTGTCCATACGGGGATCTTCTCCGGTCATCAGCACCGTTACATCCGTACCGAGCCGTGCGGCTATGTTGTACAATACGCTAATGGGAATGTCCTGTTCGCCGCTTTCATATTTCTCGTAAGTTACAAGGGGAACATGAATATCGGCGGCTATATCCATCGCGCTGATTTCCATGATTTCCCTGAATTCCTTGATTCTGCTGGGAATCTGTGACGGGTCTTCATTCATGCCTGTATCTCCTCATTGCTACTATAGGTAGAAACGTACGAATAAACAAGGTGACCTAAAATGCCATCTTGAAAAACAAGAGGACTAAATGCTATTACAAAGCTTGTTGTGAATCATAGGAGTTTAAAATGATTAATAAAAAGTATACTTTTCTAATCCTTATTACTGCGACAGGATTAATCATGATAGCGGCGGATTTTCTGATACTGCTCTTTTTCGGCAGTTCTTTTTCTCTGCTTCGTTCACGGCTTGGTATACCCGCCCTGATCTTTCTTGTCCTTTACTGCTTTATTCTGGGATGGGGCGCACGGTATTTTGATCACACCTATTTTACAAAACTGGACAGGGAACAATATTTGCTTTGGCTTAAAAAAATAGGGGCAGTGCCAATTAACAGGATCGCCCTCAATGTGGTTACCCACGCCGCTTTTTTGGGGATTGTTTTTTTAGGCAATTATTTGGGAATTGATCCATCCATAAAAGGAACCCTGTTTCTGGCGGCCCTGTCCTTTGGAATGCTTGTGGGGACTTTTGTGTATGTGGTGGGCGACGGCCTTGTCTCCAGTACTCTGCTTGCCCACAATTTTACCAGATACCCGCCTGATTGCCGGGAAAAGCGGCAGGAAGCAAAGGCATGGATCATCCCCATTGCGGCAATTCTGGTAACGCTCGGCTTTACCTGTTCGGTTACCTTGCTCGGCATTCAACGGGCCGGGGTGACTCTGGATACAATGAAAGGAAACGCGCTATTAAGTATGTTGATTCCGCTGATTATCTTCTTTATCTGTATGGTTGTCATGACACTAAACCTCAAAAGAAATACCGGAGTAGTCTACACTTCAGTAATCGCGCAGCTTGAAAATCTTTCTTCCGAGCAGAAAGACCTTACAAAACGAATTTCGATTTGCTCCGTGGACGAGCTTGGTACAATTGCCGGTATGATGAACACTTTTTGCGAACATCTGGGCGGCGGAATCGGGACAATAAAATACAAAATCAACGGGCTTAACCATACCAGTTTTGAGCTTTCCGTTAATATGGGCAAAGCTTCCACGGCCGTGGATCAGATTTCATCGAACCTTGACAGCATGAAAAACCTTATGGTCAAGCAGGAAAACGGCGCGGAAGAAGCGGGCAGGGCGGTAAGCGATATAAAAGAAAATATCGACAGCCTTAAAAAAATGATAGAAGAACAGACCGACAGCGTAAACAGGTCGTCTTCGGCCATTGAGGAAATGACTGCCAATATTAATTCGGTAACCAGGACGCTGGCGGAAAACAGCAAAAACGTAGTCGTATTGACCGAAGCGTCGGAGAACGGCAAAACGGGCCTTCAATCAGTTGCGCAGGAAATACAGGGAATAGCCCATGATTCCGAGGGGCTTCTGGAAATAAACTCGTTGATGAACAGTATTGCAAGCCAGACCAACCTGCTTTCAATGAACGCGGCGATTGAAGCGGCCCACGCCGGAGAAGCGGGGAAGGGCTTTGCCGTGGTGGCCGAAGAAATCCGCAAGCTCGCCGAGACATCGGGAAAGCAGTCGAAAACTACCGCAACGATGCTAAAAAAAATTAAAGCGTCCATAGACAACATTACCAAATCTTCAAATGAGGTTTTGGAGCGTTTTGGCGCTATAGACTCAAGCGTGAAAACGGTTTCCGAGCATGAGGAAAACATCTTAAACGCGATGGAAGAACAGGAAGCGGGCGGAAAGCAAATACTGGAATCCATAAGCCGCCTTAGGGACATAACGTCTTCGGTTAAGAAAGGGTCTGATAACATGGCGGAATCGGGAGAGACTCTTGTCAAGGAGACGGATGAATTTATAAAAATCAGCAGAGAAACGGCAAAAGGAATGAACGAGATAATGAAAGGCATTAACCAGATAAATGTTTCGGTAAGCCATGTGAACGATATGAGTATGGAAAACAACCGGAACTTTGAATTGGTAAAACAGGAAACTGAAAAATTTAATGTTACTGCCGACGACGAGAAACAAAAGCTCCTTATAGTGGATGACGATGCTATTCATCTTGAAATGGTGCAAGCAACACTGCATGATAATTATGAGGTAGTTACCGCCAAATCGGGCAAAGAAGCACTGGGCCTATTCTACCAGGGTCTTGTTCCTAAATTAATATTGTTGGACTTAATAATGCCGGAAATGGACGGATGGGATACTTACAAAAGAATTAAAGCGATGAGCGGCCTGCACGATACCCCGATAGCGTTTTTCACGGCTTCAACCGATCCGAAAGATATGCAGCATGCGCGTGAAATGGGTGCGGTTGATTATATCAAAAAGCCCTATGACAAAGACGATCTGTTAAACAGGATAGGAAAGATCCTCGACAAACAGCCCAAAAGAGCTTAAACTTTTAAAGCATGGACTATCATTTTTCAGGCGAGGAAGAAATTGATTCCCCCTCTCTTGTCTATTACCAAGACGTGATCGAGGAGAACTTAAACAAAGCCATTACCCTTGCCGGAAGCGCCGACAGGCTCTGGCCCCACATGAAAACGCACAAAACGTCGGCTCTTTTAAAAATGCAGATTGAGCGGGGAATTGTGCGCTTCAAGTGCGCGACCATTGCCGAGGCCGAGTTATGCGCCATCTCCGGCGGAACGCACGCCCTTCTGGCTTATCCTTTGGTAGGGCCTGCCATTGGGCGTTTTGTAAGGCTGAGGGAAAAATATCCCGCAACTACTTTTTGGGCTATTGGCGACGATTTACAGCAATTTGAGCTTTTAGGCAAAACGGCAGTTTCAAAAAACCAAAGTCAAATTGACACGCTTATTGACGTAAATCTTGGAATGGACAGAACAGGGGTATTGCCTGAAAAACTGGAAGACATCTACCTTAAAGCGGTTAAGATAAAAGGACTCAATATAAAAGGCTTTCACTGCTACGACGGTCACCTGACCATAAAAGACCTAAACGAGCGCCGCTCGGCGGCTTCTTCAGCAGCCGCCTATTTCCTGAAAGTAAAGGAATCACTGGAGAGAGAGGGCTACGGGATCCCGGTTGTTGTAATGGGCGGAACTCCTACTTTTTCCTGCCACAGGGAAACGGAAGGTGTCTTCCTTTCGCCCGGTACTTTCTTTGTCCAGGACTATGGATATTCTTCAAAATACTCCGACCTCGCTTTTACCCCAGGCGCGGCTATTCTAACCCGCGTTGTAAGCCACCCAAAAGACGGCCTTTTCACCCTGGACACAGGCAGCAAGGCCATTGCCACAGACCCCGCAGACCGTGGAGTGATCGCCGATTTGCCGGAAGCGAAACCCGTTTTTCAAAGCGAGGAGCACTGGGTCTGGACCCTTGAGGGGAAAGAGCGGCCTCCAATCGGGAAAATACTCTACATTCTTCCAACCCATATATGTCCGACATCGGCCCTGTACCCTGGCGTTGTGGTGGTAAAAAACGGCAAACGCTCTGACTATTGGGAAGTCGGGGCACGTAACCGGAAAATTTCTGTATAGGCTTATATTGTATTGAGATGAACATTGTCATCCAAACCCTTAGAGAGCACATCGCAGATCGGAACATACGCTTTGTGTTTCCTTCCCAGATAGCTTCCGACCTGTGGGCCCGAAAAACCTGCACCCTGGGAATAGCCCGCTCGGTAGCGAGAAGCCGCTTTCTTGCCTGGGACGATTTCAAAAGGGAAGTAATCCAGGAGAGGGAAACGAAGCGCAAACCCGCCACGGCGGTAATGCGCGATCTTTTTGCCGATGCCATTGCAAAAAGAAATTCCGAAGGGGTCTTTTTTAAATCCCTCATCCCGCCGGAGTACTCAGACAACGGGAAGGTCTTTGCCCCTTTTCTGGCCAGGCTTCTTCCTTCGCTAAAGTATTGGGAAGCGCTGACAGAAAAATTTCCCATCCGCCAGAGGGACGCTGAAGACGAAGACTACGAAACGGTAAAAAAAGAATACGAGGCTTTTCTTGAGCGTTACGATCTCTTTGAGCCTTCCTGGGAAGAGCTGAGAACCCGTGAAGGACAAACGCGCTACATTATTTTCTTTCCGGAGCTTATCGAAGACTTCGCCGAATACGACGCTTTGCTTTTGGCCCCGCAATTTACCCGCATATCGGCAGCGAATTTAGATCGTGCGAAATCAGGCGCTCAGAACTTGCTTTACTATAAGTCCGCAAAGGCGGAGATTAGGGACGCTGTCATGGAACTCCGCAGACTCCACGAGGAAGAAGGCATTCCCTATGATGACATGGCGGTAAGTGTGCCTGAACTCGAAGAAATGGAAGCCGAGTTATTGAAAGAATTTTTTCTGAGGCAGGTTCCGGTTACCCGCAGGGCGGGGAAAAAACTTGGAGAGACAGGCGCAGGACGGCTTTTCGTTCTTGTAAACGAATGTGCCGCTTCAGGTTTTTCTTTTAACAGTCTCAAAGCCCTTATCCTGAACGATCATATTCCCTGGAAGGAACGCAAAAAAAACAAAGCCCTGATCAACTTCGGCATAAAGTACAACTGTGTTTTAAGCTACGTCCAGAACGGGAACACCGTTGATATTTGGGAAGAAGCTTTTAAAAAGGCGTACAGCGACGGCGGGAGGGAATTGCAAGGGTATTATCAGCAGTTGAAAAAAAACATTAACCATCTTGCAGGATCAGTTACTTTCTCTGATATTCAAAAATACTATTTTGCCTTTCGCGTAAGCCTTCTGGATATGGAAAAAATAACCGCTGAAGATGACGCGCTATTGAGCCGTTGTATTGCCGAACTAGGTTCTCTTATTGAGCTGGAAGAAAAGTTCAACGACCCGGCCCTCGTTCCTTCCTCGCCTTTCGGATTTTTCCTTTCGTACCTGAGCGGTAAAGAGTATGTAAGGGCAGGGCAGAAAAGCGGGGTGAATATTTTCAGATGGCGGGTGGCGGCGGCCTCTCCCTTTGCCTGCCACTTTGTGCTTAACGCGTCCCAGAGCGCCGCGTCGGTGCTTTACCAGCCTTTAAAGTTCTTGCGCCAGGACAAGCGAAAAGCTCTGGGGCTTGAAGACAGGGACGCGTCAGGCGCTTTTTTCCTTCTATCTGATACAGGAGAAGATGAGAGTTTTAAAACTTACGCCAGGATAAGCGCTTCCGAGCAAACTTTTTCCGGCTGGGCGATCCCCCACAGTTTCTTTGCCCAAGGCAAGACTATTGAGCCGCCTGTTAGCGCCGCTGACCCTTACGCCGAAGAACGCCGCTTTTGGAGAGAAAGAACGGCGCTGAGGAAAATTTACCCCCTGCAAAAAAACTCCTACCAATGTTGGAAGGATGCACTTGTCCAAAAGGAAAATAATTTCTCGTTTTTTGTTTCCCCTGTTTCTGTGTCAAGCGCCGGACGTATACGGGAGCTTCTTGAAAGCGCCATGCGAGGCGACGACGGTTGTGTTGCCGTTACGCCCACCAGGGACCTCAACGTGTATTACAACTGCTCGCTGTCCTGGCTTTATAACAGGGTTTTCGGGGCGGAGGAATTTTCTCTTGAGGCTGCGCTTCTGGACGATACGTCTCTGGGTATTCTTTATCATAGAGTTCTTGAATTGATTTTTGCAAAAATAAAAAACGAGGATCGCATATTTGATTCAGGCCGCCTTGATTCCTATAAAAATTGGGCTTTGGAGATTACAAGAGAAGCCATTAAGGAACATCCGGCGTTTAAGGGGCCCCTGGCCGTCCCCCTGGTTTCTCCTCAGGCGGCGGGAATGTCAAAAAAAATAGAGCGCCTCCTGGAACTTGAAGCCAATAATTTTAGCGGCTACGAGGTTTCCGAATTGGAGCTTCGTGTCGATCGTAAAATAGGCGATCTTTTCATCAATGGGGTCATCGACCGTATTTCGGTTTCGCCTGACGGCGCTCCCGTCATTATCGATTACAAGACGAATTATCTTCCTGAACAAACAGCGGCGGAAGACCTGCCGGAAATTCCCCTCTCGGAATTTCAGATGCCGCTTTACATAAAACTTTACGAAGAAAGTGCAGACGCAAACGAAGAAACTTCCCGCAAAGTACAGGGCGCTTTTTTCTACAGCGTGAACGGCAGGAGGATCAAAGCCGTGATTGGGGAAACGGCGGGCGGAAGAACCAAAGCTTCAAGCCGCGAAGAGTACGAACCCTTTCTGGAAGCAGCAGAAAAACAAATCGAGGAATTTGGCCGTAAGGTGAAAGCCCTTGACTTCACCCCGCGCGAAATACGAATCAGGGATTGCCTGAGCTGCGCATACAAAACCATATGCAGAACGGTGTATTAGGAGATTTAATTGTCAGTTGAAGATTTGCTAAACGGTTTAGATGGCGAACAGATAAAGGCTGTTACTCTGGAAACCAACGGTGTGGTATCGGCTGGAGCCGG
>Ga0268262_10003634_pt1 | contig 16566 bp, 3 predicted proteins | sample TergutNc150P3_FD_190354 | JGI IMG/M metagenome (GOLD analysis project Ga0268262, IMG submission 190354) | Nasutitermes corniger P3 segment gut microbial community from laboratory colony in Florida, USA - Nc150 P3 (SPAdes) (version 2) | ecosystem: Host-associated > Arthropoda: Insects > Digestive... | reverse complement strand
AGGGTATGACTGCGTAATACAATTCGGAGACGGAATTTCAACGCTGGATATCGGCGACAATAGAATCTCTTTTAGCGGCAGCATCAACTTGGGTGTGGTAACCCTTGCAGGGAAAATAACATCGTCAAATACCTCTTCTACCTCCTCCTACGGTACCATATCTCTAAGCAACGGCGCTTCCATAGAAATTACAGCGGATATTGCCAATACAGCATCTGGCAATACGGTTTTCAACAATTCTACAGGCTTTGCGAGCATAAGCGGCGGCACAATCTCGGCAACAACTGGCAGTGCGGTTCGCAACAATACCACCGGAGCGGTGAACATAAGCGGCGGAGAGGTCAAGGCAACTGGCAGTGCGGTTTTCAACAATTCCACAGGCTTTGTGAGCATAAGCGGCGGCACAATCTCAACACCTACTGGCAATGCGGTTTACAACGCTTCCACAGGCTTTGTGAACATAAGCGGTGGCACGGTTTCGGCAGAAACAGGCAGGGCAGTTTACAACACTTCCACTGGCAAAATCACGGTGTTGGGCACTGCGAAAATGACTTCGGCAAACGTAAGCGCAACCAACGGGACGATTTACAATTCTACGGGCACGATTGAAATAACAGGCGGCACGGTAGAAAACGCGGCTGACAATGCCAACGCCAGAGCCATCTACAACAATTCCACCGGAGCGGTGAACATAAGCGATGGAGAGGTCAAGGCAACAGCGGGCGTGGCGGTTTACAACAACGCATCCACCGGCAAAATCACGGTGTTGGGTACTGCGAAAGTGACTTCGGCAAACGTAACCGCAACCAGCGGAACGATTGTGATAGCAAGCAGTGGCACGGAAATCGATGAACGTTTGGCAGTAACAGGCGGCACGGTGGAAAACACGGCTGACAATGGCAACGCCAGAGCCATCTACAACGCATCCACCGGAGCGGTGAACATAAGCGGCGGAGAAGTCAAGGCAACGGCAGGCAGTGCGATTTACAACAACTCTACTGGAGCGGTGAACATCAACGATGGCACGGTATCTGCTCCGACAGGCTATGCGGTTTACAGCATGAATGCGAGTAGCTCTGTGGTTTTGGGCGGCAGCCCAAGCATAACTGGCTCAATAGCAACCGCATTTGGAAAATTAAGCATTGCAGCAAACTTTGCCCCGGTTTCCAAAACATACACCCTTGCCTTTGCCTCTTATCCAAGTGGCACAGTCGCAGTGACAAGCGGCAAAAATTATCTCTCTAACTTTAAACTGCGTCAATGCTATGCGTTGAGAGCAGAAGGCGAAGATATAGTTATAGGTGAATACTTAGGCACCTGCCCCAAGCCCGCCACAACTTATGCTATCAATGGAAGCGGCACTACGTTTACCGCCACCAAAAACGGTGCAACGGTAGGGACGACGGCAAACCAGACAATCGCAAACGTTATCACTGCCATCCGAACCGATGCGGCAGGGAATGACTGCATAATACAATTCGGAGACGGAACTTCAACGCTGGATATCGGTAGCAATAACATTACTTTTGACGGCGGCATTGCTTGGGGTGTGGTAACCCTTGCAGGGAAAATCACATCGTCAAATACCTCTGCCTCCTCCGGTACCATATCCCTAAGCAACGGCTCTTCCATAGAAATCACGGCTGATATTGCCAATACAGCATCCGGCAACGCGGTTTACAACAATGGCATCGGAGTGGTAAAAATAAGTGGTGGCACGGTCTCGGCAGCAACGGGCAGTGCGGTTCGCAACAATTCCACCGGAGCGGTGAACATAAGCGGCGGCGAGGTCAAGGCAACAACGGGCGTGGCGGTTTACAACGCATCCACCGGCAAAATCACGGTGTTGGGCACTGCGAAAGTGGCATCGGCAAACGTAACCGCAGCAAGCGGGACGATTGTGATAGCAACCAGCGGTACGGAAACCGATGAACGTTTGGCAGTAACAGGCGGCACGGTGGAAAACACGGCTGACGATGTCAACGCCAGAGCCATCTACAACGCATCCACCGGAGCGGTGAACATAAGCGGTGGAGAGGTCAAGGCAACAGCGGGCAGGGCGGTTCACAACAATTCCACCGGCAAAATCGCGGTGTCTGGCACTGCGAAAGTGACATCGGCAAACGTAACCGCAGCAAGCGGGACGGTTTACAACTCTACTACTGGCACGATTGAAATAACAGGCGGCACGGCGGAAAACACGGCTGACAATGCCAACGCCAGAACCATCTACAACGCATCCACCGGAGCGGTGAACATAAGCAGCGGCGAAGTCAAGGCAACAGCGGGCAGTGCTGTTTACAACAACTCCACTGGAGTGGTGAACATCAACGGTGGCACGATTTCTGCTTCGGCAGGCTATGCGGTTTACAGCGTGGTGAATGCGAGTAGTTCAGTAGTTTTAGGCGGCAATCCAAGCATAACTGGCTCAATAGCAACCGCATTTGGAAAATTAAGCATTGCGGCAAACTTTGCCCCTGTTTCCCAAACATACACCCTTGCCTTTGCCTCTTATCCAAGTGGCACAGTCGCAGTAACAAGCGGCAAAAATTATCTCTCTAACTTTAAACTGCGTCAATGCTATGCGTTGAGAGCAGAAGACGAAGATATAGTTATAGGCGAATACTTAGGCACCTGCCCCAAGCCCGCCACAACTTATGCCATCAATGGAAGCGGCACTGCGTTTACCGCCACCAAAAACGGCGCAACGGTAGGGACAGCAAACCAGACAATCGCAAACGTTATCACTGCCATCCGAACCGATGCGGCAGGGAATGACTGCATAATACAATTCGGAGACGGAACTTCAACGCTGGATATCGGCAGCAATAACATCTCTTTCAGCGGCGGCACCCTTGACTTGGGCGTGATTACCCTTGCAGGGAAAATAACATCATCAAATACCACTGCCTCCTCCGGTATCATATCCCTAAGCAACGGTGCTTCCATAGAAATCGCGGCGGATATTGCCAATACAGCAACTGGCAACGCGGTTTACAATAATTCCACAGGCTTTGTGAGCATAAGCGGCGGCACAATCTCGGCAACAACTGGAAACGCGGTTCGCAACGCATCCACCGGAAAAATCACGGTGTCTGGCACTGCGAAAGTTACTTCGGCAAACATAACCGCAGCAAGCGGGACGATTGTGATAGCAAGCAGCGGCACGGAAACTGCCGAGCGTTTGGCAATAATAGGCGGCACGGTGGAAAACACGGCTGACAATGCCAACGCCAGAGCCATCTACAACGCCTCCACCGGAGCGGTGAACATAAGCGGCGGCACGGTTTTGGCAAAAGCCGGCTACGCGGTTTATAGAAACACTGGCACTGTTACTTTAACAGGTGGAGTTGTGTTCGCCTACGGCACTGCTGTTACCAATGTTATATACGGTGATTATATCACAAGTGACAATCCTGCAATAGTTGCGTGGAACAAATCGGCAGGAACTACCACATACACGGCATTGGATAATACCAATATTTTCGCACTCTCTCCAACAACTGCAAGGTGGGATATGCGTAAAGGCATTTACTACGCCAACGGCACAAACACAGGCTTTATCCCCATTGACGTTGCAGTGAACAAAATAACCACCCAAACTCCCACAGGCTTAACCGCTACTTACGGACAAACGCTGGCAAACGTCTCGCTGCCTACTGGCTGGGCTTGGGAAAGCGTAACAACAACACCTGCGGGCAATGCAGGAACGCCAACGCACACGGCAAAATATACCCCGACAGACACGGAGAATTACAATACTCTGGCAGGAATTAGCGTAGCAATAACAGTAAGCAAAGCAGCAGGAACATTCCCCAGCCCAACAGCATTGAACACAACATACACCCCCACGCTCAAACTCAGCGATGTGACCTTGCCAGCGAATTACGTCTGGACCGCCCCGACAACCACCTTAACCGCAGGGAACAACCAAACATTCCCCGCAACATACACCGACCCAAGCGGCAACTACAACGCCGCGAGCGGAAACATCACGGTGAACGTCGCAAAAGCAGCAGGAACATTCGGCAGCCCTGCGGCAGTTAGCACAACATACACCCCCACGCTCAAAATCAGCGATGTGTCCTTGCCAGCGAACTATGCCTGGGTAGCCCCAACAACCGCCCTAACCGCAGGGAACAACCAAACCTTCGTCGCAACCTACACCGACCCAAGCGGCAACTACAACTCCGCAACCGGAAACATAACGGTGAACGTCGCAAAAGCAACCGGAACATTCCCAACCACAACGGAACTAAACACAACATACACCACAACACTTAAACTCTCGGATTTAACTTTGCCAGCAAACTACGCCTGGACCGCCCCGACAACCACCTTAACCGCAGGGAACAACCAAACTTTCGCCGCAACCTACACCGACCCAAGCGGCAACTACGATGCTGCAACTGGAAACGTAACGATAACTGTTGCAAAAGCGGCAGGAACATTCGGCAGCCCTGCGGCTGTGAGCGCAACATACACTACAACGCTCAAACTCAGCGATGTGTCCTTGCCAGCGAACTATGCCTGGACTACCCCAACAACCGCCCTAACCGCAGGGAACAACCAAGCCTTTGCCGCAACCTACACCGACCCAAGCGGCAACTACAACACTACGAGCGGAACCGTCACGGTGAACGTCGCAAAGGCAGCAGGAACATTCGGCAGCCCTGCAACTGTGAGCGCAACATACACCACAACGCTCAAACTTTCGGATTTGACCTTGCCAAATGGCTACGCTTGGGACATTCCATCAACTGCCTTAACCGCAGGGAACAACCAAACTTTCGCCGCAACCTACACCGACCCAAGCGGCAACTACAACTCCGCAACCGGAAACATAACGGTAACTGTTGCAAAAGCAGCAGGAACATTCGGTAGCCCTGCGGCAGTTAGCACAACATACACCCCCACGCTCAAACTCTCTAATTTAACCTTGCCAACTGGCTACGCTTGGGACATTCCATCAACCGTCCTAACCGCAGGGAACAACCAAACCTTCCTCGCAACCTACACCGACCCAAGCGGCAACTACAATGCCGCGAGCGGAACCGTCACGGTGAACGTCGCAAAAGCAACCGGAACATTCGGCAGCCCTGCGGCAGTTAGCACAACATACACCCCCACGCTCAAAATCAACGATGTGTCCTTGCCAGCGAACTATGCCTGGGTAGCCCCAACAACTGCCTTAACCGCAGGGAACAACCAAGCCTTCGCCGCAATCTACACCGACCCAAGCGGCAACTATACCGCCGCAACCGGAAACATAACGGTGAACGTCGCAAAAGCCACCCCCACCGCCACATTCCCAACGTCTGCAACAATAACCTACGGTCAAACCCTAGCCAACGCCGTATTCACCGGAGAAAGCGGGGCAGGCACATTCAAGTTCACGGAAAGCACCACAACCCTGCCGGTAGCCCAGAGCGGTACGGCACATCAGGTGACATTCACCCCAACAGATGCCGACAACTACAACACCCTCACGCAAAACGTGGCGGTAACGGTGAACAAGGCAACAAACTTAACCGCAACCACCCCCGGCAAGCAGATGATTTCCAGCGGAAACACCGCCCCGAACACATTTGACCTCTCCACCATAGCCCTAAGCAAAAGCGACCACGGCGACAGGAGCTACTCGTGCGGAACATTCACTGACCAATCCGGTGACAGCAAAATCCTAGCCACCGCCCCCACACTCAGCGGAACAACCCTAACCTACACAGGCAACGGCAAAACAAGCGGCACCGCAACGCAAATCATCACCATCACAAGCCAAAACTACGCCGACGTCACCGTAACCATCACCTTTGAAGCCACCTCCAAAACCGACGTAACAATCACCGGATTAACAGCGCAAGACGGTGTTTACGATGGCACTCCAAAGCGCGGCGTAAGCGGTGCGGCAGTCGGCACCACATCCAGCGGGACATACACAGGCACGCTCACTTACACTTACGCAGGCACGGGCATAGAGGGCACAACCCAAACGCAGCCCACAAACGCAGGCGAATACACCCTGATAGTCTCCGTCCCGGACAGCGACCCCTCATACATCGGAACGGCAAGATACGAGTTCACCATCGCAAAGGCAAAAATAGCCAAGCCCACCGTCACAAACACAAACCTTGTTTACACGGGTAGCGAACAGCCAGCAGGAATAGCGGCAAACGTGGCATACACCGTCACAGGCGACAAAGGCACAAATGTAAATGCTTACACCGCAACGGTCGCTTTGCAAGACAAAGTAAATTACGAATGGGCAGACGGCGAAGACGATGACGATGACCTTCTTCTGGATTGGGCAATAGCAAAAGCAACACCGGCACCTGCAACCCCCATAAACTTAACCGCCACAGTAGGTCAAACGCTGGCAGACATCGCGCTGCCCGCAGGCTGGGAGTGGCATAACCCCGCCGCCTCGGTTGGCACGGATGGAACGCAAAAGCACTTTGCAAGACACACCCCAAGCGATACCGAGAATTACCACGTTTTGACGGATGTTGAATTGAGCGTCCAAGTAATGAATGCGGTAAACCCCATAATCCCGCAAATAGCAACAGGCAGCATCCGGGTGCAAGCAACTGGCAACGTCATAATGCTGGAAAACCTGCCAAGAAACACAAAAGTCCAAGTGTACACCCTGCAAGGCAAGCAAATATACTCAACCAATTCTGAAAATTCTCAAATTCTGAGAATTCCGGCTCAGACAAAAGGAATGTACATTGTGAAAGTAGGCTCCCAAACAATACGCGCTGTTGTGAGGTAAGGTGGCTTTTTTAGCATATTTTTACTATTGGTCACAAAATTTGTGACAATCTGTCAAAAAATTATATATATTATACCTATTCGTACAAAAGGAGTAGTGTATATGAATAATTTTATCAAACTGACAATAGTTGCAATATTCTCCGTAATCCTCGCCATGCCGGCTGAAGCCAAGAGGGTAGAGCCGGAGAAAGCCAAAAAATTGGCACAGAATTTTGTAGAATCTAAACGGGGACCTTGGGTAAAAGCCGATATCCGTTTGAAGCATACCGCCAAAAAGCGCAAACAGAAGCATGAGAAGGAAGAAACCGCACTCTATTATGTTTTTAATGTAAACGAAGCTCAAGGCAGCGGTTTTGTGATTGTGGCAGGAGACGATGCGGTAAAAGCAGTGCTCGGCTATTCCGATAGCGGAAACTACGATGAAAATAATGTGCCTACGAATTTTGCATATTGGATGGACTTTTTGGGGGAGCAAATTGCCTATGCGCAGGAGCAAGAGTTAGCGTATAGTGGACAGTATAGTGGACAATATGACCACGACTACGGGCAGCCAAATGGATGGGTTGCTGTTTCGCCGCTGATACAAACGCAATGGAACCAAAGCGCTCCTTATAATAATAAGACTCCCGTACACAGCGGGCAGCAAACTGTTACAGGTTGCGTGGCAACGGCTATGGCGCAGATAATGAAGTATTGGAATCATCCCATGAAAGGCACTGGAAGCAGCACGGCATATACAACAACCACAAACTCAATAAGTGTCCCATCCGTAAATTTTGCCGCAACCACTTATGATTGGAGCAATATGCTAGATAAATATTCGTCCACAGCCACTACGCCGCAAAATGATGCTGTAGCTACCCTGATGTACCATGCCGGGGTAAGCGTACAAATGGATTATGGTCAAAGCAGCGGTGCGCAAAATGCTAGAATTGCCCCCGCATTGAGAGATAATTTTGGATATGACAATAGCATTCAGCAGCTTTTTAGGTCAAACTACAGTAATACCGCTTGGGATGCAATGTTAGAGGCAGAGATAGATGCTGGTAGGCCTGTATATTATGCCGGCTCTAACGCAAATGAAGGTCATGCTTTTATATTGGACGGCTATGACAACACAGACAAGTTTCACTTTAACTGGGGCTGGGGCGGCAAGTATGATGGATATTTTGTAACCACCGCATTGAATCCGGGCACAGGCGGAATAGGGGCAGGTGCGGGAACTTATAATCTGAACCAGACAATCATCATCAATATCAAACCGAAAAACGCAAATGCACCGCCGACAATCACCTCTCCTCCGTCAAATAGAACCGTGCAAGCTGGAAACACGGCGCAATTCACAGTCGCAGCCACTCCAACAGGAGCACTGAGCTATCAATGGCAGGTTAGCAAAAATACAGTTGCTACCAGAGACACCATTGTCCGCGAGGATTTTGAAGGCACCAATTCCTTCACTGTCATCAACGGTACCCAGACCAACAAGTGGCATGTAGGAACCGCTGCAGTTTATGGAGGCACTAAATCCGCATACATTTCCAACAACAATGGAACTTCAAATGCTTTAACCGCGACTTCAAGCATAGTGCATATGTATAAAGATGTGACTTTTCCAGTATTTGAGGCTTGCACCCTTTGGCTCTACAGAAAGGGAAAGGCTGACGCTAATAATAATTATTTATCCATAAGGTTAGTAGAAACATCGGTTACCCCAACAGCGGGGAGCACACCAGGTGGTGCTTATAATTATTTTACTACTAGTTACGACAATTGGGTACTATCATACTACGTTGTTCCGCAGTCAAACTCTGGAACTACAAAGCGGTTGGTATTCACTTGGCAAAATGATGGTTCTGGTATTAACCCTCCCATTGCTATGGACAATATATTAATGATTGCAACGGTTCTTGAATCTGGCGAAAGCCCTTTCAGCAACGTGTCAGACGGCACGGGTGGTACTACCGCAACCTACACAACCCCCACGGCTACAAGGGCTATGAGCGGTTATCGCTATCGCAGTATTGTCAAGAGCAATAATGGATTGCCGGCCACATCCCAAATCGCCACGCTAACGGTAACTGGGGCAATCACAGGGCATCCATCAAATAGAACCGTGAATGCCGGAGAACAGGCGCAATTCACAACCACAGCCGCACCAAGCGGAGTAACCTATCAATGGCAGGTCAGCAAAAATATAGTTGAAGCCAAAGAAACCCTTGTCGATGAGAATTTTGAAGGGAGCAGCTCTTCTTTTACCTTGGTCAACGGTTCTCAGACAAATCAATGGGCGATAGGAACCGCTGCGGCTTATGGAGGCACTAAATCCGCATACATTTCCAACAACAATGGAACTTCAAATGCTTTAACCACGACTTCAAGCATAGTGCATATGTATAAAGATGTGACTTTTCCAGTATTTGAGGCTTGCACCCTTTGGTTCTACAGAAAGGGAAAGGCTGACGCTAATAATAATTTAACCCTAAGGTTAGTAGAAACATCGGTTACCCCAACAGCGGGGAGCACACCAAGTGGTACTTATCAGAATTTTAATTCTAATCAAGACAATTGGTCACGGGCATACTACGTTGTTCCGCAGTCAAACTCTGGAACTACAAAGCGGTTGGTATTAACTTGGAAAAATGATAATACTGGTGCTAACCCTCCCTATGCTATTGACAATATATTAATTGTTGCAACGGTTCTTATACCTGGTGAAGGTCCTTTCAGCAACGTGTCAGATGGCACGGGTAGCACTGCAGCAACCTACACAACTCCCACGACTACAAAGGCTATGAGCGGCTATCGCTATCGCAGTATTGTCAGTAGCGGTGGTGTGCCGCTAGATACGTCCAATATAGCCACGCTAACGGTAAACAAGGCAAACCCCACCGTCACCTGGCCCACAGCGGCAGCAATAACCTACGGAGCGGCACTCTCAACTTCCGTGCTATCGGGCGGAGCCTCAACCCCAGCCGGAACATTTGCCTGGACAACCGGCACAACAGTCCCGACCGTGACAAACAGCGGTTATAGCGTAACATTTACCCCAACAGATACCGCAAACTACAACACCCGCACGCAAAACGTGGCTATCACCGTAAACAAGGCAAACCCCACCGTCACCACCTGGCCCACAGCGGCAGCAATAAACTCCGGAGCAGCCCTCTCAACCTCCGTGTTATCGGGCGGAGCCGCAACCCCAGCCGGAACATTTGCCTGGACAAACGGAGCAACAGTCCCGACCGTGACAAACAGCGGCTACAGCGTAACATTCACCCCAACAGATGCTGCCAACTACAACACGCTCACGCAAACCGTGGCAATAACAGTGATTTCTCCTACACCTACCATAACCACGCAGCCGTCAAACCAGAGCATAACTTATGGCAACACGGCGCAATTCACGGTATCGGCGTCATTAAACGGCGCAAGCTCGCTGACTTATCAATGGCAGGAAAGCTCCTCTCCCCCTATTTTCAGCGAGGATTTTGAAGGCACCAATTCCTTTACTGTCGTCAACGGTACCGAGACCAACAAATGGTACGTAGGAACCGCCACCGCCGCCACAGGAGGAGGCACGAAATCCGCATATATCTCCAATGACAACGGGGCTTCAAATGCCTATAACACCACAAGCGAAAGCACAGTGCATATGTATAAGGATATAACATTTCCGTCTGGTTCTCAGCAATATATCCTGACTTTTGACTGGAAAGGGCAAGGCGAAGGAACCACCACAAAGTATGACTATTTAAGGGTATTTCTGGTGGAGACATCGGTTACGCCTGCGGCTGGCACTCAGTTAACCCAAACCTCGTTGGGAACATACAATTTGCAGGGCAGTTGGCAGAAAGCGACAGTTAACATTCCCACGACAAACAACGGGACAACAAAGCGGCTGGTGTTCTCTTGGAGAAACGATGCTAGCAGCGGCACTCCGCCACCCATCGCGGTGGACAATATTATGATTGGCGTTAGTGGCAGTGTTCCATTCGCCAATGTGTCAACTGGCACTGGCGGCACTTCCGCAACCTACACAACCCCAACGGCAACAATGGCAATGAGCGGCAATGCTTATCGCTGCATTGTTACGAACAATTACGGGCAAGCCACAGCATCCAATTACGCCACGCTAACGGTGAGTACTATTGCACCTACCATAACCACGCAGCCGTCAAACCAGAGCATAACTTATGGCAGCACGGCGCAATTCACGGTAGCGGCGGCATTAAACGGCGCAAGTTCGCTGACTTATCAATGGCAGGAAAGTTCCTTTCCTCTTTCTATTAGCGAGGATTTTGAAGGCGAGGCTAACTCCTTCACCATCGTCAACGGCAGCGAGACCAACAAGTGGGTAGTAGGAACCGCCACCGCCGCCACAGGAGGAGGCACGAAATCCGCATATATCTCCAATGACAACGGGACTTCAAATGCCTATAACACCAGTGAAACCAGCGTAGTGCATATGTACAAGGATATAACATTCCCGTCTGGTTCTCAGCAATATATCCTGACTTTTGACTGGAAAGGGCAAGGCGAATATAATTATGACTTTTTAAGGGTATCTCTGGTGGAGACATCTGTTACGCCTGCGGCTGACACTCTGTTAACCCAAACCGCGTTAGGAACATACAATTTGCAGGGCAGTTGGCAGAAAGCGACAGTTAACATTCCCACGACAAACAATGGGACAACAAAGCGGCTGGTGTTCTCTTGGAGAAACGATAATTTGTATGGCACTCAGCCGCCCATCGCTGTGGACAATATTATGATTAACTTTAGTAGCAATGTTTCATTCGCCAATGTGTCAACTGGCACTGGCGGCACTTCCGCAACTTACACGCCAGTGGCGACAGTGGCAAAGAGCGGCTATGCTTACCGCTGCATTGTTACGAACAATTACGGGCAATCCACGACATCCAATTACGCCACGCTAACGGTAAACAAGGCAACCCCCACCGTCACCTGGCCCACAGCGGCTGCAATAACCTACGGAGCGGCACTCTCAACCTCCGCCTTATCGGGCGGAGCAGGAGCCGGAACATTCGCCTGGACAACCGGCACAACAGTCCCGACCGTGGCAAACAGCGGCTACAGCGTAACATTCACCCCCACAGACGCCGCAAACTACAACACCCGCACGCAAAACGTGGCAATAACGGTAAACAAAGCCAACCCCACCGTCACCACCTGGCCCACAGCGGCAGCAATAAACTACGGAGCAGCACTCTCAACCTCCGCGCTATCGGGCGGAGCCTCAACCCCAGCCGGAACATTTGCCTGGACAACCGGCACAACAGTCCCGACCGTGACAAACAGCGGCTACAGCGTAACATTCACCCCCACAGATGTTGCCAACTACAACACCCGCACGCAAAACGTGGCAATAACAGTGATTCCTCCTACACCGACCATAACCACGCAGCCGTCAAACCAGAGCATAACTTATGGCAGTACGGCGCAATTCACGGTAGCGGCGGCATTAAACGGCGCAAGCTCGCAGACTTATCAATGGCAGGAAAGCTCCTCTCCCCCTATTTTTAGCGAGGATTTTGAAGGCACCAATTCCTTTACTGTCGTCAACGGTACCGAGACCAACAAATGGTACGTAGGAACCGCCACCGCCGCCACAGGGGGAGGCACAAAATCCGCATATATCTCCAATGACAACGGGGCTTCAAATGCCTATAACATCACAAGCTCAAGCGTAGTGCATATGTACAAGGATATAACATTCCCGTCTGGTTCTCAGCAATATATCCTGACTTTTGACTGGAAAGGGCAAGGCGAAGGAACCACCACAAAGTATGACTATTTAAGGGTATTTCTGGTGGAGACATCGGTTACGCCTGCGGCTGGCACTGAGTTGAGCGGAACCGCGTTAGGAACATACAATTTGCAGGGCAGTTGGCAGAAAGCGACAGTTAACATTCCCACGTCAAACAACGGGACAGCAAAACGGCTGGTGTTCTCTTGGAAAAACGATAATAACAGCGGCACTCCGCCACCCATCGCTGTGGACAATATTATTATTGTTCCATTCGCCAATGTGTCAACTGGCACTGGCGGTACTTCCGCAACCTACACGCCAGCGGCGACAGTGGCAAAAAGCGGCTATGCTTACCGCTGCATTGTTACGAACAATTACGGGCAAGCCACAGCATCCGATTATGCCACGCTAACGGTAAACAAAGCCAACCCCACCGTCACCACTTGGCCCACAGCGGCAGCAATAAACTACGGAGCAGCCCTTTCAACCTCCGCGCTATCGGGCGGAGCCTCAACCCCAGCCGGAACATTCGCCTGGACAAACGGCACAACAGTCCCGACCGTGACAAACAGCGGCTATAGCGTAACATTCACCCCAACAGATGCCGCCAACTACAACACCCTCACGCAAAACGTGGCGATAACGGTAAACAAAACCAACTCCATCGTCACCACCTGGCCCACAGCGGCGGCAATAACCTACGGAGCAGCCCTCTCAACCTCCGCGCTATCGGGCGGAGCCTCAACCCAAGCCGGAACATTTGCCTGGACAAATGGCACAACAGTCCCGACCGTGACAAACAGTGGCTACAGCGTAACATTCACCCCCACGGATGCGGCTAACTACAACACTGTTACGCAAACCGTGGCAATAACGGTAAACAAAGCCAACCCCACCGCCACATTCCCAACCTCCGCCACCATAACCTACGGGCAAACCCTAGCCGACGCCGTATTCACCGGAGGAAGCGGAACAGGCACATTCAAGTTCACGGAGAGCACCACAACCCTGATGGTAGCACAGAGCAGCACACAGCATGAGGTAACCTTCACCCCCACAGACGCCGCAAACTACAACACCCGTGCGCAAAACGTGGCAGTCACAGTGAACAAGGCAACAGGCTTGCAGAACACCGCCCCGCCTACCATCCAAATCTCAGCCTCAAACACCGACACGCGCACCTATGACCTGAACTCATTGGCACTGAACAAATCCGACCACGGCACACGGGGCTACTCGCTGGCAGGGGCATTGGCTGGCAGCGACCCAACCATCCTAGCCTCCATCTCGCTTGGGGCAGACGGTCACACCCTATCCTACAAAGGCAACGGCAAAATAAGCGGCAACGCAACGCAAGCAATCACCATCACAAGCCAAAACTACGCCAACATCACCGCCACCATAACCTTTGAAGCAACCGCCAAAACCGACGTGGCAATCACCGGGCTAACAAAGCAAAACTACACCTATGACGGCACCCCCAAAAGCGGCTACACCGGAGCCGCCTCCGCCCCGCCATACGCAGGCTCCTTCGTTTACGAATACGCCGGCACGGGTATAGACGGCATCACCACGGACAAGCCCACAAACGCAGGCGACTACATCCTCAGGGTGACCATCCCGCCTGATGCCCTCTACATAGGAGCCGCAAGGATTGAGTTCACCATCGCAAAGGCAAAAATAACCAAGCCCACCGTCACAAACACAAACCTCGTTTACACAGGCAGCGAACAGTCAGCGGGCATAGCTGCAAACACCGCCTACACAATCACAGGCGACAAAGGCACAAATGTAAACAGCTACACCGCAACGGTAGCCTTAAAAGACAAAGCAAACCGCGAATGGGCAGACGGCGAAGACGATGACCTTCTTCTGAATTGGGCAATAGCAAAAGCAACACCGGCACCTGCAACCCCCATAAACTTAACCGCCACAGTAGGTCAAACGCTGGCGGACATCGCGCTGCCCGCAGGCTGGGAGTGGCATAACCCCACCGCCTCGGTTGGCACAGCCGGGCAGCAAAAGCACTCTGCAAGACACACCCCAAGCGATACCGAGAATTACCACGTTTTGACGGCTGTTGAACTGAGCATCCAAGTAATGAATGCGGTAAACCCCATAATCCCGCAAATAGCAATAGGCAACATCCGGGTACAAGCAACAGGCAACGTCATAATGCTGGAAAACCTGCCAAGAAACACAAAAGTCCAAGTGTACACCCTGCAAGGCAAGCAAATATATTCCGCCAATTCTGAAAATTCTATAATTCTGAGAATCCCGGTTCAGACAGAAGGAATGTACATTGTGAAAGTAGGCTCCCAAACAATACGCGCTGTTGTGAGGTAAGGTGAAGCTCTTTTTAACAGGTGGCACCGGTTTCATTGGGCATTTTGTTGCAAAAGAATTTTTGGAACTAGGTCATAGCCTTAGAATTCTGGCGAGAAATCCCAGTAAAATTCCAAGTTTGGCGGCACATAAAAATGTAGAGATGCTCGGTGCGGGTTTGCTGGATTCAGAAGCTATAAAAAAAGGGTTGGAAGGCTGCGATGCTTGCGTTCATATTGCGCTTGGCTGGGGCGAAACCCCGCTCTCTATGCTCGCAAACGACACCGCCGCTACCGTTCAACTTTTGGAATTTGCTGCGCAAAGCGGCTGCAAAAAATTCATATACACATCTAGCACAGCGGCTTTTGGCAAAATTCGCAACAACGCAAGCGAAAGCATGGTTTGTATGCCGCAAGATTTATATGGCTCAACAAAACTCGCTGGCGAGGCTTATGTTCTCGGTTTTTCAAAAGGCTATGGAGAAAATTTTACGAGCGTTGAGATGAAGCGAAATGTAATTCGCCCCGGTTACACTTTTGGGCATTTGGCTTTCCCGGATGGCATAACTCAACCTGACCGCAGGTTTTTTAACATAACCAAAGCGGTGAAAGAAAACCTGACTGTGCATTTAACAAAGCACGATGGCACGCAGTTTATACACGCCTCCCAGTTAGCAAAACTCTATACCGCTGTTTTGGAAAGCGACCTGAACGAGGAGGTGTTCTTTGGGCTTGGCACGGAATGGCTCAGTTGGAAGAGCATAGCGGAACGTGCCATAGCAATGTGCCCTGGGACAAAAGCCATTATTGAAGAAGAAGATAAAGGCTGGGGTAGGGAGCCCTGCCTATTCTCTTTGGAAAAAATGGAAAAATATTTCGGTTTAAAATTCAACGGCAACGATTTTATAGATGAACATATAAGGTGGAATTTGCAGCAATAATTTACTGAAAAGCAGAAAGCTGGTAGTGGTGAGGTGGAGATTTCTATATTAAAGATATGGCGAGGATAGTTTATGAGTGAAGCATTAAACGCAGAGGCAGTTTTAGCATCTATTGTAGAGCTTCGTGCAAGTCTTGCAGAATCTAATGCCGAGCTTCGTGCAAGCATTGCCGAGCAGGGAAAACGTATAGATGTAGTGTGTGAAAGATTAGACGAGCAAGGGAAACGCTTGGATAAAGTTGTGGAAAAAATGGATAAGAATAATTCAAAACTAGATGAGAATAACCATAAATTAGGTTTGCTGACGAACAAGCTGGGTAGCATAGTGGAGAGCATAGTTATTCCTGGCATAGTTGAAAAATTTAATGAGAAAGGTTTTAAGTTTGACTCTGTTTCTACTAATGTTGAATTTTTGAATGAAAAAAAGAATGGAAATCTTGCGGAAGTGGATGCTTTGCTTGAAAACGGCAAGTTTGTGATAGCTATTGAGGCTAAAACAGACTTGAGTGTGAGCGATGTGAATGCTCATATAAAACGTTTGCAAGCATTGCGCAAGGTTTCAAGGTTCAAAGGCAAAAAGATATATGGTGCGGTTTCAACCGCAATAGCAAGGAAAAGGGCTGTTAATTATGCTTTGGGGAAAGGTTTTTATGTTTTGCAGCAACCTGATGTTATGGCGGTTAGGATTATAGATTTCCCAAAGGGACATTCTGCAAAGGCTTGGTAGAAATATATGACCCTTATCCCCCCCCCCCCCC
>Ga0268262_10003633_pt1 | contig 16568 bp, 14 predicted proteins | sample TergutNc150P3_FD_190354 | JGI IMG/M metagenome (GOLD analysis project Ga0268262, IMG submission 190354) | Nasutitermes corniger P3 segment gut microbial community from laboratory colony in Florida, USA - Nc150 P3 (SPAdes) (version 2) | ecosystem: Host-associated > Arthropoda: Insects >... | reverse complement strand
TTGCCAAAGCCTACGCCCAGCTGCACTTTGATAATTCCGCGGTCGTTGAAGTACAGCTTCAGCGGCACGATTGTCGCGCCCTTTTCGATTAGTTTGCCGCGCAGTCGCGCTATTTGGCTTTTGTGCATCAGCAGCGGTTTGTCCCGCCGCTCGTCGAATCGCGTGGCTTTGTTCGCGGTGGGCAGCGGCTGAATCGCCATGTTTTTGACCACTAGGCCGCCGCCGCGCGTCTGCACGAACGAATCGACCAGCGACACCAGGCCGAAGCGGATGGACTTGACTTCCGCGCCCGTAAGCACCAGTCCGGCCTCTATCGTATCGTCGATAGAGTAATCGAACCGCGCCCGGCGGTTTGTCGCAACCTGTCCTGATTTTATTAACTGTCTTGCCATAGCAGGCTAATTATAGCAGAGATATTGCAAATTGCTAGCGCCTTACGGTGCGCCAAGTTTGTCGTATAATCTATGGGCGTTTTCCCACAGCGCCTTTTCCATTTCTTCGACGGAAACGCTCTTTACCATGGCCAAGACTTTTACGACTTCGGTCACCATGGCGGGGCGGCATTCCTGCCCGCGATACGGAACCGGCGCGCAGAACGGCGCGTCGGTTTCGGACAAGATTCTATCAATCGGTATTTTGGCGAATGTTTCGCGCAACGCCTGCCCATTCTTAAAGGTTATGATTCCGCTGGCGGAAATGTAAAAGCCGCGATCCAGCATTACGCGGGCGAAATCGTACGAGCCTGTAAAGCAGTGCATGACGCCGCGTGCGTCGGTTAAAATCTCCATAGTGTCCGCCTCGGCGTCGCGCGAATGAATCGCGACCGGCAACTTTGCGCGCCGCGCGATATCCAGCTGTTTTTGAAACATGGCTATCTGCCCCGCCCGGTTTTCGTCGCCGCCATGATAATCCAATCCGATTTCGCCGACGCCGACGACCTTAGGATCCGCCAGCCAGCCTTCATAATCGGGCTCCTCGCCGAAGTGCTCGGGATGAGTGCCAAGGGTGCAGAATATGCGCGGATTATTTTTGGCGGCGGCGAAAACTTTCCGTGTGCTCCATTCGCTGTCGTTGACCGAGGACGAGGCGGCCGAGAAAATGATTTTATCGACGCGCCCGCTTTCGGCGTCGCCCAAATCGGGAACATGAGTATGGGTATCTATAAGCACTTCTTCATTCCCGTCAAAATTTTGAACGCGGCGATTTCCGGATCTAGATTGAGAACATTTGCCCTGTCGATATCGAAAATGGCCTCGGAATATATGTTCGCCAGCCCGAAGTACGCGGAGGCATCGGTCAAAATCGCCATGTTTTCGGGATTCGCGGCGATGCGTTTCGCCAGCGTCATAAGGTGCGCGCCGTTCGCGGTCTTGTCTTTCAGCATGCGAATGGTATCCGCGAACAAAGTGTCCGCGCCGGTTGCGATCAGGCCCGCGATGCGGCCGAAACTGCCGCCGCTGATTTTAATCAGATCGCTGCCGATTTCTTTTCCAGGCAGAAGTTTTGCGCCGATCGCCAGCAGATCCATAGACGGCAGAGGCCGCATTTTCTCAACCCGCGCCCGACTACGGATAGTGGGCAAAACCGCGTCCAAAGAATGGGCTATGACGAAGAAAATCGTTTTGGCGGGCGGCTCTTCCAAAGTCTTGAGCAGAGTGTTTTCGGTGCCGCGCGACAATTCGTCTATGGAATCTATTATGACGACGCGCCATGATTCCCCCATGGACGACAACTGCAATTTTTCTATCATATCGCAGACTGTGTTCATAGTGATGGATTTTGCCGGAACCAGATTATGTTCCAAATCGACAATGAACAAATCCCCGATTCCGCCGACGGACATCTGCTGGGAAACATCGCGCCCGAATATTTCGGAAAAGATATGCCGCGCCAAATCGTACGCCAGCGTGGCCTTGCCGATTCCCTTCGGCCCAGTCAGCAGCCACACCGGATGAATTGGATATTCGTCGCGTCGCGCCCAAGCGTCCAAAAATGCGCGCCGAACAGCGCCGTGCCCGATCAGCTCGGTCGCATCTACCGGCCGCGGAAAATCGAAAAAAGTTTCTTTCTTTTTAGGCGCCATTCGACCGTGCTATTTCCCCGTTAGAAAATATTGTATATTGGCTATTATCCGCGCGAAGAACCTTACGCGCGGAACGTCCTCGGCCGCGTACAGGTTTTCGGTTTTTATATCCCTGCCGTCCAGCCTGGCTACGACGAGCCCGACCAAATCGCCCTTTTTGATAGGCGCGTTGATTCTGTTCGGCGCCATCGCGACGACCTTAAGCCCGGTCATGTCCGCGCCATTGTCGAGGGTCACGGTGAAAGGCCTTTCGGTGTTGGCCTTTACGGCGCGCTTCTGCCCGTACCAAACCGGAATCGCGACCTCGGCTTTTATTTCCTTGTTGTAGGTATTGTCATAGCCGTATTCCAGCAACCGCTTTCCCTCTTGCGCCAAAGCGTCGTGATTCTTGGCGGCCAGGCCGTTTATAACGCCTATGAGGCGCCGTCCCTTACGTTCGGCCGCGGCGACGATTCCATAACCGCCCCTGAATGTATGGCCGGTCTTCATCCCCTCGGCGCCGCCCATGATGAACAACAGCCTGTTATAATTTATGGTGTGTGTTTTGATCCAATCGCGGCATTGCGGAGCGACGGGATTCACGAATTCGAACCGCCGGACTTTGAAGAAGCGCATATACTCCGGATAGGTGCGCGCTATGTGCGTCGCCAGCATCGCCAGCTCGCGCGATGTAGACAGATTGCTTACGTCCGGCAGCCCCGACGCGTTTCCGAACGAAGTGAAATCCATTCCGATTTCCTGGGCGCGTTTTGCCATCAGATCTATGAACTGAGGCTCGCCCCCGGCAATTGCGGTCGCAAGCGTGATTGCGGCGTCCGCGCCGCTGACCACGATAAGCCCCGTCAATGCGTCCTCTACGGTTATCGTCTGCCCCTCGGACAGGCATATCTTGGACGCGTCCGGCGGCAGGCTTTTGAAGTCGGCGGCCTTTGGAACGGTAATTTTCGCGCCAAGCGATAATTTCCCGCTGCGCAGCGCGCCGAACGTCAACTCCGCCGTCATAAGCTTTATCATGGACGACGGCGGCATCAACTCGTCCTGATCCTTGGACGCAATGACCTGCCCCGATTGATAGTCCGTCAGGAAAAAGGACCTAGCGGGGCTTTGGAACGCGTGGTTTGCGCGGGCGCCCGGGACGCAGAGCGCCAGGCATAAAACGGCGAACCAAAGGCTGCGGATAAAATTCGGCGATAATCTCATAATCCAACTATACATCATCACTGGCAAAAATCAATGATTCTTTGATCGAAAATCACATCGCGCGGGCGCAGTGGCGACGCGACGTGCATATCCGACGATTTCCGCGTCCGGGAGAGGGCGACATAGGTCTGCCCATGGGCGAACGCGCCGCGCGACATGTCTATTATTACCGCGTCCAAAGTCTTGCCCTGCGCCTTGTGAATCGTCATGGCATAGCCGAGCATCAGGGGGAATTGGGTGTATGATCCGGCTTCGTTCTCGATCAGCCGGTTTTCGGCGTCGCGGCTGTATTCCACGCTTTCCCACTTTTCCGGCCTGACCTCTACGATTTCGCGATCGGCGGCCAGCAATTCGACCTTGATAAGGTTGCCCAGCTCTCTTACGATGCCCATGCTGCCGTTATGCCAGCGCCGCTTCCCCGAATCGTTTTTGGTAAAGACCACCAAGGCGCCGACTTTCAAAACCAATTTTTCCGGCGCGGGCAAATCGCGCCCGGCGAAGTTGCCCTCGATTTTTCCGTTGTATTGAACCTCGGGGGCGTCGATTCCGCGTAGCCGCGCGTTGTTTATATTTTCCGCGACCGCGCGGAACGGGGTTATGATGACGGCGTTTTTGCGCCGCTCTTCGTCCTCTATCTTAAGTTCGTTGAAGAAATCCAGGTTCGGATTGCCTTTACGCATATCGTTCAGGCGGCCCAGCAAAGCCTCGTCGTGCTGGCGATAGACGAAATCGAACGCCATGCGCGCGAACTTGGCGCGGGAATAGACGTGGGAATCGAAAAAGTACGCGCACTTGTGCCCGTATTCGGCTTCGTAGTATGGTTCTGCGGCGGGAACGATCACGGGCGGCAACTGGAACATGTCGCCGATGGCCAAAATCTGCAGACCGCCGAAAGGCCGCTCGCTTTTCCGCGCCTGCCGCGCCAGGATGTCCATTGCGTCCAGTAGGTCGGGCGACACCATGGATATCTCGTCGATGATCATAAGGTCCGCGCCGCCGAGAACGTTTCTAGGCTTTGCTTTCAGCTTTAAGAATTCCGGAAAGATAAAATCGCGCGGCATGATTTGGAACAGGGAATGGACTGTCGCGCCGCCGACGTTGAGCGCGCTCACGGCCGTAGGACACACGCAGATTATTTTTTTGGCGCTGGTGGATTTTAAATACTGGACGAACGTAGATTTGCCGGTTCCGGCGCAACCCAAAATCAAAAGATTGTTATTGGTGTTCTCTATCGCGTCCAACGCCGCCAACTGAATTTCATTTAAGATTATAGATTTTTCCGACATCGTCGCCATTGATTATACCCGCCAAAGCCTCCCTTTGCAACAGCCGATTGAGGCCTTGCAACCGACGCCTTTTTAGGCTACATTAAAGCATCATGAAAAAATTTCTAAGATATTTTATACCGATTGTTTTAATCTGTGTGGCGACAGGCGCGACTTGGCGTTATTTCCATACGGACCATGAATCCGAAGTCGTTATCGACGAGTCTGAGCCCGAAGCGGAGGACGACGATATGGTGGAAACAAAGGCGCCGCCGCCGACCAAGACGTCCCCGCGCGCCGCCAAGATTATCGCGGTGCCGACGGCGCAAAAGGAAAAAACCGGCGTTCATATAGAAATGGAGGCGACAAAGCTGGGGGTCGGCCTGGGCAGGCTGAGCATAGATTTTGTCTACGACGACGATACTTTCGAAATAGATCTTTTCGCCCGCGCCTCGGGTGTGCTGGCGATTTTCCTCAGCGACAGAATGGAATTCAAATCCGTCGGAAAATTCGCGGACGGGAAAATGCAAACCGTATATTTTTCGGACTCCGCCGTCAAACCGGGGAAAAAACCGAAAACAAAAATCAAGACCTATACTTTGGGTGCCGGAGGCTGGCGGCACACGCTGAACGACGAGGAACGGGAAATCGATATGAAGATGTTCGATCAGGCCGCCGCCGATCCGCTGGCGCTGTTGTTTTACATCGCGCGCGTCTTGGATCGGGGCGGCAAATGCGATATCAGGGAGAATTCGTTTTTGGATAAGACCGGATTTTCGCTGACCTCGGCGGACAAGGGGAAAACCGGCGACTCGGGGATAAAGTCCGGGAAGAAGAAAATCGTCGAAAACAGGTGCGATTTGGTTTTCAGAAACCGCGCCGGAAAAACCGACAAGGGATTTCTGTTCGAACATGAATTCAAGAAAGGCGCGCCGCAAAACGCGGTTACGGTCTATTATTCGAAAATGACCGGCGATAAATTCGTTCCGGTATTTTTAAAACTTCGCGGCACGCCGGTCGGCGAAATCAGAATAAAACTGACCAAATTTAAAACGATTAAATAGCCGCTAATATTTTCTTGCTTTGCCTCGGCGCATTGTAATCCGCATAAAAAAGAAATATGGGGCGGATGCCCTTTTTTTATGCAAAAAAATGCCCCGCTTGGTCGGGGAGCCGTCGGTTATAAAACAGGGCTTGCCCAAAGATCGGCGGGGTCATTGTGATATGATTTGTTTAACTCCCTGACCGCCTATTTTGGCGGTTTTTTTGTATATATTAAAGGGAAAGAGAATGTTCAAAGCAATATTTGCAATAACAATTATCGGGATAGCGTCCGGCGCGGGCGCGGCCCAGCTGACAATCGCTGAGAAGTTGGAAGACATTATGAACAGTAAGGAAGCGATCCGCCAAGCGATAGAAGCGCAAGGCGTAGAGGTGCCGTCGAATACCCCGCTGTCGCAATATTCCAACAAAATCGGCCAAATAACATGCGACGCTGACGGTTTTTTTATAGGCGTGGCATGCTCGACGCTCGGCGCGGTGGATCCTGCGGGCGGAACCTTTTCGGCGGTCGATCCGTTCGACAGCGTATTGACCTGCCGGTACACGGCGCCGAACAGGAACATAAGCGGCTGTTCGTTTGTTCAGGCGAATGCGGCTGCGTATGACGGGACATCGTGGCCTGCCAGCACTTATTCGGCGATGGCGAATCCCGGCTATAAAGTAGAGAACAACAATACGGTGAATCCGGCCTGTACGCAATGCAACGCCGGAACATACAGCGCGGGCGGGATGGCGACAAGCTGCGAAACATGCCCGAAAGACAGCTATTGCACCGCCGGAAGCGGCGCGCCGACCGCATGCGGCATGATCGGGGCGGGATTCATAACTGACGCGTCCGGGGCGACCAGCGCTGCGGATTGCCATGCGCCGCCGACGCCGATCAGTAGCATCAGCGTATCATGCACGGCATCCAGTATCAGTAGAGGCGCGACCACAACTTGCAGCGCGACGGTCAACCCGAACAATGCTACGAATCAGAATGTGTCGTGGAGTAGCAACAATCCGAGTATCGCGACGGTCAATTCCAGCACCGGCGTCGTAACGGGCGTTGCGGCGGGAACTATAACAATAACCGCGTCGGCGCAGGACGGCAGCGGCGTATCGGGAGCCTCGTCCAACATAACTGTGTTAGGCGGATTCAGCGGCAGCAGTATCGACTTTTGTTCTGATACCATTAACTCCGCCACCCTGTCTGTATATAGCGACTTCAGTAGTATTTGCTCTCCGCTTAGCACCACTGCCAAGTTCCCGTACACCTTTTGTGGCGGGAAGACTTACAATTCGGCCACCTTCATTTGGGAAGGAACGTCATGCCCGTTAGTATCGGGCACTACTTCGATATACGGCAACGCTAGATGTTCGACACAACGAGACACCGCCGGTCATGGAGGGAGTTTGATTGATAGTACCGCTAATGGTTATTGCTATCGTGCAACCAACGAACCGTCAAATGACCCCAACGTAGGCCAATATTGTTGGTGTCAGTTGTGTACGGATGCTAATAGAACAACGTGTGGCGGCTGGGTGTTCCGGGCCGACCGCAACTCGGCGTCTAATTGCGTGACGGGTTGCGCGAACTACTGCGCCGACGTCAGCGAGACGACTACGTACGCCCGAACCTTTCGGGCCGCGCTCTGCGCCGCGCCAGCGCTATAGGCCGCACGGGCCCTAGGTCCGACAGCGTAATAAAAAACGGGCTATGCCCGTTTTTTACTTTTTTGCGGTTGTTTTTGAAATTAGATATCTCCAGGCTATGCCCGCGAGCACCGCGCCCGCGATCGGCGCCACGATAAACAGCCACAGCTGCGACAACGCCGCCGGATCCGCGCTGAATATCGCCTGGGATATGCTGCGCGCCGGATTTACCGACGTGTTGGTGACGGGAATCGTGACCAGGTGTATAGCCGTCAGGGCCATGCCTATCGCCAGCCCGGCGAACTTGGATTCCGCCTCTTTCGCGGTTGCGCCCAAGACGACCGTCAGGAACACGAACGTGAAGACCAGCTCGGTCAGGAACGCCGCGCCCATCGAATAGGTGGTGTACATATTGGCCGCGAATCCGCCGATATGCCCCGCGACGATCATATAGATCACATAGGCCGCGGCGACCGAACCCAAAATTTGGGCGGCTATATACGGAATGATGTCCCGCCAGCTAAAGCGCTTTGCGATCGCCAGCCCGATTGTAACCGCCGGGTTGAAGTGCCCGCCGGAAATGGGGCCGACCGCGTAGGCCATGACCAGTACGGCCAGGCCGAACGCCATGGCGATCCCGGTGATGCCGATATACTCGCCCGCCAGTATCGCGGATCCGCAACCGAACAGCACCAGGACGAAAGTTCCGAGAAATTCGGATATTAGTTTACTCATGATAGTTCTCCTTTGTTAGGGCGACTATTATGAACCAAAATTTCGGCGATGCAAATAAAAAATAAGTTTTTTCCGCGATTTTCCGCCATTTAGGAATACTTTCTTGCGAATTGAAGAATCTATTCCCAAACGGCGGCGCGATTTATTTTTCGAATTCAGACGCGGACGTTTTTATTTTTATCCGTTGCGACCGCATTGTTTTTCTCTTCGATGTATTTTGATATAAAAATCCAAACGTCTTTTACGGTATGATTTTGATCTACGAACTGATATGCCTCGTTTTCCGGAAACTTTATATCGTACGTCTCTTGCGAATCGTAAATCAGGTAAAATATATCCAGCGAGTCCAGGCCCAAATCTTTGCCGAGAACCATATTGTCCGCGATCGATTGAACGTCGTGCCCCGATGCCTCCGCGATAATTTCCCTCATTTTTTTCTTATCGGCCCCGTCAAGATGTTTCGATACGACAGACCAAACTTCCTTTACCGTGCACGTTTGATCCATGAAATTTTCCGACACGCTTATATTGAACGCCTTTTCGAATTCGAGAATTACTTCATTCAAATCCCAAACGTCCATGCCTAGATCTTTGCCCAGCACCGCGTCATCGACAACCGACGAGACTTCGCGCTCTGATACTTTCGCGATAATTTCTTTTAGTTTCTGCAAAGCGGGATTATCGGGAATTACGTTTTCCGCCGGATTTTTTGCCACATTTTTAGTTGCATTTTCTGCCATTTTTTTGCCTTTGCTTTTACCTCTCCGGCTCCCAAGAAACTCTGTGTCCTGCTAGCTCCAGCCCGCCTACGCCAAGGCTCCGGTGGGCACTCCTTCGTCTGTGCTACTCGTCAACGGGTGGCCTGCCACCCGTAGCCTCGCAGAGGCGAAGGGTGGTGGGCATAAAGGGACTCGAACCCCCATGGATTGCTCCACTGGTACCTGAAACCAGCGCGTCTACCAATTCCGCCATATGCCCGGCTGTGACAATTCTATACATTTTTTCCAAAGTTTCAAGAAAAATATCGGAGATAATCCGCACCGAAGCTGAGCGGCGGCAAATGGCGGCCTGCCGTTTGTTTTTTCAAAAATCATTAGAATGGTGCGGATGCTGCGGCTTCGGAAGTTTGAGCCGAGGGAGTTTATTAGACATAAATGACCGAGGCGAAAACGACGAAACGCAAAGCAGACGCGCCGTTATAATGATTTTGGTCGGGGCGACACGATTTGGACGTGCGACATCTTGCTCCCAAAGCAAGCACTCTACCAGGCTGAGCTACGCCCCGAATGGGGACATTTTATATTTTTTGGGGCGATTGTCAAAATATCTTTTGCAACTTCCCGATTTTCTTATATAATCGCCCCGAGAGGGAATTTTTATGAAGAGATTATTTATAGTTCTCGGGGCGTGGCTGTTGGTCGGCGCGGCGGGCATAGCGGGCGCGGCGTCTACGGCGTCCTGCCCGGAACTGCGCGAAACGAATACGCTTGCCGAAGTTATTGAGATCGGCCTGTGCCGCAATCCGACGACGCGGGCGGGCTATTTGGGCGTCGAGATTTCGCGCCTGAACAAGAACGCGGCGTACGGCAGTTTTCTTACGGCCAGCGTCGGCGCGGACGCGGCGAAAGACCTGAAGAACGGCGGCGACTGGCACAGCGGCGCGTCGGCGTCGGCGACGTTGATATTGTTCGACTTTGGCAAACGCTGGTCGGACCTGTCGCGCTACGCGGCGCTGTGGAAAGCGACGGGCTTTGAACACGACGAATCCGTGCAATCGTTCGTGTATGATATTATAGGGGCGTACTACGGCCTGCTGTCGGCCGAGGCGGATCTGAAGGTCAGCCGCGATTTGGTCAAGGTTGCGGAGGAAGCGAAATCGACGGCGGACACGAAATTCAAGGCGGGCGCGGCGGCGCGGGCGGACGTGCTGAAAGCGGACACTACGCTGGCCGGGAAGAAGACGGACTTGCAGAGATCGCTGGGAAATAAAGAGATAGCGGTCGGGCGGCTGTTAAGATTGCTGTCGTTGCCGCAGGGAACCGGAATAAAGATTGCGGACATGCCCGCGGAATTCGGAACCTCGGCGGAAGTGGACGACGTGAAGAAGCTGCTGGACGAAGCCGAGAGGCGCCGCCCCGCTCTGCTGGCGGCGGCGGCGTCGAGGGACGCGGCGTGGCACGGCCGCAACGCGGAATTTTTAAGGCACCTGCCCACGCTGTCGGCGACGGGAACGGCAAGGCGCGATTTTACGACGAACATGGATTCGACGGAATTGGGATTGGGCGTATCGTTTCCGCTGTTCACGAATATGATATCGAACGCGTACGGCGACCGGGCGGCGATTTTGGAATACGAGCGCGCGAAAGAAACCGAGGCGGCGCGCCATGACGCGGTGGCGCTGGACGTATGGACGGCGTTTCATAATTATAAGACGGCGGTGGGCGTGCTGGAAGCGACGGACGCGCAGGTGAAGTCGGCCTTGGAATCCGAACGGGTGGTCGCGGGAATGTACAAGGTGGGCCGCGCGACGATGCTGGACTGGCAGACGGCGCAAACGGATTTGTCTTCGGCAAGGCGGCAGAACGCGGCGGCGAAATACGATTTGTTTGTGAAGCGTGCGGCGCTGGCGATGTCGGTGGGCGAATTATGGTTGCGGCGCGGGGAATAGCCGACGAATGTTTCGCGGGCCGATGCAAAGCTATTTGCGAATAATTCGGGGATGAGAACCCACAGGCTTCTTTGGAATAAATTTATCAGTCCCGGGAACTGGCGGCTATCCCTGCGCAAAGCGCTATTGAACAAAGTCGGAACGCGCGCTATTTTGGATTTCATGAAAAACCCCGCCGAGAATTTGGAACAAATCAGGCGGTCGGTTATAGACGGAGAATTCCGCACTTCGCGATACCGCAGAAAAATCATCCTCGAACCGAAGCGCCGCGAGATTTTTATCCTGCCGTTCAGCCCCGACCGCATAGTGCATCACGCCGTCATGAACGTGCTGATTCCGATTTTCGACCCGATGCTTATCCGCGACACCCACGCGTGCCGTCCCGGATACGGCCTGCACAGCGCGAGCGCGCGGGTTATGGAATTTGTCCGGCGCAACGAATATATTTTGCAATGCGACGTCAAAAAATTCTACCCCAGCATAAATCACGCCAAACTATACGGGATCATATCGCGCAAGGTTGCGGATAAGAAGTTGCTGGCGATCATCCGCGACATAATCTATTCCATTGGCGGGGAGAAGAACATGCCGATCGGCAATTTTTGCAGCCAGTGGTTTGGGAACATCTACCTGAGCGAATTGGACCATTTTATCAAGCGGGAACTGCATTGCCGCGACTATCTGCGATACTGCGACGACTTTTGTTTGTTTTCGAAAGACAAGCGGCAATTGCGCGAATGGCTTGGGCGGATACGGGATTTTCTGCGCGACGAATTGCTGCTGGAACTATCGTATTGCGAGATATTTCCCGTTGCGAGCGGGCTGGACTTTTTGGGATACCGGCATTTTCCGGAATTCATACTTTTGCGGAAGCGCACGGCGCGGCGCCTGCGCCGGAGGTTGAGGAACGGGCCGTCGATGGAACAGGTGGCCAGCGCGTGGGGTTGGACGAAGCACGCGAACACGCATGCGTTTCTGAACGCCGTTGGTTTTTTCAAATTGCGCAAAAGATTATGGGGGATCCACCGCGACCGACAGAAACGCTTGCGCGATTCCAATAAATAAGGTAAGATGGGATTGTTTCGGCGGCGACGCCGGAACGGGCGGCAATATCTAAAAAAAGCGATTGTGGATTGCGGGCATGCCGTTGTGGCGTCTTCGCGTTTCGTGTTCAACAACGACAACAGCAATGCTTCCAATTGTGCGAACAATTGCGCGAACAATTGTGCTAACAACGCCCAGAACAACTCGGGCTTCCGCTCCGCTTTGTTCTCCGCGCTTGGCCCTTGTGTTTCACCGGGGAATTGCCAAACCTGCATGGGACAAAGCATAGCGACGGCGCGGATGTATCCGCGCAAGAGCGGTGCTTTTCGGATGTTGCGGAAACGCCAAGCATCTGTTTTCGGAAGAACTGATTACGGAAAGGAAAACGAAACTGGAAAGGAAACGAACACTTGAAACATTGCGTTTAATCGCGAAAAGAAAAAGAAACTGAAAACTAGAACTGGAAAAACAGAAAACGAAAAGTGAAAGGAAATATCCTTTGATAACATCAAGAGGGATATCGTCGCCTTCTCGCGCGAGCGGGAAAAGATAAAAAGCAGGAAGGCCCTGCATCAGTAGCGGCGCCGGTTTGCCGGTGCGGTTTTTCGCCCGATTGTCATCGCGGGGGAAAAATGCGAGAATGCCGGGGCCTTATTTGTTTGATGCTTGCTATTTTTATGATTTTCTTTACAATGCGTAAAAAAGGATATAGATATGAATGCAATCACACAATTCTTATCAGAAAAACGATTGGAGAAATACGGTCATCCGGGAAGTTCTCAAACCCAAGCGCAATACTTTTTTTAATGTTCGCTTGTGCGAAAGTTTTTATATTCCAAAATCGACGCGAACATTTGAAGCTGGGCAAGGTATCGTTTGAGATCGATCAGATACGAAAATACCGCAATAGATTTTCACATAATGGTTCGCTACTGATTTGCGGCAAGCGTCAAATACCATGCTATAAAATCCATAATATGCTTTTGCGGATTATGAAAGAAATCGGCGCAAATTCAATTCTGACGTATATCAAAAAGATTGACCGCTTTAACGAAGTATTTACTGATGGGAAGAAAGCGGGATTTATAACCTGCGGATTACAGGGAATTAAAAACAAAGGGGCAATCACCACGCGAACACCCAAAGGGTTGCATAAAAATGCCTAACGCGGGATATATCCCCTTTTTCTAATACTTATTATACGCCAAAACTCCCTAAAAGTCAAGAAAAATCAAGGGTCATGCCTAGTTAATTCTCGTATTTTTATTTTCCAGGAAATGTTGGATTTCTGTGTAATAGGCAGATTTCTCACGAAAAACCATGTTATATTCAAAAGAAATTTTTGCAAAAAATGTATAAAAATCCGCGTCCTTTTTGAACAGGTATTTTTCATAGCAAAATCATATTCTTATGGGTAAAATTTGCTACGTTAACTAGGCATGACCCAAAATCAATCGTCGTCGCCTTTGAACGAATAGAATTGCTTTGCGTCCGGGCCGTTTTCTTCGCCGCGCATGACGATTGTCGCGCGGAACGGGCATCTGTGTTCGAAGCCCGTTATCTGCTCTATCAGAACTTTCGCGTTGGTATGGGCCACATAGACCCGCGTTTGCGGCATGGGCAAGTCCGACGGGGTGTCCGTCAATCTGAATTGAAGATCCAGGCACAACTCTTCCTTGTTTTTTCCGAACAGCGACGGGCGGATGCGAAAGTCCAGAACCAGTATTTCCATTCCTATTATTTCCTGAACGGGCTTTTTGATTCCTTTCAGGGGGATTCGCGCGTGTCCGAAATCCTGAAAGGACGGACATTTCTCCGCGTTTATAGACATTGCGTCGGTTATCTTCATAATGTTATGCCTTTTTTGTTGTTATCATCCCCGAAATGAATTTTTTTACGACAGGGGGGCTTCGCCCCCCTGTACCCCCTTACATGGTTTTGATGCATAATACCTTTATTTTGTGCCGGTGGCAAGGCTTTTGTTTTCGTTTCCTTTCCCGTTTCCGACATCAAGAGCCAAGCGCGGAGAACAAAGCGGAGCGGAAGCCCGAGAGGAGCTGGGCGTCGGAAGCACAACCGTACGCGCAATTGAACGCACAACCGGAAGCAGCGCTGCCGGCGTCGTAGAACACGAAACGCGAAGACGCCACAACGGCAGTGCCGTTTATCGAATGTATCTTACAATAGCAATAGCGTCCAGCTTGGCTTGTCGCAGGACTGCAACTGCTGCAGGTTTGAACCTGCGGGCTGCTATAACTGCCGCTACCGTTTGTCGCGCTGCAATATCCGCCTACGACAAATGTTGTCACCGCCGCGCCGCCTGCGCTGCCGCCACTGCATCCGCTGACGGTGTTCTCATTCACGCTGGTCGTGCTTGTATACGAAGCGCATGAACCTGGGCTGGTACCGCTGCTTATACCGCTTGCCACGCATGTCGCGTTAGCCGTGCCTTGATCCTGCGGCGTAAATCCGCTACTGCAACTCACGGTCTTCGTAGTTCCGGCGCTACACGATCCCCATGCCGCGCAGGTCGCGGACGTACTGGTATTCCCCGCGCCGTTCGTGCAATCCGCGCTTCGCGTTTGTGTTCCCGCATTCGTAAAGACGCAGGTTCCGTTCGAGACAGTACATCCCGTCGGAGTACAGCTTTGCGACGCGCTACACGCGCCCGCGCACGACGTACAGGTCGCCGACGCCGTGTTGTTGTTTGCGATATAATATCCCGCGTTCGCCGTAATCGCGTAGGTCGTCGCAGGCCACGCGCTACCGCTGTATGATACTTGCGCGGGCGTCACGGTCGCGCAACCCGCTATGTTCTTCGCAGGCGCGTCATAACGGCAGGTAGTATTGGCATTGTACGGACTGACGGACGAATATACGCCGCCCGCAGGGCTTACCCCCGCCAATGCGCTGCAATCGCTACATTGCTCCGCCGCCGCGCCGCTGTACGTTCCGTTGGCGCAACCGGTGCACGCGGAAGCGCCCGCCTCGCTGTACGTTCCCGCCGCGCAATTGGCGCAGCTTGTCGACGCCCCGCCCGCGCTGGACGTTCCCGCCGCGCATTGCGTACAGGTCGGATTCGCGGTATTGTTGTTTTCTACTTTATATCCCGAATTAGCCAGCGCGGAATAAGTGCTGGCTGGCCACGAGGATCCGTTATACGCGACGGTGTTTGTCTGAACGGACGAACAACCGGCTATGTTTCTCGACGGCGCGTTGTACCGGCATGTAGTATCTGCGTTGTACGGAGAAACCGAGGAATATTCGCCGCCCGCAGGGCTTGCCCCGGCAAGCGCGCTGCAATCGCTGCACTCCGCCGCCGCCGCGCCGCTGTATGTTCCGCTGACGCAATTGGCGCAGCTTGTCGACGTCCCGCCCGCGCTGGACGTTCCGGCGGCGCATTGGGCGCAGGTAGGATTCGCGGTATTGTTGTTTTCTACTTTATATCCCGAATTAGCCAGCGCGGAATAAGTGACGGCTGGCCACGAGGATCCGTTATACGCGACGGTATTGGCCGCGACGGACGAACAGCCGCCGACCGTTTTGTTTGGCGCGGTGTAGCGGCAAGTCGTTATGACGTCGAACGGATGAACCGAGAAAAAGGTTCCGCCCGCCGGATTCACCGACCCGAGGGACGCGCACATCGTGGCGGCGAACCCGCCCGCGTCGCGCGTTATCTGTCCGATCTTGATCCCGTATTGCGACAGCGGAGTATCGGACGGCACCTCTACGCCCTGCGATTCTATCGCCTGGCGGATCAGTTCCTTGCTGTTCACGATGTCCGCCAGCTTTTCCGCGATCGTCAACTGGGCGGCGCCCGCTGGCGACGCCAAGCCGATTGCTATTATTGCGAATATTGTTTCAAGCATTCTCTTTCCCTTTTATATCTATAGAACCACCGGGAAAAAGGCGGTCAGGGAGTTTGACAAATCATCAATGAGAATGACCCCGCAGGCTTTTGGGTCGCCCCTGTTGTATAGCCGACGGCTCCCCGGCCAGGCGGGGCACTTTTACTGCATAAAAAATAAATTTTTATGCGGATTTACAATGCTCCAACTATTGTTTGAACGCATTGCTCATTAGACGGACTTGTCACGGTCCTGAACGCACTATCCTTGTGGGTTCATGGGAATTATATAAAAAAATGCAGAGCCAAGCAAGAAAATTGTGATTAGCTAGTGATTCGTGACTATTTTATTTTGCAATCCGCCCGGCTTGCTGTATAATCCGCGCATGGATAAATTCGGACGGATCATTATTCCCTGCGGTTTTATACCGGAAAAACACGAGCTGGAAACGGCGAACTTTTTCGCCGAACTCGGAAGAGAAGTCGTGTTTCTTATGCCCAGTCGCGCCAAGGGCGTCCGCACGCCGGATATTCTCGTCGACGGGCAAAGGTGGGAAATAAAATCCCCTTGCGGCAATAGCAAACGCACTATTGAAAATAATTTTAGACGAGCCCTTAAACAATCTGAAAATATTATTTTTGATTTGCGGCGGATCAAGCTGGATGAACAACTGGCCATATCAAAAATAAAGCGAGAGCTTTCATCACAGCACAGCGGCAAGATACGGCGGATTATAATAATCACAAAAAAATATAAAATCCTTGACTTTAAGCGATAAATTCCGTATAATGCCTACATACGGTGTTACGCCACTGCTGGATAGCGGAGGCCTGGCACCGTAATTTAAGGACGGGCACCCACTGCCGAATGGCGGAGGGTGCCCGTTCTTTTTTTGCATTATGGATTTTTCACGGACAGGGGGGCTTCGCCCCCCTGTACCCCCTTACATGGTTTTGATGCATAATACCTTTATTTTGTGCCGGTGGCAAGGCTTTTGTTTTCGTTTCCTTTCCCGTTTCCGACATCAA
>Ga0268262_10003632_pt1 | contig 16577 bp, 11 predicted proteins | sample TergutNc150P3_FD_190354 | JGI IMG/M metagenome (GOLD analysis project Ga0268262, IMG submission 190354) | Nasutitermes corniger P3 segment gut microbial community from laboratory colony in Florida, USA - Nc150 P3 (SPAdes) (version 2) | ecosystem: Host-associated > Arthropoda: Insects >... | reverse complement strand
TGGCGGATGGAATGATAAGGGGCATCACGGACAGGTATCTGGAACTTGGAACTGGCCATTTGCAGGTTTTTGATTACAATAATTATGAAGGTTTTGAAAAAACAAAAAAAGAAATAAGCGGAATTGGCGGCATACGCGGAATTTGGGCTGAACAGCACGGAATGGGCGTTTTAGCCGGAAGAAAAGGCAAAACAGGAGTGTCAGTCAGGGCGATTGAAACTTCGTTTTGGGACGACGCGTCCGTTACCGCGCTGTTAAAAATAATTGACGGCGTAAGCAAACCGCAGTCGGACAGGGACATTGTGTTAGGTGAAACTCTGGCGCGTAATATAAACGTAAAAAAAGGCGACACGGTGCGCCTTATGACTATTACGCCGGCGGAAAACAGCAGAATGTCCCCAAAAACGGCTTCTTTTACCGTTGCCGGAATAATATCATGCGGATATAACGAGCTTGACTCAATATGGTGCATAATCAGTTTAGAGGGCGCAAAGCGCGTTTTTTCGCAGGAGCCGACAACAAATTACATTATCAAAATTGATAATCCGTATAGAAATGTTTATAACATTGAATGGGAAATGAACATGAAATTATCCGGCAGTTATGGCATTTACACATGGCAGGAATTATTGCGCTCGCAGTACAGTTCATATCAGACGACAAGGCAGCTTTTGCTGTTCATTATGGCGCTGATAGTGCTTGTGGCGGCGGTTAACGTTTCTTCCGCCACGAGCATGCTGGTTATAGAACGCCAAAAAGATATAGCCATTTTAAAAATATCGGGGGCGGGCGTAAAAGACGTTATGGAAGTTTTTTTGTGGGGCAGTTTTCTTACGGGGTTTATCGGCGGCTTTATAGGCATTGCGGTTGGACTGTTGATAGGCGGAAACATCAATATATTAATCCGTTCTTTGGAAAAATTTCTTAGTCTTATTTCAGGAGTTTTCAACGGCGGCGAAGTAAAAATACTTGATCCCGGTTTTTATCTTGAAACAATCCCCATCGTAATTGATTGGGGGGCGGTAATGGTTATCTGGCTTTTCGCAATTTTTTGTTCCGTGCTTGCGTCATGGATTCCGGCGCGGAAGGCAGGGAAACTTAAGCCTATGGAATTGTTAAGAAAAACTTAAATTTTAGCCTGCGGAACAAATCAATTTTGAAGGGCGGCTTCAATGGCGGCTATTACTTTCGGCGTGTTCCAGTTAATGGAACCGGTAAGGCGCGCGATAATAAACCCCCTCCTGTCAATTATATAGGTAGTGGGAATAGCCCTAATATGATAATAAGAGCCGGTTACGCTTTCCTCATCTAAAAGAGCGGTGAAAGTAAGTTTTTGTTCATGCATAAAAGCGGCTACTTTGCTTTTTGAATCACCCAAATTCACCGCGAGAATTTCAAATCCCCTGTTTTTAAATTTTTTATAAATAGCTTCCATGGAGGGCATTTCGGAACGGCACGGGCCGCACCATGTCGCCCAGAAATTGAGGAACACTACTTTGCCTTTAAGCTGAGCAAGATTTATTCTTGAGCCGTCAAGCGCGGGCAGGGTAAAATCTATCGGATTAACGCCTTCGGATACAGTTTGAATTCCGGCTTCATTAAAAGATTTAATAACCGCGTCAGGGATTTTTCTGTTCTGCCCAAAAACTATAGCGGCCATAAAGCAAGACATCACCGTAATAATTAAAACCCTTTTCATAAACGCTCCTTTTAAAAATATATCACAATTTTTGAAATCTGTCTTGGTGATTTTTAAAAATTTTAGTTTTAACCGAAAAACGGGAAAATAAAAAGGCTCAGTCATTTTTTTCATTTTCCTGTTCCTCAAACGCGCTTGAATCCGCGTCATAAATAACAGATTCCAGAGCAGGCTGTTTCGCCTGCCAGCCGGCAGTTAAACCGCTAATGAACCTGTAATCGCCTTTTACAATCAAAATTCCAATTAAAATGAGAAGGGCTCCGCTGACGCGCCGTATCAATGGAATAAAACTGCGGACTTTCGCGGAGAATTTGACAAACGCGTTAAAAAAAATTGAAGCCAATAAAAACGGAAGCCCCAATCCTGCGGAATAAAAAATAAGATAGAGAACGGCGCGCGGAATACTGCCTGAGTTGGTCGCTAAAAGCAGAATGCCCGTCAGCACAGGCCCGACGCATGGCGTCCATCCCGCGCCAAACGCGCCGCCCGCCAAAAAAGCCCCAATAACGCCTTTTGGTTTGTTTTTTAAATGAAACCGTTTTTCATAATTTAACAAAGAAAGAAAATCAAAGATAATGTTTAACCCCAGAATAATGACAATAAGCCCTGAGATCAGATTGATATACTTAAAAATTCCGTTCATCAGCATAATAGCCGATGAAAAAATAACGCTTAATATAATAAATACAACGCTGAATCCCGAAATAAAACTTAACGTTCTTGCGATTATCGTTGGTTTATATTCGTTACCGCCGGCCGAAGGCGGACTGCCGATAACGCACAAATAAGACGGGATAAGAGGCAATACGCAGGGGGACAAAAATGACAGCACTCCGGCTCCAAACGCGATAAAAACCGACATATTTTCAATCATATATTTATTATAACGTAAAAAAAGCCCATTTTTTCATTTTTTGTGTTAATATATTATTATATGAAGGTTCCTTTATAATAATTTTTTTTGAAAATCAAACAAATGAACCGGAGGTTTTTATCAGATATCATGTCAATTCTTTTTTCAGGCGATTTTCACGCTAACGCGGTAAATGAGTTAAATTCGATAACTAAAGAAGCCCTTATTGAGAAATACGGACAAGTAAAATTTTCTGACATTAAGTACCATGTTATTTTGGGCGACGGCGGTTTCATGTGGCAAAACAATCAAAGAACGGATCAATTCAATTACGACGCGCTGGCTTGCCGCCCTTTTCCGGTTCTCTGCGTGATAGGCAACCATGAGCCTATTCTTGGAATGAGCGGTCTGCCTGAAACTGACATTGGCATTGGAGAGACGGTTTATCAAATACAGGATAGGCCGTTTGTCGCCTATTTTAAACGGGGAAAAATCTACACTATTGGCGGATTCAAAATGCTTGTTTTAGGCGGAGCGTTATCTATTGATAAATATTTTAGAACTCCCAATAAATCATGGTGGGAACGGGAATATTGGTCAATGCGTGAAAGGCAGGATGTTTTTGAACTGCTTGAAACGGAAAATGCTTTTGACTGCGTGCTTTCACATACGGGACCCCAGCGCATTAACCATAAATTGTTTAAATCCGCCTTAGGCGGCGGTTCAAAAAAGTTTACAGACGAAGTCGCGCTGTTAAATGATGAAATAGAAAGCAGAATAAATTTTAGCGAATGGTGGTGCGGGCACTTCCATGAAAATATATTTTTTTATGATAAGGAATCAGACCGCGGATACCAGTATCTTTATAAAACGACAAAAATCCTTGACATGGTGAATAAAAAAATGACGGTGTATAATGAATTCGGCTCATCAGAGCGGTAATGTTTGCTTTTTGCGCATATTTTGTTGTTGTCCGCATTAGTTCGTGTGAGAATAATTTGTTGGGGAGTGAAGGATTTGGGGTTCCGGTCGCGGACTCCTGTCCGGCTCCCTACACCCCCGACTGCGCGTTCCCGGCGCGTCCTGCGCCGCATATTTTTAAAGTAAGGCTTACGCCTTAGATTATTGCAGGAACGCTTCGTTTCAAATCCTTAAATTCTTTAGTTCTTAAATAAATTTATCAACAGAGAAAATTTAATTCGGTATGAGAATAATTTGTGGGGAGTGAAGGATTTGAACCTACGAAGGCTGAGCCAACAGATTTACAGTCTGCCCCATTTGACCACTCTGGAAACTCCCCGGTACTTACTGCTTTATTTATATATAATAAAAAGAATCTTGGCAAGGGGGTAATTACTTTTTTTTAAATCCTTCTATAGCCCATGAATTAATTACGTTAAGCCGTTTGGCAATGGCGGAATCTATGTCAATCTTTGAAGCGACAAATTCGGAAATATCAGCCCCCGCGACGCTGTATATTAAGACCCCCTCATTAATCGGCTCAAAATAGAGCTGGGCTATGAATTTGTCTTCCTTCATTATTGGCACAAATAAAAAGCTGATAGTGCGAAAATTGGAAAGGGTATAGCATAAGCCGTTTTGAACAAGCGACATCTCCGCGCGGTAATAAGTGTTTCCAAAATTGGCGTCTTTAAGCCTTATAAAAACTGTTTCTGTTTTGGGAAGCGTTTTTGAAGGGGCGGGGTCGGCAATATCAGTCATCTGCTTGTCGCTGACAATTCTAGTCGCTTCTTCAAAAAGAGGGACAGATTGATTTCTGGTGGCGGAGGCGTACAGCCTGCCGCGAAGGCCGCGGATGTTTTGCAGGGAGTTGTATACGTCCAAAAGGGTTACGGAATCGGGCTCCGCGCGGATGACTGAAATTGATTCGACAAGATATCCGGGATTTTTTATTTGCGCGAAATTAACAACTTGAGAATCTAATCTTGAACTCTGTTCGTTTCCGATTATTATAAAACCGCTTGTTTTATGGCTGGATTTCACATAACCTGATTCGCTGAACGCCGCATTAGTTATGTCTTTGCTAAGGTTTGGAAAAATATCGTTAAAAGAGCGAATCTGCGCGAAGATATTGTTTGTTAAAAGTATAAAAAAACATAAATTTATTATTTTTTTCATTTAATACGCGCCCTTGCCAATAATAACTACGCCGAAAGTTTTAAAAATTATCCATAGGTCAAGCCATACGGACCAGCTTTGCTGATAATATATGTCATAAGCCACTCTGTCAAGGTAGTTGGAATCCGATCTTCCCGAAACCTGCCATAAACCCGTTAATCCCGGTTTAACTGAAAATACTCTTGTAAAATCGTCGCCGTATTTTTCTATTTCGTCATCAATAATCGGGCGCGGGCCTACAAGGGACATCTCGCCTTTTAAAATATTGATAAGCTGTGGGAATTCATCAATGCTTGTGCGGCGCAAAATTTTGCCAATTTTTGTTATTCTTGGGTCTTTATGAACCTTGTAATTTTCCTGCCATTCTTTTTTAAATTCAGGATCGGTTTCTAAAAGATTTTGTAATTTTTTATCGGCGTCAGCCGACATTGTGCGGAATTTATACGTGTAAAAATGTTTTCCGTTTATGCCGACTCTTTTTTGCTTGTAAAGCACGGGTCCGGGCGAATCAAGCTTGATTAACAGCGCGGTAATAAGAAGAAACGGTAAAATTATAAGCCCTCCGATAATAACTATGGCAAGGTCCATAAATCTTTTGACAAGCAAATTAAACGTCATATTGAGCTTGTTGCTTGTATCAATTCCGAGAACGCCGCTAAAATCGCGCACGGACATCCAAATGCTTGATATGTTATAAAAATTCGGTATAAGCACATTATAACGGAAATATCTGACGGACGTATTTTGAAGTTGTTTTAATTTAACGGGATCAAGAGAGGGCATGGCGACAATTGCCATTTTTATATTGTAACGTTTTACAATTTCCTGCCCTACGGAGGTATCGTGAATTATTGGGATGCCGTTATAATCGTCATCTCCAAGAGGCTTATCGTCTAAAATAAGCACGGGCGCATAGCCCGTCCTGATGCTTCCCAGAAGGCAGTCGGTAACAAGTTTCCCCGTCTTTCCGGAGCCGTAAATTACCGTTGGAATTCCGCCCAGCTTTGTTATGTTTAAAAACCAGTGGGTCGCGCTTCTGACAGTTAAAAGAATAATTGTTGAAAAAATTCCGCTTATTAAGAACGCGGTATTTACGGAATCCCAACTGCCGTTTTCTATAAAACGGGACATGGTTATGCCTCCGTAAGCGATAAGCGAGCCGATAAAGAACCTTCTCATTTCTTCGGAAGGGGCGAGGGAGACGCCGGGGTAAAGCCTGTGAAGCTGGAAAATAAGAATGAAAGCCGGAAGATACGGCCAATAGGTAATAAATGATTTTGCGTTTATACTGTCATAATCCTGAATAAATCCGTAAATTCTGACCCAAAAGAATCCCCACGCGAAAGACAGCATAACCGCTATAAGGTCTGAAAAAATAAAAGCTGTCGCGGTGAGCGCGGAACTGGTGCGCCGGTATCTTGTTTTATACCATATATCAAAATCGGCAAGGGTCATAGGTCTATAATATAGCTTAATTTTTTTAATATTTCAAGATTAATGTAATATAAAATAGGATAAAACGCGCATATCTATTGAAATTATCTGTTTATTTAATATAATCATAGATAGTTAAAGAGGTGTCATGTGGTTAAAAAACGCGCGTTTGTTTTTTGCTTTATTTTTATAATAAATCTTTCCCTTACAGCTCAAACTCATATCTCAGTTCCTTTGGAAAGCCCTGTATATGCCGTGATTGAACACGCCCAAATACGCGGGCTGTGCGGTTACCTTCCGTCCGCGAAGCCGTATTCACGCGCGATGATTCTCGGCGTTATTGAAGAAATTCTTGCAAATGAGCCTGTCCATGAATTTGCCCGTCTTAAAGAAACAGAACGCGGTATACTGGAGCAATTCCGCAAAGATTTTACCCCTGACAGAAAAGGGTTTAATTCAACTAATGGCACTTTTTCCTCAGAGCATACATGGAATGGCATATATTTTTCAAGCGTGTTTGGTTTTGGAGTTGATTTTGCTTTTGGCGCGGGATATTATCCCATCGCCGCAGGTTACCGTTATGCCGCCGGAGACGATCCTCTTTTTGAAGGCGCGGCGCATCCTGAATCAGGCAGTTTATACTATGATTATATGATTATCCCCGGCATCTCATTTATAGGCGACCTTGGGAAAAGCGCGTCATATGGGTTCACGCTTACCGGATTCATAGGAAAATCGCCGAGAGCCGTACTTGGACGCTATGAAACAACGCCGTATGATCCGGATGATGATGAAACGCATTATCAGCGTTTTCCTGCCCGCAGCGAGCCTTTGGCGTATTTTCCGTATACTTATAAAAAGAAATGGGACGCTTTTGTTTTTTCAGTTGACGACATTGGCAACAGTTCAATGCTAGCGTGGCCGGAAGAAATTTCAATAGGTTATTCAATGATGCCTGAATTGTCGGGGGCTTTTTTAAACGGGCATTTTACGTACCGTTTCGCCCGTCTGGACAGGGAATGGGGCAGTCCAGTAAACGGCGGCAGTCTTGTTCTGAATCAGTCCGCCCAGCCTTTTTTGGCGTTTGAGACTGTAATTACGCCTTTTGAATGGATTTCATTTTCTTCTCTGACGGGCGTGTTGGAATACAATAACGCGGTTGGTTCCGATAATATCGCAAAACTAAAAGACGCGTCGGCGACATTTCAAAACGCTTTTTCTATAGTTATGCTGGAGCTTAGCCATAAGAAATATTTTAAAGTAAACCTTGGAAGCAGCGTCGTGTGGCCGAAGCGTTTTGAGTTGGGGTATCTTTTTCCCTTTGCGGAAAATTATATGTATCAGAACAATATAGGCGATTATGACAACGTGGGGTTGTTTTTAAATTTTGAAGGGCAGTATCCGGTTGGATTGGGAAAAGCGTGGATTTCAGCGTTTATTGACGAAATAAGTTTTGAAAGCGACATTTTAGAAAAAGACAGGACGATGTACGCTTACCAGTTTGGAAGCTCATTTTATTTGCCGTGGCTTCCGTTTGCCTCAATAACATTGAGTTATACAAAGATAGAGCCGTATAATTACACTCACGGGCGTACGGAAACCCCTTGGTACGAAAATAACCTTATGGAAACCAATTATGTCAGTTTTGGAAAATCCTTAGGCCATTATCTTCCGCCCAATTCCGATGAAATCTTGGTACGCGTTCAAACGCTTCCCGTCCCAAAAAGCCTTGTACGCCTGCAATACCAGATGATCCGCCACGGCGCAAATTATGGGGACAGGGCGGTGGACGGAAGTTCGCTTTGGTCGGAATTAAAAGATAAAAACAGGAGTTCGATGATGAAATACTTCCTGCATGACGGCGCGTACCAGTGGATGCATATATTCAAACTTGGAGGGGAATATTCTTTTGCGGGAAAAAAAGCGCCGATAAAAATAATAGGCGAGATTGGGGGAGTGTATTCTTATTTTACGGATTCAGATTCAGAATTGGGGACTTCCGGCAATATTAGAGTGATAAATACGCCGCAATATCCGCATTCATTAATTTTTATAGCTTTTGTTGGAATTCAGTTTTTTCCGAAATTTTAGCGTTATATTAGCATTAGGGAACATAAAAAACCCGGTCAGGTTTTGGTTCTTTTAAAAGAAAGTATTTTAATCTATAGTGAGTATATTTATGAAAATCAACATTCGGGAATTTATCGCGCTGTTTATTATGTCTTGTTTTCTGTTGGCGGCAACCAACGGTTTTTCGCAGGAGGGCGGGCAGGCAGGGGAAAATTCGCCGCCGGTTAATGATTCTTCTAAAGAAACTAAAACGGCGGAAAATATCTTGCCGCCTAAAAGAAATCTTTTTGCGGATATCAGTTATTCTTTTCTTGGCGTTACTTCCACCAATGTTTTTTTAAATTACGTATGCCGCCTTGCGGACGCTTCTTTTGCAAATCTGTCATTTGGGGATATATGGGATAATTTTGTTGAGCCTGACTGGATGTGGGAAGACGGGGACAGGTTTCATGTAAACCAGTTGGGGCACGCCTATCTGGGAGCGGCGTATTTCGCGAGCGCGCGCGTTAACGGCTTCAATTTTTATCAGTCAATACCGGCCGCCGTCATTGGAGCCGTTATGTGGGAAACGCTCTTTGAACCGGAGCCTTCCTATAACGACGTTATAACCACAACAATAAGCGGCATGGCGTTTGGAGAGATGCTGTACAGGCTTTTTCTTGAAGTTGATTCTAAAGCGAGTTTTGGGGCGGTGATAGGCGGTTTCTTTCTCAGCCCTACGAGCAGTCATAACAAAATTTATAACAGGGCTCATGAGTCGGGCGGAGGCAATATTTACGATTTAACCTTAAGATTAGGCGCTGAAAAATCCTTCGCTTTTTTTCCGGGACATGAAGATAATGAGAGCTCATGGAAATATCCGGGCGGGCATATTGAAGTGAACGCGGTATACGGCAATCCTTTTATCCAGCAAAGTAAAAAACCCTATGATCATTTTGAATTATACGCTGGATTTACCACAAACGCCGGTTCGTATAATGCGGCGATAATTTCTGACGGTTATCTTTATTCTATAAATACGGCGGATACGGACAGAAGTTCTACAAGCACCGGATTAAGCATGCACTTTGACGTTTATAACGCGTCAAATGATTTTTTAGACAATGACGGCTATGGTACTGTCAATTTTTCCAGCAACGCCATTGGCTGGACGTTAAAGCATAAATATCTTTTTTCGGAAAAATCGCATCTGGAAATAAAAACTCATATTAACGCCGTTTTGTGGGGCACAAGCACATATACAACAGACATTCCAATTGATTATTGGTATAATGGTACTGCTTACTGTACGTTCGGAGCCGGCGAAAACGTTAAATTATCTTTTTCGTTAGTCCATAAGAAAGCGGGCAGGCTTGATCTTAACGTATACGGCTATCATTTTTTCGCTATCCCTGTAAAAGAAAGCCATTCAAAAGGGAACGTGTTTTTTCTTTACAGTTCTTTAAATTATGATTTTCCGTTTACGCAAAAAGCTGGCATAGGCGTGAAAGAAACTTTTTGGGGATTATTCGGCATGTACGACATGACAGGCAACGTAAACCGCCGTCTGGCTTCAAGCAGTTTTTATGTCTGGATTAAGTTTTAACGGCGGACGCTGACAATAACCCCGTTTCCCGACGGAATTACCGCTAATTTTTCATTATTGTTTTTTAAATGAAGAGCGGGGATTAACCAGCCGTATGCTGAAGATATTGCCGCCGCGGCTAAGACGTCCGTAAAAAAATGCGCTCCCGATACGACGCGCAGTGACGCCGTTGCCGCCGCTAACGTGTAACTTCCGACGATTACGGGAATTTTCCATTTTGATTCAGGAAATTCCTGCGAATAAGTCGCGCTTAAAAATGAAGCCGCTAAAAAAGAAAAAGCCGCGGACGCTGAAGGAAAACTGTTATAATAATCTTTTTCCTTTCCGCCGGGGATGCCGTCAGTATACATATATGGGCGGTAACGGATTACGGCGTTTTTAACCGTAAATATTGTTCCGAAAGTGAGAAGCAGCGCTTCGCTGTACATAACTCCGTAAATTAACAGCGTATTTTTTTCTTTTATATTTGGCGCGGCCGAGATTATGGGCAGTAACGCCAAGACGTACGCGCCGTTGTCGGAAACTATATCCAAAGTTTTCTTGTAAGAAAAGATAAAAGACCTGTCAAAACCGTTAACCTCATATTTATTTAGGTTAACGGGGATGTTTTCAGGCTCATTTTTTACAAAAAACGGAGTAACGCCTATTCCGAGGGATAAAGCCCCGATGATTAGTTCGCTTTTTAAATTAAGCTCATAAACAGTTTGAGAAAAAACGTTTGTTTTCATGCAGAAAAACAGTAAAAAGGCAAATAATAATTTTTTCTTATCCTTAAGGAGCATAGTTTATATTCGTTTTTTTTCCGCGATAACGCGCCGTATCCGTTCTTTAAAAGCCTCGCGCGAGAATTGCCGCGCCTGCTCGTTAAAAAGTTCGCGGTTTTTAAATTGATCCTGATCGGCTTCAAATTGATCCATTGCTTTAATAAGCGAGTCAGGAGTTTGTTCGTCAAAAAAAACGCCGGTTACGCCTTCTTTTACAGTATCAAGCGCGCCGCCGTCCCTGTACGCGATTACAGGACAGCCTGCGGCGTTGGCCTCTATCGGCACTAACCCTAAATCTTCAATGCCGGGGAAAAGCAGGGCTTTAGCCTCCGCGAAAAGTTTTGCCTGCTCTTCGCCTGAAACTCTGCCCTTGAACGTTACAAGTCCGGTTTTTTTATACCTGTTTATCTCTTTTTTTTTCGCGCCCGCTCCGGCAATAACCAATTTTCTCCCCGATTTAATGCAGGCTTCGACGGCTATGTCGGCGCGCTTGTAGCCCGCAAGCTGGCCGAAAAATAAATAGTAATCGGCAGGTTTCCGCTCCGCAGAAACAAATTGTTCTACAGCCGCAGGACCGTATACAACTTCCGCTTCGCGGTTGTAAATTCTGCGTATCCGTTTCGCAACATAATTTGAATTGGTAACAAAACGATCCACTAAATTGGCGGAAGTTATATCCCATAGCCTGAGCGAAGGGATAAGGCGTTTCATAAAAAAGCGGACTAACGGATTGGTTCCTTTAAAATATTCGTGGTACATATCCCAAAGGTAGCGCATTGGGCTGTGGCAGTAACACAGGTGGTAAGCGTTGGGATTGGCGACCACGCCCTTCGCGGGACCGGCTTCGCTTGAAATTATAAGATCGTACTGCTGTAAGTTAAAATCCATAAGCGCGTCGGGCATGAGGGGCATATAAAGCTGGTATAGTTTTTTTGCGAAAGGCAGGCGGTTTATGCGCGAAGTTATGACCCGCTTGCTTTTTATCAAATCGGAAACAGCTTTTGGATTGTACGCGTGGGTATAAATATCAGCGTCCGGAAACATCTCAAGAAGAGCCTCGAGCATTTTTTCCCCGCCGCGCATATTTATAAGCCAGTAGTGGACGATGGCGACTTTCATTTCAATTCCCCTAAAATTACCGAAGCGGTTTTCTTAAAAGTATATTTTAATAATAAATCATCTGACAAAACAGGGGAAGACGGTTTTTTGTTAAATAGCAGTTCCATTAATTTTTCTTTTAAATCCGATGAATCCCCGTTGCGGAAGAATGTTACAGGGTAGCCTGAATAAATCTCTTTTAGCACGGGAATGTCGGAAATAAGCGCGTGAGTGCCTAAAACCATCGCCTCGAGCGGCGGAAGGCAGAAACCTTCGTACAATGAAGGCTGTACAAGGAGAGCGGCTTTTGAAAGATACTCCATAATTTGTTCATCGGAAATAAATCCTGTAAAAGTAACGGCTTCGCCGCCAAGGGACTCTATTTTTTGCAATACCGTATTGTCGGAAGTGCGGAAATTTTCTTTCGCGCCGATGACAACCAAACGGTGGGGCAGTCCATCTTTTTTTGCCAAACTGAAAGCGTCAAGCAGGATGGCAAGCCCTTTGTGTTTTTTTATGTTGCCGACAAACACGATGGTTTGCGTTTTTTGCGCGTTTTGAATATTGGCGCGGTAAGCAAGGAACTCAGGTTGTATCGCCGAATGGGTAACAATGACAGGCTTTTTCGTCCCCAAATGATATTGTATTCTTGACTTTGAAAACTCGGAAACGGTAAAAATTTTTTGCGATTTTTTGTACGCCCTGCGGTAGAACCACATACGCGCGGCAAGACCGATCTTGGACGTTAGTTCCGGCATATCGGGAAAAATAATGTCGTGGATTGCGGTGAAGACGGGAATTTTTATATAATGCGGAATATTGAAGTAGGGGGAGAAATAAAGACTTGCGCTGTTGATTTGCCGCGCTGTTTTAAGAGGGAAGAAAAAAAGTTCCTTTAGCGAAAAAGGTTTTATATCACATTCAATTATTTTTACGTTTGCGTTTGAAGAATAACATTGTAACCGACTGGGATTTCCCAACAGCAGAAAGTTATTTTCCGATTGCAGAAACCAAGGCAGGCTTTCACGCAAGTATACCCCGATTCCGCTTGCGTCTATCATCCGGCAGTCAACGCAGATGGTCATGGATTTTTTTCCGGCTTAGTCCAATTCTTTTCATCAAAAATATTATCATGAACATAATATGTATTCTTTTGATTTATATCAACCTCTGTTTCATTTTTATCATGAACTCTGTCTATCATAATTAATTGCGGTTTGTTTTTTTCGCCTGTAGAAGTAATGGCATTGCCGGTAAAAGGATTTACAGGGTTTTCTATTAAATCTTTCATTGTAAGAGTCGGAACATCGGCGTTTGTCATAAAGACCGTATCGGTCTTCATGCCGCCTTTTGCGTTAAAATCTTTTATCAATAATAACGGATTAAAATGATCAACGCTAAACGGTAAATTGGTTTTTGTTACAAATGAATTATCAAGAATACCATGATCTGAAACTAAAATAATACGGGTGTTATCGTATACTTCATGCTGTTTAAGAAATTCAAAATAATCGGAAAGCCGTTTTATCGCCGCCGCGTTAGAATGATACCGGATTGCCCAACTAAACTGACTTGTACCGTAATCGGTTACGATAACCTGAGGTTTATAAAGCGGCGCTTGCAAAAACAAACCTTCATGAGCGGTATTATTTACCATTAATACGGCAGATTTTTCTTTTTTTGATTCAAAATCGGTTAATTCGTCCAAGTAATCAAGTACGGCATAACCGTTCAGAAAATTTCTCATTCGATATTCGGAAATCGGCGAACACCATGTGCCTTTATAATATACTCCCTGCCTGAAGGCAAGAGGAATTTGGCGTAATATCGTATACCATAAAATATTACGTTTAAGGACTTCGCTATGAGGAGGTAATACAATATTGTTTCTTTCCAGCCACAGATTGGTATAAGCTCCATCAGTGATATATGATGAAACATTTTCCTCTTTGTCATAAATACGCAAATCGGGAATCCAGTTGTTATCAGCATAAGTTGGATCAGTTACGGTTACGGAAAAACCGGATGCTGAAAATATTGCCGGCATCATGAGCAAGGCTTCCGTTCTTTTTTTATGAAGAGGAATATCAGGACGGTTGTTTAATCCTTCAGGCGTGTACTCGTAACCGCCGAAAATGGGCGGCGCACCTCCGAATGTCCATCCGTTAAACGTTACGGTATTAGGGTAATAAACAAATCCGTCATATTTTTGATATAATTCAGGTGTTTCATCGAATATATACGGAATAAAAACGCTTTGAGCCATATCAAGCATGATAACTAAAACATTTTTACCGGTTTTGGAAAAATGAAAGATAGGTGAAATAGTCGATTCTGTTTTCTTTTCAGGCGTATAGTATTGTGAAAGTTTTTTAAATTCAGCGTTGATATAAAATAAGTTTTTTACTGAAAAAGGAACAAGAGCTATAAATAATATTATAACAAGGAAAGAGAGAGCTTTTTTTGCTTTGCTTATATAAATAAAAAGCAAGCCTAAAGATAAAATTATCAGAACGAGCAAATTTACGGATATTTCACGCATATTGTGAGTTACATTAGTTGTAAATACAAGTTCATTGGAAATAGGTCCGTAATCTCCGGGAAAGAAAAACACATTACAGAGAGCGGAAAATGAAACTATTGCCATAAAAATTGAAAGTATTTTTTTTGTTTTTTCGGAAAAAAGAAAATAAATCATTAACGGCCAAAATACAAACAGCCCGAATGCCTGAATAGACGTATTGAAAATAAAAAAGAGAGGCGATGAAACACTGTCAATAAAAGAAAATTCTTGAGGCGAAGAGCCGATAAGCATGGATGGTAGAAAAAACCCGGTTGTAATCCACAGGATAAGGAGAGAAAACAAGAAAAGAGAAAAAGTTTCATTTGACGTCCAAAAACTATGTTTTATTTTTTTAATAGAACGTGTTAAGAACGGAATGATCCACGGAAATATTCCGACTATGACGGAAAGAACTGCAATTAAAGCTCTGACCCTCGGATTTTCGTTATAAATAAACAGTATAAAAAATGCTAATGAAAAAGCGAGAATTGAAATAATACCGAATAAAATAAAATGTTTTTTTCTGAAAGGAAGTTTTATGTACCCGTTCTTTACAAGCGAGAATAAATTATTAAGAGTCCAATACAATACCAGTCCTGAGGGGGAATTATACAGTAACACAAGAAAGACGAGAGCCATACCGTATATTTGTATTTTTTCTTTAAATGCAAGACCTTGAGTATATAACGCTCCGGCAGCGCAGTTTATAAGCGTCATCAATATCGGCAGAATGTTTATTCCGCCTGCGAAAGGAATCAGGGCGTCAGGTTTTCCCAAGTCTTTAATAAATAAGAAAGGAACGCCTTTAATAGATTCTAAATGTGAAAGGTACGAATAAGCGGCGATAAAAAACGGAATTTGAATTAACAACCCAAAACTGCTTCTCATTGCGTAAATCGGGTGATAATGATTCTGGCGGTAATATGTCGATAAAATCATATACCGTTCATCGCCGCTGAAAACAGCCTTGATTTTCGCTATTTTGGGCGCAAGGCGTTTTTGTATATTTCGTTCAACTTCCTGCCATTTTTCCGCTACCATATAGAGCGGATGGCAAAGTACGCTGACCGCCGCCGATATGAAGATAATTGTGATTCCGGCTTTAGTAAAAAGGGATTGCGCGAACATAAAAACAAATTCCAGAATTTGAGTTATAGGGTAAATTATAATCGTGTAAAAAATATTAACCATTTACAACTCCTGTCATAAATTCAAAAACACGTCTTCCCGATTCGCCCTGATACTGCCATGCCGTTTCACATGCCTTTTTTCTGGCTTGTTTAAGGTTTTCGCTGTCTCCCGCATTTTTAATGATTTCCGTAATGCTCGGAAAATCTTCTTCCCTTAGTTCTATTCCCGCTTCTTTTACCGTTTTAGACTGCCACAATTCATGGTTAAGATCGTCCGCGTCATAAGGACGCAGATCAAAGTTTTGGCTTACATACAATACCGGTTTGTCCCTCAGGAACATATAATCAAAAATAATTCCCGAAAAATCGGAGATCATTATATCGGCTTTGTTAAGAGAATAAATATTTTCTCGTTCATAATCCCATTCAATGTTATTCGAATTTTTGTAACGTGTTTGCAGGCGCTCCAACATTTCCGCTTCCGATTTTTTTGATTGCGGATGGGGACGGATAATAATGCGCCAACCTGACGCGGATAAAGGATCGAGCAGTTTCTCGCCGTAACGGGTTAAAAGCGCTGACGGTCCCCATGAAGGAGAGACAAGTACGGTAAAGGGATGGTTTTCTTCAGAAGACAGGTTTTTAATTTTTTCGGCGTAAATATCAAGGTAACTGCAGCCTACGGTAACAAGTTTTTTTTCAGGGATATTGCGTTGTTTCTCCAAAGCTCTTATGTCTTCGGCTTGATAATCGCCCGTTAGCAGAACAGAATCAAAATAATCAAACCCGAAAAGGCGGTACATGGTTGCGTCGCTTGGAGCGTGAAGGATATGCGAATAATGTTTTACCATTTTTGAGCGTTTAAGTTGATATACATCAAGACCGGGAGTAGTCATAAGACAGATTCCGGCGCGGAGCATATTAAGACGCGCGAAAGCGCGGTTTCCTTCGCCGATAAATTCCGGTTTTACAAAACTCCATGAGGCGTCAAAAACAGGATCATCTTGCGCGGAAGTAAGGTAAAGAAGAGCGGTTTTTCGGTTTTCAAATTCTTCAAGGATTGGTTTAAAAACATTCCAATACTGTTTCCCTTCGCAATAGATTACAAATGAATGATCCGCAGAAGCGGCATTAACTGCTTTGCCGCCCGAAAAAAATACTTTTAATTTTATTATTAACGCGCGTCCAAGAAAATAAATTGTCGCCGCCGCGCCGATTAAAATTGAGAACATCGCGCTTCCC
>Ga0268262_10003631_pt1 | contig 16579 bp, 14 predicted proteins | sample TergutNc150P3_FD_190354 | JGI IMG/M metagenome (GOLD analysis project Ga0268262, IMG submission 190354) | Nasutitermes corniger P3 segment gut microbial community from laboratory colony in Florida, USA - Nc150 P3 (SPAdes) (version 2) | ecosystem: Host-associated > Arthropoda: Insects >... | reverse complement strand
GCGCCTGCCGTTGCGCCACACCTTGGCTGTACGCTTGCTCACGCCAACAAGCTTGGCTGCTTGCGTGGAATTGCACCCCACCTCTATGTAGCTCAAATATCTAAGACGTCTGGCTCGGCACCAAGCGCTGCGCTCGGATGCACTGGAAAATTTCGGCTCCGACATATACAACACCTCAAATGGAAAGTGTCGCCATGTTCGCTAAATTCCGCCCCCAGCTATAAACGCCTATTTTCTCGGCTCCGTTGGCAGCGGGCTTGCAAAAAATTTCTTTTCACAACAAAAACAAAGAGAGGTTCATTATGAACAAGATTAAATCTGTTCTGTTCGTGGCAAGCATTTTGCTTGCATTGGTATTCACATTTTCTTGCTCTGGTGGCGATGACGTTGACAGCAATGCCCAACTTTCCAGTAGTTCCCAGCGGAAGGCTAGCTCAAGTAGCGGCTCTGGCTCGGTAGCATATATGCTCACTTGTGCCGCCGTGCCTTCATCTGGCATCGCGGGTACAACAATAAGCCCTCCCACAGTTACTTGCAACGGCACAGCAGTTAGCAGCGGGCTTAATTGGACAAATGCACCGAATTGGAGTAATCCTGCGATTGGTACATATAGCGGCGTATCGGTATCTGCAAGCTTTGGAGATTGTAAAGGCAAAACTGCCACCTGTAGCGGCATATTAACAGTAAATGCGGCACCTTCAGTTGACCAGCTCACTTGCACGGGAATGCCAACGACTGGAGCAGTCGGCACGGCTATAACGCAACCAACGGTTAGATGCGGCACCAATATAGTTACAACCGGCATCACTTGGGCAAATGCGCCTGCTTGGGCTGACCCTGAGGCAGATACCTATTCAGTAACCGTTACGGCAAATTGCGGAGGAAGCTCCAAAACAGCAAACTGCGGCAAATTAGCAATAGCCTCCGTACTAACTTGCAGCAAAGTGGCTCCATCGGGCACGGCAGGCACGGCAATAACCGCACCAGCGGTGACTTGCAACGGCAAAACAATCAGCGATGATATAGATTGGATAGGTGCACCGGATTGGAGTAATCCTATGGCAGGTACATATAGTGGCATATCGGCATCTACAAACTACGGAGACTGCAAAGGCAAAACTGCTACTTGTAGTGGCACATTAACAGTAGCTTCCGTACTAACTTGCGCTGCCGTGCCTTCAACAGGCTTTGTAGGCACAACAATAACCCCACCGACAGTGACTTGCAACGGAACCGCAGTTGGCAGTGGTCTTAATTGGACAAAAGCACCGAATTGGAATAATCCTGTGATTGGTACATATAGCGGCATGTCGGTATCGGCTAGTTCTGGAGATTGTAAAGGCAAAACTGCCACCTGTGGCGGCACATTAACAGTAAGTGCGGCACCTTCAGCAGACGAACTCACTTGCACAGGTATGCCAGCAACTGGGATCGCTGGCACGGCTATAACGCAACCAACGGTTAGATGCGGCATCAATGCGCCTACAACTAGCATTATCTGGGCAAATGCGCCGAATTGGAGTAATCCTGCTGCCGCCACATACAATGTATTGGCTAGGGCTCGCTGCGAAGGAAGCAGTACCAAAGAAGCAAGTTGTGGCACATTAACAGTAACCTCTGTACTTTCTTGCGCTACTTTACCTTCAACAGGTACTGTAGGCACGGCAATAACCGCTCCGAAAGTAACTTGCAATGGCACAGCGGTTAGTAGCGGTCTTAATTGGACTGACGCGCCAACTTGGTCTAATCCTACAGCAGGTACTTATAGTGGCGTATCGGTGGCGGCAAGCTCTGGCGATTGCAGCGGTTTATCCGCAACTTGTAGTGGCACATTAGCTGTAGCCTCTGTACTAACTTGTGCTAAAGTACCTACCTCAGGCACGGCAGGCACAGCGATAACCGCACCGACAGTGACTTGCAATGGCACAGCGGTTAGTAGCGGTCTTAGTTGGACTAGTGCGCCGAATTGGACTACTCCTGTAGCAGGTACTTATAGTGGCGTATCGGTAGCGGCAAGCTCTGGCGATTGCAGCGGCAAATCCGCCAATTGCAGCGGTACATTAACTGTAGCCAACCCCATAACATACACGCTCAATTGTGCTAATGTACCTGCAACAGGCACGGCTGGCACAGCGATAACCGCTCCTGCGGTGACCTGTACCAGCAGCAATGGCACATCTACATCTGTAAGTAGCGGTCTTAGCTGGACTGACGCGCCAACTTGGTCTAATCCTACAGCAGGTACTTATAGTGGCGTATCGGTGGCGACAAGCACTGGAAACTGTAGCGGCAAAACCGCTACCTGTAATGGCACATTAACCGTAGCCACCCCCGCAACATACACCCTTACTTGCGCTGATGTACCTTCAACAGGTACGGCAGGTACAGCGATAACCGCACCAGCAGTTACTTGCAACGGTAGTAATGGTACATCAACATTGGTCAGTAGCGGTCTTAGCTGGACAAGTGCGCCAACTTGGAGTAATCCTGTGGTAGGTACATACAGTAGTGTATCGGTAAAGGCAAGCTCTGGAGACTGTAGCGGCAAAACTGCTACCTGTAACGGAACATTAGCAGTAAGTGCGGCACCAACGCTTTGTGCTAACACGGTGGAATACAACCCTGCAACAGAAAACTGCTGCGGTAGCAATAAATACATTATTGCATCTCAATTCTGCTCTAGCAATGTGATTTACGAAAAATGCGGTAATACTGTATACAATCCCTCAACGCATTTCTGTGACGGGAGCATACTTTTAAATAAATGTGGCGGCAATACCTATACTCTTTCAACGCAGTTTTGTAGCGAGAACATCGTTTACGATTACGGTAAATGCAAAGAGCAAAATTATCGCCCTACAAACCAAAGATGCGAAAATAATGTTGTTGAAACCAAATGCGGTACAAACTGGTATAATGCCACGAATACTAATTTGAGATGCCAAAACAATATCATTGAAACCAAATGCGGAAGCAGTTGGTACAATGCCGCAGCACAATCACTCTCTTGCTCTAATGGCAAATTGTCTATAACAGATTCTCGTGATGGTCAAACATATAAAATCGTTACAATCGGCACTCAGGTTTGGATGGCAGAGAATTTGAACTATAATGCAACCGATACCAGGTGCTATAATGATAATACCGGCGGTGATAGCTATGGTTACTGTACAACTTATGGTAGACTTTACAATTGGGCAACAGCAATGGCACTGCCCTCTAGCTGTAACTCCAGTAGTTGTGTTTCTCAAGTGGGTACAAAGCATAGAGGTATTTGTCCTAGTGGCTGGCATATTCCCAGCAATGCGGATTGGAATGTGTTGATGAAATATGTCAATCCGAGTTGTTCTGATAATAGCATTTGTGATGGTGCAGGAACCAAGTTGAAAGCAACAAGTGGTTGGTACAGTGGTAACGGTACGGATAATTATGGTTTTGCGGCTCTGCCGGGCGGCTACGGCTCCTCTGGCTCTTTCGGTTCTGCCGGCGGTAGCGGCAGCTGGTGGACTGCCACGGAGAGGGAGGGCGCTGCTTCCTACGCCTACCTCCGGTACATACATTACACCAACAGCGAGCATGTGGACTACGACTACCACGGTAAGAACTACTTGTATAGTGTTCGTTGTGTTCTGGATTAGGAGGAAAAAATATGACAACGAGTGAATTAAAAAAGTTAGTACAAGAGATTGTTGTTGCTTCAAAGTGTTTAAGTGAAACTTGCACATACGAAAAAGATGTTCCAGTAAATTATGTATGTGTATTTACACATACAGATGAAGAGTTTACTGAATTGATTAACTGTGCAAATGAAATGGGAAAAGTAGTACAGGAAACGGCAATGGGACCTGTTTTTCTTATCCCTCCTATTTCAACTGTAGCAGGTATATTAAGGATTTTGAAAATTCGTAAACCAGATAAAAAACGACCCGAAAGAGGCGATGCGGATTTTACACTTTCTGATTATCCACAATTTAAGGAAAAATATCTTAAACAATCTGGTTTTGATTTAATTGTCAGACCAAATATGGAAATGATGGAATTAATGAACCCTTGCTATAACGTTCTTGTGTATTATTCATATCCAACATTAGCAGAGGTTTTGAATATTAAACTTGATTAAAAGGTTGTATAAAAATGAATACTCTTAAAATTGCGATACACCAACCAAATTTATTTCCGCGTTTAAAGGTGTTACAAAAATTAGCCAACGCGGATGTTTGGTGTATTCTTGATTCGGTACAATATTGTACAAGGGAATATCAAAATAGAACTAAAATTATTCCTATTCATGGGGATAATATTCCATTTTATTTATCTATACCTGTTAGTAAATTAAATGAACGTAAAAGTAGAAATTCAATTATCAACGAAATGATTGTTATTAATCAAAATTACATTGATTATATTGAACAAACTTTATTTCACGCTTTTTATCGTGCAAAATATTGGGATTCTATTAACCAGCTAATTGACAATCTAAAAGAATACCCCAAATCTGACAAATTAGCGAATTTCTGCGTAAATGTTATATGTTCTCTTTTATTAATAGCAAACAAAAAACCTGTTTTGATATATTCCTCCGAATTACCTGTTACTGGCAAATCTTCCAATTTAATTGCAAATTTATGTAGATATCTGAATTACAATATTTATCTAACAGATAGTGGCTCGTATAATTATTTAAAGCCGTATCATTTTAATGGAATTGAAGTATTGTGGCAAAATTGGAAAGAGCCAGCAGAAAAAAGTGAAAATATAGAATCTTGGCGTAATATATCAAGTTTAAATTATTTAAGCAGATTTGGTACTGAATTATTCTCAAAGCATTTACTTAATGCAGAATTTAAGGTTGACCCGATATGGCAACAAAAATAAATAAAGAAATAGCAATAGGCATTGATATTGGCACCTCATATATCAAAGGGTCTGCCCGTACTATTGATGGCTTAATAATATCCACTTATAGAAAACGAACCTCAGTGGATGTAACGAACGAGTTAATATTTACTACTAAATGGTGGGATGACGCTAAAGAAGTAATATCTGGTATTTTATCTAATTGTAAAGATAAACAAAGTAATATTATAGGAATATGTGTATCGGCTATTGCTCCAACGCTTACTGTTTTCGATGCTGAAAATCCGAATGAAGCGTATTCTATACTATATTCAACTTTACCTAAAAAGAAATCTACATATTCGCAATATGACCAATCACTTACAAATGAAAGATTGGCTATTTTAAGAGATATTGCCATACAAAAACAATTTGCTAAACCTTGCATCACAGATTTAGTTGGATATATAAATTATAGATTAACAAATAAACTAACTATTAATAGTATTTCCTTATGTTGTTTAGGAACAGGTATATCGGTTTTTGATAATAAAGAATTATGTATTAATGATAGAGTTTATCCAAATATAGTTTCAGTAGTAGAAAATATCGGAGTAGTCACTGAACATTGTTTAAAAGAACTTGATATAAATTCTGAAATTTTCGTATGTGGAGGTTGTTCTGATGTTTTTGGATCTGTTTTGGGGTCGGGCATAAAGAATACAGAAGATAGAATGATATATTTAGGTACATTTGGTACTTTGCTTAAATTAGAACAAGAAATTGAGATATTACTTGAATCTAAAATTATCAAAACAAATCCATTTAATTTGAAATTATCAGTTCCTGGGTTTGCTAAGAAAATAGAGGAATTTAGCAAAGAATGGTGCAACAATTCTCTGAAAATTCTTGACAAAAAGGCTGCTGAAGTTTCCCCAGGTGCAGATGGAACTATATTTCTTTTGCCTCGCTGGAAAAATGGAATGATTCCTATTGGTAATTACGAGTTTGTCTCAAATAATAATTCTGAAAGAATAGATTTAAAATCAAGAGCTATTCTTGAAAGTATTGGCTACGCTATTTGCCTATTAGAGCAAATATCAACAAAATATAATATTTATGTTAGCGGAGGCGGTGCTCAAAGCCAAATATGGTTAGACATAATTTCAATAGTCCTTCAGAACGATGTTAAAACTTTACAATATTCTTGGGAATCTGCGGGAACTGCGGATATTGCAGGCAGAATGTATTGGGGAAATACCGAAAATTTGAGAACATTTTATACATCAAAAACAGAATTTGATAAATACAAAGAAGGAATAAATTCAAATTGTCACAAAATAAAGGAGTATTATTATGACAAAAACTGGCTATAAAGAAACAACTTGGCTTAATAAAATCATCGAATGTTATAAAAAAAACAGTCGAAAGATTTTTATTGTTTTTGCCGCAATCATTGTGGTAGGTTGGGTAATATCACTGAATGTAACTTGTTTTAATTCTTGGTTGAGAGAATCTGGACTTTTATTGTCTTTAATCTTATTGATAGTTCTAGACATTAGTGCATCTATTCATTCTCAAGATACGACCCCTCCTACATATCTTGAAGAAAAACAAGATTTATCAATGCCCAAAATGATAAATATAGTTAAGCAATGCAATTCAACGAAAGATAAAGCCGATTTACTTGAATATGCTGGGCAAACAACACTTCCTTTAATACGAGGAATTAGAGATCAAGGACTAGCCATACGAATACTAGCACAACATCCTGATCTACTTACTGGTTTGCAAAAAAAACGTTCTATCGTAATACTTGATACTTTATACAATGATATTTTTAATAATTACTCCTCAAACTATCAGATACGTTGTTATAGACAACCTTATACTTTAAGAGGTCGGAAAATAGAAAATCAAGTATTAGAATTAGGATGGCTTACACCAAATATAAAGCAAGCAACGGCTTTTGGACACGAAAATCCTTCTATTATTGTAGATTTATCTGTTAAAAAAAATGAATATTTGGTATCTTTTTTTGATAAAACTTTTAATGATTTGTGGAACGATTCATTAACAGAAGATGGAAAAGCAGTTCTTGAAAACAATAAAAGTGTATGAATATAATGATAACATTAAAAAACACATTATTTGAGGGGATTATTTTTGATATTGATGGTACTCTATGGGATTCTACAAAAGCTTGCGCAATAGCATGGAATGATGTATTAAATACATACGGATATAATCATAAATTAACAGAACAAGATGCTCGTTCCTTATCTGGAATTAAGTTAGAGATAATGTTTCCTCAATTTTTCCCGTTTGTTCCAAAATCCCAATATAGTGATATACTGGAATGTTATAAAAACAAAGAAAAATATTTCATGAAAATATTAGGCGGAACACTCTATCCTAATGTGATACATATATTAAAACAATTAAGTAAAAAAACGAAACTCTATATTGTAAGTAATTGTATAGATGGTTATATAGAAATTTTTATTAACTTTAATAAATTACATCTTATTTTTACTGATTACGAATCGGCAGGTAAGACTGGATTAGAGAAAAAAGAAAATTTACGATTACTCATAGAAAGAAATCAAATTGAAAATCCTTTATATATAGGAGATACTATTAGTGATTACGAAGCTGCAATAAGTAATAATATTCCTTTCATATATGCCGCTTACGGTTTCGGAAATGTGACTAATGCAGAATATAAAATAGATAATTTTAGTGATTTGTTAATATTGATATAATTAATCTACATCGCAACACTGTTTTTATAATATTCAGGTATAGAAAGTACTAATTTTACCCGCCAAAATTCAGCTAACACACACAACCCACAAAAAAACACATATATCCAGCAATCGGGGTTCTGACAAAAGGAATTTCTATATTAATTACTATGGAAAGAAAACTTTCAAAACAGAAAATAGCCTTGAACTATTTCATAAAGCACCAAAAGGAGCTTTGCAAGCGTTTTTTTGGCAAAGAATTGTTGCTCTCCGGCAGAAAAATAATAGATGCTTTTGATTCGCTAGGAGAGGCAGTTGAAATCGGCGAACAAAAATTTGGAACTGGTAATTATTCTGTTTACAAATGCTTGCCAGACGATTCCGCATATAGCATAAACATACCTTATTCCCTGCGCTTGGATAATGCCTAAAAATTCATTCGCCATAAATTATGATTCTGAAATTGGTGAAATCATAGTAAACGTTTCTGCTTTTAACCAAAAAACAGGCATTGGAACGAATCTAAAAGCACTTTGGGATACAGGTGCAAATTGTTGTGTTATATCGGAAACGACAGCTAAAAAACTGAAACTTCCAAATATAGCAGAAGTTCAAATGAAACACGCTAATGGTATAGCTATTGTGAAAACTCATATGTTATCTTTGATGTTGCCTAACAATATTTTGTTCAAAGATATTAGAGCAATGTCTTGCAAACCTATTCATAGTTTTGATATGATTATAGGAATGAATGTGATAAGCAAAGGCAATATGTCTATTATCCACGATAAAACCGGAATTAAATTCTCGTTTAAATACCCACCAACACACGCCAAATAACCTACGATATCCAGCAATCGGGAATAAGTATGCCCGCAGACTTGGTAAAGATTTTGTGTATTAGCGCTTTTATGTTCTTGCGGAAATAAGTATGCCCACAGACTAGGTAAAGCATTTTCTCAGCCTAGCCATCAAGTCCTTATACTCTATCTCCTTTCCATTCTCTTTTTCCCACTGAGCAACATCAAAAGGTTCCAAAATTTGCGATGATACCTCATAAACATTTTTTGAACTTTTCTTCTTCTCAAAAGAGGCTGCTGTTCCCTTTATTGCAATGGGCAAAATCGTGGCTTTCAACTCCACCGCCATTCTAAACGCACCGCTTTTCCAAGCTCCCATTTCTCCAGTTTTGCTCCGTGTTCCTTCTGGGAAAATCACAATTTGCGGTGGTTTTTCGGCGGAGTAATTTAGCATCTTATCCATAAATTTTTGCCCAGCTTTGGTGGACTGTCTTTTAATAAAAATGCAACCTATTTTTCTCATCCAGTAATATAAAATTGGAATTCGCGATAACTCCACTTTTGCCAAAAATCCAAGTTGCCTCTGTGCAGAAGTTAAAATAACGGGAATATCCACATAAGAATTGTGATTCGCAATTACAATCACAGATCGGCTCCAATCCACCTTTGCCAAATTATATTGACCTTGAGCGTTTAAATCTATTCGAAAAGTTTTTAAGCAAAATTTTGCCCAATGCAAAAAATTTTCCTGCAACCATACATCTACTGTGCTGGCTCTGAAAATTTTTTCAAAAAAGTACAGGGGAATATGGCAAAACATATAGATTATGATTTGAGCCACCGCAAGAATCTTAAAAATAAAAACAGGCATTATTATTCCTTTTTTTGGTTTTCTCTCTTCGCAATATTTTAAAAATCGTGAAGCCTTGAAATTTTTCAGCTTGCCTTTAAAATACCGCTGCTTGCAATATAAAAAAAATATATGAGCCTCTGCCCTTGTCACTCCAACATAAAAAAGCCGCTTTTCCTCGCCAAGCTGCTTTTCCCTCTCTTTGGGCTTTTCCGGCAATTCCCCAGGGCTTAAACTCTCGGCAAGCCCACAATAAAAAACAACTGGATATTGAAGCCCTTTGGAAGCGTGAATGGTCTCTATATGCACCCCGTCAAAATCCTCTTGGGATTCATCTTCAATAACTGGAATATCATAATCCTTTAACGTAAGCGTATAATACTCGCATTGGCGGTTGTAGCGGGACAGCAGGGCAAAATCGCTCCATTTCATTGAATATTCCTCTTTTAAAAATTTAATCTCATAAACAAGTTTTAAAATCTCATCTTCTGCCGTTTGCGAAACCAAAATTTCTGGTTTTCTGTTTTCCTTGAAAAGCGGATAAGGGCGCAAGGCTCCTGCTCTTAAATTTTTTCTAAAAGCGAGAGGTTTGTCTGTGAAAATTCTGTTTGCCGCCTCCAAAATACTGGCGGTGCTGCGGTAATTCCATTCAAGTTTCAAAACCTTGCAATTTGGAAAATCTTTTTGAAATCTCAAAATATTCCCAATATCCGCACCCCTAAACCCGTAAATTGCTTGGTCGTCGTCACCTACGGCAAAGAGGCTTTTGCTGTTTCCCAAAATTGCTCGCACAAGCCTATATTGCGATGAGTTTATATCTTGGTATTCATCTATCAAAATCTCGTTCCATATATTTTGGCAATGCTGCCTAACCTCGCTAAACTCCGAGAGCAAGCGAATGGAAAGCCAAATTAAATCTTCAAAAACTATTTCCGCACTTTTAAGCACATTTTGCCGCAATTTTTCCAATTTCTCTTTGCCTAGCTTTAATTCCGGGCAAAACAGGTTTTCTCTATTTACGCTACCTGCTTTTATGTTCAGTTCCATAAGCCAGTCTTGAAATTCAAAATCGCTTTGCTCCTTTGGCATAGGAATTTTTTGGAAGCCTACACGTCTCCAATTTTCAATGCCCTGAATTTGCATTTTCAATATTCTAAGGGCAAGCGAATGAAATGTGCAGAGCAAGGCTTTGGAATCTGGTGCGAGTTCTTTTACCCTCTCGTCCATTTCTCCGGCGGCTTTTGCGGTGAATGTCAAAGCCAAAATATTTGCGGAATTTACCCCCTGCTCAATTCGGTACAAAATCCTCTTTGTTAAAACCGAAGTTTTCCCAGAACCTGCCCCCGCCAAAATGAGCAAAGGACCTTCCTCTGCGTGTGAATGTAAAACCGCCTGTTTTTGTTCGGTATTCAAACCGCGTAAAAGATGTGTTTCAGCCATATTTTCTCCTCTTCTATATACTTAGACGGAGAAAACGCAAAAAAAAATTCAGAAAAGTGAATTTTGCAAACAGGAGTTGACAAAAATGTGCATTTTTTGTCAAATAATGGGCGTCACGCACCCCTTAATCGCTGCCGCTGCCACCATTGCCGGACTCATCAACAGGGTTCTGCCCGTTGGGCTGCCCTGCCTGCCTTTGAAATTCCTGTTGCTAGAACTTGCACTTATTTGCCTGCCCTGCAATTTGTCTGGGTTCATGGCAAGGCACAAAGAGCAGCCCGCTTCGCGCCATTCCGCACCCGCTTCGGTGAAAATTTTATCCAAACCAAGAGATTCGGCTTCTTTTTTTATCTTTTGCGAACCCGGCACAACCCAAAGTTTCACATTTGGGTTCACCTTTTTGCCTTTCAAAACTTCGGCGGCAGCTTTTAAATCTCCCAACCTGCCATTTGTGCAACTGCCCACAAATGCAATATCTATGGGAATTCCGGCAATGGGCGTTCCGCCTTTGAAACCCATGTAATCGTAGGCTTCGCCCGTGCCCTCAGGGATTTTTTCATTCACCATAACGCTTTGCTCAGGGGTTATTCCCCAAGTTACATAAGGTGAGAGTTTGTTGCAGTCAATTTCAACCTCATCATCATAAACAGCATCGGGGTCGCTTGCAACGCTTTTCCAGTTTTCAAGAGCTTTATTCCAAGCCTCACCTTTTGGTGAATATGGCTTGTCTTTCAAAAAGTCAAAAGTTTTTTGGTCTGGGTTGCAGTAGCCAACTCTTGCACCACCTTCAATAGCGAGGTTGCACAAGGTCATTCTGCCTTCCATATCCATCTCTTCTACCACATTTCCGGCAAATTCATAAGCATAGCCAACTCCGCCATTTACGCCGAGTTTGTTTATATAGGCAAGAGCGGCATCTTTTGGAAAAACTCCTTTGCTAAACTTGCCTGTGAATTTAATTCTGCGAACTTTCAAAGGGCTCATCGCGAGCGTTTGAGAGGCGAGTACGTCTGCTACCTGCGAAGAACCAATGCCAAAAGCTATGGAGCCAAAAGCCCCGTGAGTTGCCGTGTGGCTATCGCCACAGGCTATTGTCATTCCGGGCTGGGTAACTCCCTCTTCGGGACCAACTATGTGTATAACGCCTTGTTCCTCGGTATCAGGGCCAAAAAAGCGAATACCAAAATCTTTGCAATTTTGCTCTAAGCGGGCAAACATCTCCTCTGCCACAGGGTCTTTGAGTGGTCTGGAACGCTCGCCGCTTGTGGTAGGTATAATATGGTCAACCGTGGCAAAAGAGCGATTGGGGTAAAGAACGGGCAGCCCGTCTTCCCTAATCATTGAAAATGCCTGCGGACTTGTGACCTCGTGCAGCAAATGCAAGCCTATAAAGAGCTGATATTGCCCAGATGGCAATTTGGCAACCGTGTATTTCTCAAAAATTTTCTGATAAAGCGTTTTTCCCATACAGTGTAATATAAAAATATCTTTATTGTAAAAATTCCTTTGCCATTTTTTCCGCAGCTTCTTTGTTGCTCACTTCGCCTTCAAGTTGCTTTTCAAAAACGCGTTTTATTATTTCGCCAACGTGTGGGCCTTGCTTAAAGCCCATATCCAAAAGCATTTTGCCAGTTAATAATGGTTCGGGAGCTTCTTCCCAAATATTCATTTCTTTGCCTATTTTCAAAGCATTTTCGTATAAATCGGCATCGTTTTCAATTGCACTTTTTAGAATTGCAGGAAGTTTCAAGCCACCTGCTTTTAATGAGCATCTGCTCAAAGAACTTTTGCTATTCAAGTTGAGCTCGGAAAGAGAATTTAACAGAGCCGGAACTTTCTTTAAGAGAACATTTACATGAATCCACTTTTTTAAAAAATCAAAAGGTTTTGCATTAGGCAAGCATAAAAGCCCCGCAAACATTATTATTTCTGCTTCGGTGGAATTTAAACCGCTTCTGTATTTTGTTATGTTGTCTAAAATACTGCCGAGTTTTGCTTGGTTGTTTTCAATGCCAATTTCAAAAAACATTTTTTGCAAACCCACCTCGCAAAAAATATCAAGCCCATAAGAAGGCTTAACCCCTTTCAAAAGCCATTTGCGAAATTCCTCCTCTATTCTCTCCCTAGACAAATCGTTCAAAGAAAGAGTTTTGCAAAGTTCTATAGTCTCTTTTGCCGCCCTAAGTTCAAAGCGCGCCGCAAACTGAACCGCTCTAAGCACCCTGAGCGAATCTTCCGCAAAAGCCTCGCTAACGTGCCTCAAAATTTTTCTCTCCAAATCTTTGCTGCCATTGTATGGGTCTGCGAGTTCCAAATTAGGGAGTTCCATACCCATTGCATTAATTGTGAAATCCCTGCGTTTTGCCGCTTCTTCAAAACTCAAATTAGGATTAGTTTGAACATCAAACGCCCTATGTCCGCTTCCTGTTTTGCTTTCTGTTCTTGGAAAAGAAAAATCGTAATGAATATTTTGCCGCGATAGATGCACAACGCCAAAAGCTTTCCCAATTAAATTAGGCTTGCCGTGCTTTGAAAGAATGGAGAGCAATTTCTCCTGGCTAATTTTGTAAACCTCTATATCAAAATCCCGAATTTCACCGCGGGCACCAAGCAAAGAATCCCGCACAAATCCGCCAACCAAAAAAGCCCGCCCACCCTCAGAGCGAATATCATCTGCTATTTGCAAAAGTCTTTTTGGAACAAGGTTATTCATGGTGAGGTTAATTTAGATATTTTTTTTGTATATTTACTATTATGAAAACTTTACGAGTTGCTGTGCCAGATGTTGAATATGCTTGTTCGGATAAATTGCCGAAGTCAGTTGAAGCAGAAAGGCTTAGGCAAATATTAGACCAATGCATAGAAGAAGCCGAGAGTAGTGGGTTTCCCATTATGACTATGGATGAAATTAATGCAGAAATAAAAGCATATAGAGCGGAAAAACGAGTAGCACGAAATGCAAAAAGTAATTATTGACACAAATGTGTTGGTTTCTAGTTTGATTCAAAAAAGTTATCCTCATCATATAGTTCGTGGTTTATGAAACTTTAATTGTTAGTCCGGTAGATTACTGGGATAATTTCAAGCCGAATTCGGGGTTTTAATGGTTTGGGTGTCTCATATGCAAAATTGAAAAATTAAATTTTTATATTACGGCTAGATATGCCCCTCAACCACAAAAAAGCATTCATCTTGCTGTTCCTCGCCATTGCCGCCTACGGGCAGCAAACATCGGTTGCCGTGCTGCCTTCCGATGGTGCCACGGGCAATGACGAACTTGAAGCACTTACTGATGAAATGCGAGTAGCGGCGTTGAAAGTTTTGCCTACGAATGATTTTGTTTTGCTGAAGCAGGATGTTGTTGTTAAGCGGCTTGGCGGTATGGAAAATTACATCAAAAAATGCAAGGAAAGTTCCTGCATTGTGGATTTGGGCAAGCAAGCACAAGTTGATTATGTGGCACAAGCCAGCGTTGGCAAGCTCGGCAATAGAATTAGGCTTAAAGTTGAGTTGTATAATGTGCGAACCGAAGGATTGGTGGATATGTTAAGCGATGATGCAGATAACATTAGAGGCTTGCTTGCCATTGTGAAAAAGAAAGCTCCCGAAGTATTTAGTAAAATAAAAAGTTACCTTGTAAATATAACAAGCGACCCTGAAGGAGCTGATTTGAGTTTTGACGTGGTATCTTCCAGATGCACTACACCGTGCAAAGTTGAGCTTCCAGCGAGCAGTGTTCGCATAACCGCAGATTTAGATGAATACGAAACAGCAGACACGACTATTTCTATAAACCAAAATAACCAACGCATACTCATTCGAATGAAACCGAATTTTGGTTTTTTAGAGGTAAAGCCTGCTTATTCGGATGGCATAGGCAAGGATGAGCAATGGAGTTTGACTTTGAACGGGCAATCTTTTTATTCCTTGGAAAATAAGCTGCCTGCCGATAAATACAAGGGGGAACTCAGTCATAGGTGTTATGAGGATATAAGTTTTAATATTGGTGTGGGCAAAGGCAAGCGGCAGGTTTTTGATATGGCGAAGCAGGTGAAGTTGAAAAAGGGCGGTTTGGTTTTGAAATCGGAAAATAATGGCGAACCTGTTTTTGTGAATGGCAAGCAAGTTGGCAAAACGCCTTTTAGCGGGTCTGTGCCGTTGTGTGCGGTGGTGGAGATTGGGAAAGGTAGAGAGAGGGTGGATGTTGAGTTGGAGCATAATGGGAGGGTTGAGCATACGGTTGAGAATGGCTATGATAGCAGAGATTATAGGGCAAGCAATGGAAATATAGTACAGAAAAAAACTTTTACCGATTCCCGCGATGGCAAGCAATATAAAACAGTTACGATAGGTACTCAAACTTGGATGGCAGAGAATTTGAATTTCAACGCAAGTGGCTCAAAGTGCTATGGCAATCAGGGGAGCAATTGCCAGAAATACGGACGGCTTTATAACTGGAACACGGCTAAAATGGTTTGTCCCAAAGGGTGGCATTTGCCTGATACTACGGAGTGGCAAACTCTTATGAATTTTGCAGGCGGCGATAAAATTGCTGGAAAGAAATTCAAAGTGAAAAACGGTTGGAGCAGCAATGGCAACGGAGAAGATGCTTGGGGGTTTTCGGCTCTGCCTAGCGGCGACGGCAATTCCGGTGGCAGTTTCGGCAATGTTGGCATCTACGGCTACTGGTGGAGTTCTAGCGAAAATGCCTACACAAATTATATACTCTATAATCACGCCTACACCCGAAGCATGAGTTACCGCTACGATGATGCCTTCCTCGGACTCAACGATAAGAGCCTCCTGTATAGTGTTCGTTGCTTGCAGGATTAAGTTTTACTCTGAAGTGTTTATTTCGAATTTTTTGTCAATATTTTCAATAATAGCTTCTCCTAGCGACTTAACGAAAGTTTGAATTTTAGGTTTAATACGATTGTAAAAATCTTCGATATTTTGGTAAGTAAATTGACTTTCATTAGCAAATTCCTTTATTTTTTTAACCTTATCATCATTAATCGTTTCATCGTGTTTGATGTTGTTATTTGTTTTTCGCAGTTCATTTACTTCTTCATAGCCATCAAAGTTCGAAACATCAATATCAATACTATTAAAGTAATCCTCTATGCTTTGCCAGTTATCAATTTTTTTTGGATTTTTTTCTGGATAAGCTGTATGAATAAGAGATTTTATTATAATTTCAACTGTCTTGTATAAATAAACAACTTTCATTTCAGACAAAGCTTTTACGTACTCATTTGACAAATACTGCTTCGAACGACAATCAACCATTTTTCTAAATAGCACATCATTTTTTTTCGTTCGGATATTATCACTTTCTTCACCTCCAAGAAGAAGTTCACTTATTTGTGGGGTTAATTTAGCTAATCTAGCCTCTGCTTTTTTACTTTTATTCAATAAATCACTAATCATTTTACTAGATGCTTTTTCAAATAAGTCCAAAGGTTGATTAGCAATGTTTGTAATCTCTGCCAGAATCTCCATTTGAATCTTCATCTTTTCAAAATCAGGCGATGAGAATATAGTATCTAGTTTTGAATAATCTAGTTCTGAAAAATTTTCTTTCTCTTCTAACATAAGGTCCTCTATACAAGTAATATAGTAAACATTTGATTTACCATAAAAAACGTTCGTCCTATGGAAGTCGCGAGACCGGTAGCAACAGTGCTATCCCACCTCAGTGAAGAAGTGCCGTATAAGCCGAACGCCTCTATCCGTAAATATACAAAATTTTTAGAAAAACTGCGTAGCCAACCGTCCAAAAACCCGTCTAAACACTGTTTAAACACTTTTTGGACACATCAAAACCGCAAATACAAGCAAATTTTGCGGCTTTTGCAGTGGCATAGTTATTGCGTTTATTATATCAAATTTGTATATTGTTCATA